>JAEEGL010924958.1_pt1 | contig 18268 bp, 12 predicted proteins | sample 9134231 | NCBI WGS metagenome assembly JAEEGL01 (sample SAMN16246548, study PRJNA631951) | gut metagenome | biome: gut microbiome; feature: rumen; material: fiber-attached | host: Bos | place: Iran: Karaj | collected 2018-10 | reverse complement strand
TAACATCAGATTGCCACGTCACCTTTGGACTTTACGCCCTTATCGATCACATCCTTCTCAGAATGCTTGGAAGCTTCTTCCTTTGCTGCTTTAAGTTCTCCAAGAAGAGATTTCTTTTCACCAGCTTCTTTTACAGAAGCCTTCTCCTTAGCCTCCTGGCGTTCAACGAACTTACCACCAAGCTCAAAGATCTTGTCCTTGACATCGTAGTGGTAAACGTTGTCGGTAAGTTTCTCAGAAGGATCAACTGTAGTAGCGTTGACCTCTCTTACCATCTGCTCAAGGGAATGAAGATCCATCATTCCATTGTCAGGAACGATCAAAAGTTCATGGATGCTGCTTGGTAAAATGAAAAATGACTGATTACCGACACGCTCAGATGCCTTATCCATGAAATCCTCATAAGCAAGGATTCCGGCACCATGAACGTTGTCAGGAACCGATGCAACAAAGATCTGTTCCTGCTCCGGTGGGATATTAAGACCAAGCATCTCCATATCTTCAACACCCATCTGCTTTGCTAAAACCTCTGCCATGCCCTGAATGACAATAGGTCTGATCTCTGGAGCATTCTTTAGCGCATCCTCATGAAGTTGCTCCGGAGTGATGCCGTAGTTATCAAGCATCTTGTTGGTCACGATGACTGTTGCACCCTCGCCAACAATGTCCTTAACATCAAAGCGGTAAACAACCGCCATATCCTCGATGTCCTTATGAGGAACAGTCTCAAGAAGTTCTGCGTTTGTCTCCGCAGATACAACCTCCATGACCAGCTTGTTCTTCATGACATCGTAATTCTGAATATCATTGATGCCTTCACTGATAACAGGTGCGTTCAAAAGTGCCTCGACAGTTCTGTTCACCATGGCATTTGCGATAGTATTGATGTCTGCCTCATCTGTTGCATATGCTCTATATGCCTCTGTGACGCTGATGTTTACACCAACATCTGATCCGGTATGCTTAATTGTGAAAGCATCGTAGGTCTCATTTACCTTATCAACGAGGCGGTTCTCAACCTCAACATTATGAATGCCCTTGTCCTCAAAGGTCTTCTCGACCAGATCCTTGAAGCTGTCCTTGAACTCCTGGTAGTCAGCCTTATCTGCAGCTTTGTCTGCAAACTTCTCATCCATCTTCTTAGCGTAGTTCTCCATATCTGTAGTATTAAAGTTATCCATAGTTTCCTCCGATTTTTCTCATTAATTGAAATGAGCACCATCCCCGGCACGTCTGCCGGAAGTGGTGCTCTGTTCCCTGCGCGATCAAATTGTTTTTAAGGAGATATCAACTCTTTTGCAAAAGAAATACGCCTCAAAATGTTTGGTGCTTTTCGCATCTCACATTTCTTGGCGCATTATAATAATATCATGCCTAAAATCGGGTGAAAATATTCAACCTGTGACGAATCTGATGTACTTTGTGATATTTTGTGACGCAGCGTGTCGCTGGCGTTTCATTCAACTTCACATGAGTTACAAAACTACGCTGCAATCCATAAGAGTTCATGAAAAAGTAAACACTATAAGAAACTTAAGAAATTAACTGAATAAATGAATAGGCAAAATGATATTGCCCACACTCTTCTTTATGTAAGCGTGCCTTCTACAACACCAAAGTCATCCTTTTGGTAGTCTATATGATGCTCAAATGATCGCGAAGTAACTGATTCTCCCAGTTCCATCTTCATTTCACTTTCCCAAACAGACCTCAGACCACCAGCTTGAACAACTTCATCTCTTCTCCAAGAGTCTACGTAATGGTACAACGGATTCTTTATATCAACCCAATAAACATCTGAATTGTAAGTAATTATCCCTCGTTTATTGACAGATGCCGCCTTCAAAAAAAGCGCGGGAGTATTTTCTCCACTCGTAAAACAATCATCATAATCTCCAGATGAATCCTCTACCGACACCACTCCCGTAACAACTTTCCAAGCCTCATAATAGGGTTCTTTGCCGAAGTCTATACGGTCTTCTCCGCGAGATACACCCGCGGTATCTACAACAGATACCTTTTGAACTATAAAGCCACAACCAGAACTATCTTCAATAAAGTCCTGTACAATCCATACAATCTTTTGATAATAACTTGCATAAGGCTTATCATTGTCTTCATCAACAATCTTGTAATATTTTTTTATATTTTCCATATCAACACTGTTTAGTCCGAGTATTACAAAATGCTTGTACCAAATTGACAAAAATCATCATTTTGGTGTTTTACCATGTTGTAGACATGCCAGTTTCATTGGTAATAAAATGACTTTGATGCAATAATTGAGTCATTATCCTCATCTACCAGTAATATAAAAGCTCCTTTAGCAGCATTGTCACCATCTATTCGAAGATCGATGCATTCGCCATCAGTTAATTCAACTGTTTCAAACCATACATTTTTGTTCATTTGCACATAATATGTCACTTGTTTCTTTTCTTTTGTTCCACCATCTGCAATAAAATGATAATAATGATCCACTTTATTACTACTTTTTAGTTCTGTACCTTCATCTAAGCTGTCATATGATGTATTCTCAATTATTGAAACATGAAATCCTGAACTATTATCATCACTCTTGGAATGTTTTCTTATCCGAGAGTCATAACTCCAAATATTTGTTGAAGCAATTCTCTCACAAGCATATTTAAGCATTTCAGAACAATCTTCATACTCATACATATCATCATTGATGATAATACTTACAACCGATGAAAACATTTCAGAATCGTATGATGCTTTTATTCTGTTGTATGAACACTCTTTAATGTACTTTTCTGAATCCTTATATCCCAAGAGCGATTTAAACAAAGTACCTGCCTTTGATAAATCTCCACTATTATATAAAGTCATTGCTTCTTCATATTCACTTTCAAGTAGCTTTTCTCTAAGTTTTGCCACTTGATTTGGCGCATTCTCTTCCGATACAAGAGCATCTAGAATAGCACTAGCCCTAACATATTCCTTTGATGCAATTAGCTCTTCGACTTGATCAATCTGGTCTTGATATTTTTGGGCATAAATATTTTGGATTAAAGTCTTGCTATCGGAGTAATCCCCTAATGAGTTAAGTATTATAATAGCTTCATCATATTTGCCTTCCTCACTACATGACAAAGCCTGCTTATATCTCACTTCTAGTTTTTTATCTGATGAATCCTTATAATCTCCAAGTGCTTCAAAAGAATTATATGCCTTATCATATTCTCCATTTGCCAGTTGTTTCTTGGCATCATTGTAATCACTTAGTAGTCTTACTTGAGGCGCTACCACATTTGGAATCAGATAAGCAGCACCAGCAATTAAGCATACTGCTATTGCTGAAGCAATTATTGTCTTTAAAGTCTTCTTTTGTCTCTTTGCTTCTAAATCCTTAACTTTTTTGAGATAAGTTTCTAATTGCTCTTTTGTAATTGAAGAAGAGAACCTTATTACATTTTGATATGATGTCACATTATCAAAAGATTTTTTTGCTTCTGACAATTCGCTTATATCTTTTATCCCAACTTCAGAGCAAAACTTTAAGAGATGTGCATCCCCATCCTCAGGAATTAGATCCAGTAGTTTGTCGGCATAACTATTGGCATTTTTAAAATCCTTGTTGTCCAAGAAAAGCTGTATTCTTTTCTTTAGGGCATTAGTATCTATCACGTTATTTGAGGCTCCTGACGATACTCCATTTGGCTTGATAAGTTTTTCTATACCATGAACCAAATCCTGCATGGCACCGATTTTGCTCATGTCCTGCCCCTGCAGATGCGAAAATTCCTCTGGAAGATCATACGGATCCATTCCTTTATATACCGGAATCAAAGTCTTCTTTTCTCCAGAAGAAATCATTCCAATATATCTTGACCACTCATTCTTGACCCATACTGCATTAAAATACTCTCGCGTGGTTCCAACTGCCACCATAACCTTCGCTGAATTCAGAGCAGCAAAAATATACGGTTCATATGCACTTCCAATTTTATCCTCCAAGGAAATACGTGAGAAGAAAACTTTATATCCTTCTTTTACAAGCTCTCTATATATATCTTGTGCTATTACGCTATCTTCAGTTCTCCTACCACTGTCATCTGTTTCCTTATAACATATGAAAACGTCATAAGGCTGCTCTTTCCTTGATATATCCAAGATACCCTTTTGAATATTGTCTATAAGTTCTGCGTCCGCTTCCAGGATGCTCTTTTGTGCCTCAGATGCATTCTCAACCGCAAGTTTATAGTTTTGGTCCTCAAAGACAGATTGAAACTGGGTTCTATTAACCGTAGGAATGCGTTTCTTCGTCCTAGGATCTTCAACGTACTCTACTCCGTATCTACATAATACTAAGTTCCAATATATTTCTGCATCTGAAGAATCCTCAGCCAAAACTTGTTCATACAAAGCAGCTGCTTTGTCAAAATCGTTTTGATTCCTATAATGATCAGCCCTATCATAAAGGTTAATCTTTTTATCACTACCCATTTTGGGAAGAATCTGCTTGGTACCACAATATAGACACTCTGCAACATCTTTATCGATATTCCCAATATCTCCTCCGCAAATCTTGCATTTTAATAATGTTGTCATAATGCTCCTAAAAATTCTTTATTTCAGTTAATCTTCACGCAGCAACAGGCCATAGATTACTATCTTAGAAATCCAAATTTATGTTCCATCCTGAGAATATGTACCCTCAATTACCTGCTCAACTGACGCCCAATCATACCGGTGTTTCTCCACTAAGGATAATTTACCCGAAGAGTAATCAAATTTGTAATCTCTTGAAGCAGTCCCACTATTATAAGAAGAATCTACAAAATGTAGAATTGTTCCTTCTTCGGTGTATTCATTAACATCAAACCAGTCATTTTGCTCAGGATAGATAAAAAAGGCAATCGTCTTCTTTTCAACATCTATTTTGACGCGTAAATCTATATCCACATCAAAATTACTTTTCTCCACTTCACCATTACTATATCTATATTCCATCGATGCTTGTTTGCACTTCCATTTGCATGAAATGCCACTATATTGCTCACAGATGTCTTTCATATATTGTTTGTTTTCATTTGATTCATCAATATATGGAATTATTTCCAACGCTTTTTCAAGATTTCCAACTTTCATATAGGCGGACGCTACTTCATATCCACATTTTTTTATATACTCTGCAGAATCCTCATATCCATCGCATAGCAAGAAAGCCTCTAATGCCTTATCGAAACTTCCTTGATCCAAGAAATATTTACCCGATGAATATGAAACAATGTCCTGCAAAGATTTTTTTGATGTTTCATCTAAGAAAATGCTACTATCTAACTTCTTTTGAGCCGTTTCATAATCATTTTCATCAACTAGTTTAGAAATCTCATCGGTTAATATTTCTTTTTCCAATTCTGCTGACTTATCAGCGGAATCTTTATAATCTCGTAGCATAAAGAATATATCAAAAGCTTCTGAAAGCTTTCCTTCAGATTGCAGTTTTTCTGCTTTTAAATATTTGGCTTCTTTAATTTTGTCTTCCTTTTCAGTATAGTCTTCGAAAGACTTATATATCGTTATAGCCTCGTCATATTTGCCATTTTGAACCAGTATTTCTGCCTCTTTTAGTTTCCTACTTATCTCAATCTTAGGAACAATAAAATGCACAAACGCTATTAGTGCCAATACCACAATCAACGCAGCAATCGCAAACGCTGATAGTTTCTTGAGTTTTTTTCTGCTCTCTTTTTTCTTTTCTTCTTGTTGTTTTTGGGTAGCCGCTAAATCTTCTAGCTTCTGGTTACATTTTTCAATTAACGCTGTTGAATCCAGCCAATCACGTATTTCTTCAAGGATTTTCAACGCATTTTCTAATGAGCTTCGATCATTACATTCCAAAAGATTACAGGCATTTTTATATGCTTTGTTCAAACATGCCACTTCACTGTAATGCTGTAATCGTTTTTTTAGTTGAGCATCCGCAAAGCGCATTGCCATCTGATAATCTTGTATATTATCTAGCTCTTGCGCATTACCATCAAAATCTGACTCTTTGGACAACTTTAGTGCCGCCATCAATTTATATAAATATGCAGTAGCATTTTCCGGATCTATGTCTAATACTTTTTCGCAATACTCTGACACACGTTCAAAATCAGATGTCTCTAAGAATAGTCCTGCTCTTTTTAGCAAAGGCTCTATATCATTTTTGTTCTCAACAACAAGATGTTTAGTATCAGAATGAACAATTTTGCTTATTCCTCTGATTAAATCCTGCATGAAGCCAATTGAAGAAATATTATATGATTGAAGTACCGAAAGTGCTTCTGGCATATCATAAGGATCCATGTCCTTGTAGCACGGCAGAAGTACCTTGCTCTTATCTTTTTTCATAAGTGCAAGGAATCTACTCCACTCATTCTTAACCCAAACAGAGTCCAAGTTTTTCCTACTTGTCCCCACTACAATCATTACTTTTGCAGAATTCAAAGCAGCAAAAATATATGGTTCAAACTCTGTTCCCACCTTATCTTCAAGCGTAATCTTTGAAAAAAAGGTTTTATATCCTTTCTCTGTTAGATGATCATAAATATCTTGTGCCAGAACACTATCTATAGTTCTCCCACCTGATTCGTCTGATTCCTTATAACAAATAAAAACATCAAATGGACTCTCTTTTAATGAAGTTGAAAGAATCGCCTTTTGAACTTCATCAATCTTCTTTCCATCCTTTTGATATTGCTTTTGAGTCACTCCCTCAGAATACTTTACAGCAGCCTTGTAATCCACATCATCAAGAAAGCTTTCATAACTTGCCCTATGGCAGGTAGGAATGTATTCCATCGTTACGGGATCTTCTACATACTCTATACCAAAGCGACTTAGGGCAGCACACCAGTGCGCTTCAGCATCGTTATTGTCCTCCGCAATCATTTGCTCATATATAGTAAGCGCATTATCAAATTCTCCCATCCTACGAAAATGATTGCCTCTATTAAAAGCATCTAACCTATTTCCATTAACCAGTCTAGGAAAAGTCATAGTACTTCCACAATACATGCAGGTTCCAAGAGTTTTATCGTTACTTAATTCAATATCGCCACCACATATTTTGCATTTTAGAATATTGGTCATAAACTCATGTATCTCCCATAATTGATGTATTTATCTATTGATACTGTCATATTAAAATTATTATGTTTGACTCTAGATTCCTCTAACAGTATAGCCAATAACAGTATGGTTTTTATCCATAACTACTATATAAATAAAAGTAGGTCGTTTTGCATCACCCACATATAATGTCGCACCATCACCGCTCTTCATTTCTCCGAGATCTACCACATAAGCCTCTTTATTAGTAACATATAGGCAGATTAAATCTTTCGCCTCATTTGTATCATTCGAGCATACTTGGATTTGTGTATAACAGTGCTGCATTCCTGACCAATACGAAGATGATGATTCCCACTCTTTCCTTGCAGAAAATGTTATATGTGCTTCAATTCCTGTATTTGCCGTTGCTTTATTATTATGTTGATACTTTTCTACTGTGACTTCAGAAATCCCGCTATTTAGCCCTGAATTAATGTATTCTATTAAGAGTTCATTTACATCTTTATAACCCAATATATCCATTAATACACTGATGCCGGCTGAATAGGAATTATAATCAAATAACGATTTTGCGTACAAGTACTTGCATTCTTTTGCCATAGTTTCCGAGTCTTCATACCCGCTAATCTCCGAGAATAGGGAGCTTGCCGTACTATACTTTCCTTCTTCAAATAAATCATAAGCCCGCATGTACTGGCATTCTTTTATTTGCGCTGAAGAATCATCATATTCTTCTATTGTTTTAAAGATATTTATAGCCTGTTCATATTGCTTATCTTCTTTAAGTTTGAGTGCTTCTTGATATTGCGCATCATATTTGTTCTTCTTAGCTTGTTCAATTTGATCCTTACTATCCTTATAATTGATTATAGATTCCCAGGTACTAATTGCATGATCATAATCTCCATTTCCAGCATAGCTTAAAGCTTTTTCATAAATAGTTTGCTCTGCCATTTGACTTGAATCTCTGTAATCTCCTAAACTGACAAATGTTTTGTATGCCTCGGTATAATTCCCCTCTGAAAGCAGTGTTTTCCCTTGTCGATATGTTTTATAAAGGTTATATTGGGGCAGAATAATTCTAGGGGTGGCATATGTCAAAATACATATCATGACTGTCAGCACAATTGATACAACGGCTAACAGTATGAGTTTTTTCCGTTTTCTTGATACTCTTGCATTTACAGTAGCTTTGCTGTTCTCCAACGTTGTTCTAATAGCATTGTTGGAATACTTTATTGCATTTGAGTATGTAGCCTTGTTATCAAATGGATGCTTTGATTCAGACAATTCTTCAATACTAGATACGCCGACTTCAGCGCATAGTTTAAGAACATAAGTCTCTCCATCTTGTGGAAGAATATCCAAAACCTTATCACAATACTCTTTTGCGCTGTTAAAGTCCTTATTATCAAGGAAAACTTCGATTCGAGTTTTATATGCATTTACATCGATACTATTTGAAACAACAGGCTGAGCAAAATGCATAGGGCGAATTATTTTATTAACACCTCTGATAAGATCTTGCATGAATCCAAGCTTGCCCATGTCTTGAGCTTGCAAATGAGAAAACTCTTCCGGAAGATCATACGGATCCATATCTTTATATGCAGGAATAAGCGTTTTCTTTTCCCCAACACTAATAAGGCCAAGATACCTTGACCACTCGTTTTTTACCCAAACAGCATTAAAGTACTCCGGTTTTGTGCCTATTGCTATCATAACCTTGGCAGAATTCAATGCTGCAAAAATATAGGGTTCATATGCACTTCCAAGCTTATCTTCCAATGTAATACGCGAGAAAAATACCTTATATCCTTCTTTGGTCAGCTCATTATACATATCCTGCGCAATAACGCTGTCAGGAGTACGCCTTCCATTATCATCAGTTTCTTTATAGCAAATAAAGATGTCGTATGGCTGCTCGTGGGAAGAGATTTCTAATATTCCCTTCTGTATCCTGTCAATAACCTCAGCATCTGCTTTTATTATTTCTCTTTGTTCATCAGAAGCATGATCTAATGCTGAAAGATAATTCCTGTCATCAAAAATAGACTGGAACTGCGTCCTGTTTACTGTAGGGATTCTTTTCTTTGTCCTTGGATCTTCAACGTACTCAATTCCATATCTGCAAAGAACTAAGTCCCAATATACTTCAGCATCTGAATCATCCTCTGCCAAAACCTGCTCATAGACAGCCATAGCCTTGTCGAATTCATTTATGCTTCTGTAATGATTGGCCCTGTCATATAGATTTACTTTTCTTTCAGACGTCATCTTAGGCAAGATTTGCTTAGAGCCACAATACTGGCATACCGCAATATCTTTACTAATCTTTTCGATATCCCCACCACATATTTTGCATTTTAGAATATTGGCCATTACTATCAAATCCCCTTTATCAGCACTTAATTAATATCTATACAAATTTCTGGGAAAACCCTTCTTTCTGATGTCACTTGTGTTTTGGCATAGCTATAGGAATCATTGCCAAAGTAGACGCAATCATGGGAATCTTGAGCCCAACTACCATTTTCAGAAATCCACATGCTGTCATATTTCTCATTTAGTCCTAGTTCATTTATTAGAGGACACATTTTATATTCTGGTAAAATAACCCAATCACCCGTTGTATTATCTTCGTCTTTTACCCATTCAATATTTCCTTTAATCCCCACATGTGCAGATATCATAACGGACTTTTCCTTTTCAGAAAAAGCCTCATTATAATAATCATCATTTAACCACTGCCGTATTGTAGATAATTGCCAGCTTGTTGTATCATTTGTATCGCTAAAAGGTTTTTCCGCTATCTTTTCTGCACCAACCAGAATAATATATTCATTTTCCAGGATATCCATGACTACCCAGTCTGTTATTCCGTTATAATTTCCAAACTGCACAACATCACCTATCTGAGCATTCATGATTGGTCTAACAATCTGCATTTTCTCACATTCAAGTATTTTCATCTCTGAATCTTTGTAAGATGAAATATCTTTAAATACAGAAATGGCATTTTCATAATCAGCTACATCCATCATGTTACAAGCCTTTCTGTACTGTGACTCCTTATAATTTACCAAGTAGTATGAAGCTCCCAAAATCACTGCGATAGTCACCAAAACGACCATCACTATAAGCATGGTTTTCTTTCTCTTTTTTGATCTAGCCTCCTGCTTTTTCTTTTGTTCCTTCCTTTCAGCTTCTTTTAATTCTTTCGTCTCCAATGCCAGCTGATTTAACAATTGTCCTTCTTCGAAAGGAGCAAATCTTGTAGCTTTTAAAAATGCTTTGCTATTGTAAAAATCCTTTCCACACGAGGAAAGTTTTTCAACGGACTCCACTCCATTCTCCGCAAGAAGGATACCTACATATGCCTTTCCATTTTCCGGATCAATATTTAACACTTCGTCAAAAAAGTCTTTTGCCTTATTCCATTCTTGATCCTCAAGAGCAAAATGACCTCTTTTCAATAAAGCATCGATGTTGTTTGCCGCGGGGGTAGAACCTCCAAGTCCTATTATTTTTTCTATGCCTCTGATGAGGTCCTGCATATAACCTAGTTTACCCAGATCCTGCGCCTGCAAATGCGAAAACTCCTCTGGTAAATCGTATGGATCTAAGCCATTATATGCGGGGATAAGCGTTTTCTTTTCTCCAACACTAATAAGGCCAAGATATCTTGACCACTCATTTTTCACCCAAACAGAATTAAAGTACTCTGGTTTTGTACCCACAACGATCATTACCTTTGCAGAATTTAAAGCCGCAAAGATATATGGTTCATATGCACTACCAAGTTTATCTTCCAAAGACACTCTTGAAAAGAATACTTTGTAACCTACCTTTGATAACTCATTGTACATATCCTGCGCGATAACACTGTCCTGTGTACGTTTTCCAAAATCATCAGTTTCCTTATAGCAGATAAATATGTCATATGGCTGCTCGTGGGAAGAGATTTCTAATATTCCCTTCTGTATCCTGTCAATAACCTCAGCATCTGCTTTTATTATTTCTCTTTGTTCATCAGATGCATGTTCAATAGCTAAATGATAGTTCCTATCATCAAAAATAGACTGGAACTGAGTTCTATTAACAGTCGGTATTCTCTTTTTTGTTCGTGGGTCTTCAACATATTCTATTCCGAATCTGCATAGTACAAGGTCCCAATATACTTCAGCATCTGAATCATCTTCTGCCAAAACTTGTTCATAAACGGCCGTTGCTTTATCAAACTCATTTATACTTCTGTAATGATTTGCCCTATCATATAGATTTGCTTTTCTTTCAGAAGTCATCTTGGGCAGAAGCTGCTTTGATCCACAAAATTGGCATATCGCAATATCTTTGTTAATGACTTCTAAATCGCCACCACAAATCTTACATTTTAATACTGTTGCCATTTCTATTTCTCCAATATACTCATAAGCAATAGTAAGTCACTTGATTATTGCTGAAACTAATACTATTTCTTTACATACTTACCTTCACACGATTTAAACGTCTCATTCCCATGAATCATCTCAAGACCTGATTTATCCTCTGCAATCAAGTTAAAAGATTTATCGTCAATGAAATCCATATCAAATACAAGGCTTTGATAAGTCATATAACACTTATTGGTAAGGTAATCATAATGAAACATTACTCCCGGATGAGAATATCTTTTGCTATCCATTAGAGCAGTTGCGTCTGTTTTACTATATAGATTTTTATATTTTGCTAAATATACGCTACCATCTGGCCTTACCACATACAGCATATCGCGTTCCTGCGAATAATAAATGGCTGTCAATATACTAATTTTTTCCTTCCAGTTAGCAAAATTTTCACTGATATGATCGAATGAGTCTTCTTTTTTGAGCTTACATAATAGAAGTAACGAATTCAAATAATTACTATATTGGTCCAAATCTGTTTCTTCATATACCATTTCAAATTCAGAAATAATGCTTTCCGCTTCCGTATATTTTTTCTCAAGTAAGCAACTTTCAAATATACTAATAAGGCCTTCTACTCCAATCAACTCTTTGTTTTCATCATAATACAACTTTGCGCGATCAACATCGCCACTACTAACCAATTCCTCAAACAACAGCCTTTTGGTTTCCTGCCGTATAGCCTCGCTTCCAGCGTAATCATCTATTGTTAGCAGCAACTCTATAGCTTCTTGATACTGTTTTTCATCTTTAAGCTTTAGCGCCTTTTTATAAATACTTTCCGGATAATAGTATCTGAAATATATTGTGTAACCGCTCACTATAAACAGAGCCATCACAGCGACTATAGCAATGATTCTAATTATAATCTTTTTGTTTCTCTCACGCTTTCTCTTTTCGGCGACAAGTTCGTTGATTACTTTGTTATTAGAATCCACACTTGCCTTGCCAAGGATTTTCTTTATTCCTCTGACTAAGTCTTGCAGAGAACCTATTTTACTCATATCCTGAGCCTGATATTTAGATAATTCTGTGGGAAACTCATAAGGCGACATATCTTGGTAGACTGGAATAATTGTTTTATTTGAGTCTTTGTCCATGAAAGAAATATATCGTTTCCATTCGTTTTTAACCCAAACTGCATCAAGATACTCACCATTTGTAGCCACAATAAGCATTACTCTTGCTGAAGACAATGCTCCATATATATATGGTTCATAATTCTCACCGATATGGTTTTCTAGTGAGATTCGGGAAAAGAATGTTTTTATACCTTCTTTTTCCAGTTCATTATAAATATCCTGCGCAAGAACACTGTCTTTGGTTCGTTGTCCATCTTCACCCAATTCCTTATAACATATAAAAACATCGTATTCAGTTTCTTTTGACGATGTTGCAAGAATTTGTCTCTGAAGCTTGTCTATCACTTCGGCCTCATCACGATACATAAGGCGGCGCTCAGCATCTGCGTATTTTATGGCCAGATTAAAGTTTACGGAGCCTTGGATGTTCTGGATTTTTGTCCTGTGGCATGTTGCTATACGTTTTTGACTCTGGGGATCTTCAACATATTCAATACCATATTCAGACAGGATCATACCCCAGTATGCTTCAGCTTCTTGCTCATCCTCTTCTGTTATGGTTTTGTAAGCATCATAAGCCTTATCATATTCACAGTTTAAGCGATATTCATTTGCACGATTAAATAGCCTTGCCTTCTTATCAGAATCTATTCGTGGCAAAGTCATGGTAGATCCACAGTATTGACACGTCCCCACAGTCATATCCGCACTGACTGTAATATCACCACCACACATCTTACACTTAAGTATATTAGCCATTAACTTCACTCTCCAAATATATTCCTAGCGTTGCTTATGCACATTTCTAAGTCAATCAATAAATTGTTTTCCTGCAGCACCTATCACTGTTCCTAAAAGAACTGCTATTTCTCGTTTTGCACCAAGCTCTCCTAACGATACAATATGATCTCCTATTGGCGTGCTCTGATAATTATTTGCGGTTCCCTCAAACCAACTATAAGTATTCTTCTCTAACGCACCTTGATTCACGTAATCCTGTATATAGCGACTGAAATCACTTTTAGAAATATGCAACATTTTCTCATCTATATATTTATTTTCTGCTATTGCACGCAATATAATATATCGAAAGTCTTCTGGAAGTTTTGGTTTCCTTGCGCGCAAATTATATGGATATCTTGTCCCACGCATAATAAACCATTCATCGCCGGCTCTCTCTATCCCCAAAATACCTTTTTCCTTATATCTTTTCTTTATTGTTGTTACTTTTACGTTTACTTCCTTTGCAAATTCATCTATTGTTATATACTTTTTCATGAAATCTAACCTTTAGTTGCTCACTAACTTAAGCACGTTATATAAATACCTTTATTTTCCCTCTTTACACATACTATTTCTTTCCTTAATCATATTCATAGTTGTGTCTATCATGCTTGCTATTGCTTTAGAATCACCTTTTGCAATAGCTGCTTTAACATCATCAATAGCCTTTTCAAGATCAGATTCTATACCATCAAGGTCTTGTCTGCTTACAGGATCGCTATATCTAATTTCTTCGACCAAACGAATGACCTTCTTTTTCAGTTCAGGATCAGAAATAGATTCATCCATTCCTCTGACTGCCAATTTTATTGCATCCATCCTAGAAGTCTTTTCTATGTTTCTTCGAGCAACTTCCTTTACATGCTGACGACCAATTCCTGCCGAGAATATAAATAGTACAAATACTGCCAGAATAACAAGGCTTATAACCAACGCAAGAAGTGGTGTGATTGAGATATAGTATATAGCTGCAATTGCAAAACCAATCTGCGCAAGTACATACAGTACCACACTAACCATCTGGCTTCCGGTCAGTAGATACTCTGTGTTGTCCTTTCTATATCTTGGTAACAGCACATTTACTGTCAGAAGTGAAAGAACAATTGCAATTAATGAGAACAGCAACTCAATTGCAAACAGTGGCGTATACAAGAGCTTTGAAGAAGTTCCCGTGATACTTGTCACTGTCTCTGGTATGACTATTCCGTTGGCGCTACCCAGCAGATTCATAGATACTTTTGTTACAGGATATCCGTTAATATATGAGGGAATTACAATGAGGTCTTCATCTCCCGTATATCTTGTTATCTCGATAGTTGCTCCATCCAGGTTATAGGCAAACGGGTTGTCTCCCAAAGAAAAGTCGACAAAATCTGAGTCATGCATTACATCGTAATTCCACGCTTTGTCTTCTTCTGTTTCTTCAGCTTGCTCAACTGATTCCTGCTCTGTATTCTCTGTTCCAGCTTCTGCTTCTTTCTCTTTTGCCTCTTTATCTGACTGATATTTCTTATAAACAGGTGTATCTTCATAGCAATGGATAATGATGCTCTCGTCCACATCTGCCTGAATTTCTGTGACAGTAGGAGGGATAAAGAGATTTTTTACCTGTGAAATAGTACTGGTAAATTCTTTTCCGATAGCTGTTACAGTAGCACCATTTATTGCTGCCGGAATAACCAGATCTGAACTTGCACCGGTGTAACCTTCGACTACAATTGATCCATTCTCAACTGAATAATCAAATGTTTCATATCTCTGATCAAAATAACTTTTTTCACTGTCTGCCAACTCTACTATATTCAACTTGTTTTTATTGGCGTACTCCTCACCATAACTTCCTGGTATTACGGCCACATTAGCAGCTACTCTTCCAACATTTCCAAATATAAGCACACCAGCAAAAGCAATAGCTGCAATGATTACGAATATATTTAGCAATAACTGATTCTTAACCTTATTCATGTCTTACTTTTCCCTTCTTGTTCCGCATTTTGGACAAAAATTAGCATCATTAGTAAATACATATCCACAGTTGCTACATGAATCGCTTGCTGCAACTTTAGTTCCGCACTTTTCACAGAACATTGCTTCCGGTGATAATTCATGACCACAATTCATACAGAATTTCTTTTCAATTCGAGGACTAGAAGATGTTGTCACACCCTGAATCGCTTCTCCGGCGACTCCACCAACAGTTTTCCCGATTTCAGTTCCAACACCAGTTATCATGCCAAGGCCAACTCCAACATTACTGAACTGTCCAATTGCCTCGTTCCTTGCAACTTCTTTTGCAACTTCAAAGCCCTTCTCCTGCTGGTAAGAATAGCCTTCAATCTCTCGCTTTTTCGCAGTTGCCTCTGCTTCTATAACTGTAGACTTCGCCTTTGTCTCCTGATCTATAATAGTAAGTTTCTGCTGAAGCTCAGCTTCCATCACATCGCTTTTTTGCCTGAAGAATATATCCTTAAATTTGAGATAGTTGCGATCTTCATCCGGCTTCAAAACCGTTGTAATGAGAAAACTATTTAAGTTGACACCATAATCAAAGAAATCATCTAGAAGCTTTACCCTAATAGCATCTGATAATTCCTGCAAATGCATATCTATCTCAAAAATACTGATCTTTTTATCACGTATCTCCTGAGCAAGAATTGATTTTGCCCTGTTCATTAAAAACGCTCTAAAAAAGATTGTAAGCTGCTCTTGTGAAAGATTGTGTTCAGTACCTACTACCTTAATCAGAAGTTTATTAGAATTATTCACAGATAAGCTCATCTCTCCACAAGCACCGATTTCAAGTGGGAAGTCGTAAATAGGATCAAGATAACTCACTTTACTATCCGTTCCCCATTTGATCGCCATCTGCTCGGTGAGATTAACGAAATACAATTCTGCATGGAATGCGCTTCGGCCACCTGTTGAAAGTTTCATGATAGTTTTTGCAACAGGAAGGTTCTCGGTCTCTAGTATATGTTTACCTGGGCCAAAGGTATCCATAGCCTTACCATCGACCATGAAGATGGCTTCCTGAGACTCGTGAACGATGAGCTCAGAGCCTGTATTGAAATCTTCAGTAGGGTGCTTCCAAACAAAGGTCTTATTGTCGCCTTCATACTTTAAAACACTTGTTATAGCCATAGTTCACCTCATCCTTCGCTTATTTCCAGATTATCTAATGCATATTCGATACATTTCTGAAGAATCTCATTCCTGTTTCTTCCGGTTCTCTTAACTGCATCATCAATTTTAGCAATAAGCTCTGCAGGCAGTCTGGTAGTAACCGTTGATGTTTCTCCTTTATACTTTTTAGGCATTATCGTTAGCTTAACATCTGACATACAAATTACCTTCCTTCCCAAATACATTGTGAATCGTTTTTAAACAAATTGTGTACAAAAGTGTACAACCACATTAATATTATATTCATTTCAATTATCTATAACCACATAAACATGATGAAAATTGCGTAAATATGAAATAAACTTTCACCAAACAAAAAAAAGTGCATAGAAAACTTACGCACTTTTTCTTACAATTTATAAGCCATAACTTTTCTACCATAAATCATGATGCTATTATTTCACCAATCTTATCTCCTATCCCCTCTAAAACCATTCCTACAGCGACAGCACTAAATGAAATCAGAAACGCTCCAAAAGACATTCCCACAGATATTGCTACTGCTCCCCACATCTGCTTGCTAACGTACATGATGATTATTACAAGCATGACAAGATAAAAAACCCCCAAGATAACGCATCCAATCCTGGAAAGAACCTCAACCCATGTCTTGATGAAGCAAACCATCAGAAACACTGGTAACAATATAGCTTTAAGCAAAAGTTTTAATATAAACATGTTCAACCCTCCATAAATTCCTCATAATCATCTTTCTTTACCCAGACTCCATTTGCCATATCTTCATTGACTTGTGTTTGCAGCTCTGCTTCCGCAGTAGTCGACACATTATAAAGCATCGCAAGCATATACTGTCTTGGATTAGCTGGCTTCTTAGTAAGCTTGTTCAAATTTGCCAGCACTGTCTCTATGTGGAATTGTGTCAGATTCATAAATCTACTCTTCACAGAGTCAATTCCTCTTTCATCTCCGCCTATTTTCATCTTAGGGCGAGTTGATGTGAGCACATCCACGATAAGATCTTCCAATCCCCTGATCATTGCTGCATCAGCTGGGTACATTTCGCAAAGGGCATCAGTACCCATATCTTCTCTGACAATAAGTCTTGAAGCCTTTTCATCAATATCCAATCTTATCCCCTCCATCTGCGGATTCTTAGAATTACTTGGATAGATATGGATAAGATTATTATTAATATTTTTATTAATATTATTTTTATTAACGTCCTGATCATAAACTTCTAGAGTGTTAGATTTTGGACTTCTAGAAGTCCCATTTTTAAACTTCTTGAAGTTTATATTTTGGACCTCTGAAAACTGCTCTTTTTCTTCTGAATCCCAATTATTAAACTTCTGAACATCCTCTTCAGCATATTCATCCTCAGTAAATTCCTGTTCAGCATCAACAATTCTCATGACATATATACGGGATGTTCTTCCCTGCCCCAGCTTTACACGCTCTATGAGACCAACTCCACCATCTGCATCAAGTTCATCCAGAAGTTTGAAAACTGTATTTCTGCCAAGACCAAGATCCTTCTGAATACTCTCCGTGGAATAGTAGATAAAAGCTCTTCCCTCATTATCAATCTGGTTATTCTTCGCTGATAATTTCATCCTATCCAGCATGAGTCCGTAAAGATACTTGGCATAGACAGACAACTTTCTGAGTTCCGGATCTGTTTGAAGTGCTTTAGGAATGATGAAATAGCAATTTGAAGCTGTTTCCCTT
>JAEEGL016389998.1_pt1 | contig 18269 bp, 9 predicted proteins | sample 9134231 | NCBI WGS metagenome assembly JAEEGL01 (sample SAMN16246548, study PRJNA631951) | gut metagenome | biome: gut microbiome; feature: rumen; material: fiber-attached | host: Bos | place: Iran: Karaj | collected 2018-10 | reverse complement strand
CATTGAAAATTATTATTAGAAATTAAAGAACATAACCAAACTATTCCACATCCCCCTTTTCCAAGTAATTTTATCTTTTTATAATTACTCATTATTCTATTTCCATAAATTTCTTTTTCTTCTTTTGTTAATTCTAAAACTTTTTCATTTATATTTTTATTGTCAAAGTATTCATCTTCAATATTTGAATTATTAATTGTTGAATTTGTTGTATTGTAATTATTATTATTTGAATTATAATTATTTATATTTATATTATTTGTTGAATTGTAATTATTTGTTGAATTATTATAACTTATGTTTATGTTTGTTTGTTTTTTTGGTTGTTTTGTTATTTTTTTTGGTATTGCATAAATTGAACTATTATTATGTTGTAAATTTTTTTTTTGTTTTAAATTATTTAAAAAATTAACTTTTATTTTATTTAAATTTGGATTTTTTGTACAATGTAAATTATTTTCTATATTAATTTTATTATTTTTTGAACTTTGAATTCTATAACTTTTATTTTCAGGTGCTTTCATTAAATTAATTAATATTAATTTATTATTATTATTATTATTTGCATTTTCAGTATTAATTTTTTGAATTTGAATTTCATGTGTTTTATTTTCATTAAATGCATTTATATAATATTGAATTTTATTAAAATTTCTTTTAACTGGAATAAAGATATTTTCATTAGTTTTTTTTTCATTTTCAATTGAATTTTTATGTTTTACATTATTTAATTTATTTTTTTGAGGGTTTGAATGATTAATATTTGGATTATGAAAATTATGTTTAATTGTTGGTTTAATTGGAATTGGAGTTAATAAATTCGGACTTGGAATTTGATTAATTAAATTCTTTTGTTTATATAAAGAATAATCAAAATCAGAACGTGATTTATTATGCGAAAGTATCATTTATTATTTTTAATTTCTTTACTTTAATTTATGATAATAAATAATTATATTAATTAAATTATATATAAATTAAAAAATTATTATTTTTTTTAATTTAAATAAATGTCTTATCATTTAATTCAGCCAAATTTTCAAATAAATAATATGAATTCAATTTATCAAAATAGAGTTTTTACTAAAGAAGATTTTGAAAAAAATTATTTTATTCTAAATTCAAATGAAAGTGATTCTCAAACAAAAATTTTAGTAAATACATATTTTGAAGAATTAAAAAAATCAAATCAATTACTGAATATATGCAAAGAAATACTTATTCAAAATACAAATAAAAGCCAAGATTTATTATTATTTTCATCAATTTTAATTCGACAATACTTAACTCAAAATATAAACTTAATAATTCAAAATGAAACAAATTATCAAAATACAAAAAATATTTTAATGGAACTTTTTCAAAGTTTAAATTATTTATCTCAAATATCATTTAAGATAATAAAATTTATTTGTGCTTCAATTAATATCATTTTATTAGGAGGAATAATAGATTTTTGGAAAGAAGGAATAGATAATTTAATAGAAATAAGTAATTCAAGTGAAAATAATTTACTTTATTCTTCTTTAATTTTGGCGGCAACAAAAGATGAATTAAATTCACTTAAATTAAATAATAATTTAATTGAAAGAATAAAATCTGAATTACAAAAAAAAAAAGAACAAATGAATTATTTTATTTCTTTTATTTTTAATAAAGTAAAAAGTGAAAATAATCCAAATTCAATTTTATATGAAAGTTTAATTAATATTATTTCAAGTATTTTTTTATTTGATGTTAATATTTTAGTAATTAAAGATTTATGTAGTAATTTAATTAGTCAAATGGCTTTAATTAATAAAAGTGAATTAAGAAAAAATATTACTGAAATTTTATCAGATACTTTTTCATATTCAAATTCTTCTAATTTAGGAAATAATGAAATTGTTAATTATATGAAATTTAAAACTTTTGATTTATTTATTGATACTAAATTAAAAGAATATGAAAGAGAATCAATATTTAATGTTTTAAATATGATAAATATTCTTTATTTAAATTATAAAGATAAAAGTTATGATGAAATATTAAAAAATGAAAAAGATATTGAATTTATTTTCAGTGCTGCAAATATTTTTAGTTCATTATCTTCAAATTATAATTATATTTTTTTTATGAAAGGCGATCAATACAATAATATTTATTTAACTTGTAGAATATTATTATTATATTTTATTGCTTTTCCAAATTATAAAATTTCTCAATTAATGTTTGAAACTATTTCTTCAATTAATGACTTTTTTCAAAGAGGATTTTCACTTGAGGAAAGTGATAAAAGTGATTTTGAAAATTTCATTTTTAATATTAATAAATATATTTTAAATAATACTAAATTAACTCAAAGTGAAATATTAGATAATTCAATATTTAATTATTTAAATAAAAAATTAAAAATAAGTCATGATACAAGTAATTATAATTTAGAAGAAATTGCTAATAATAATATTAATGATGAAGAAAAAATTTCATATAGAAAAAATGTTTTAAGTGTCTATGATGATATATTAAGTATTTATAAAGAGAATTATAAAATTGAAAATTATTTTTTCTTTTTAGGAAGTGATATGGATAATTTAATAAAATCAAACGATTTAATAAGCATTGAAAGTATTTTATTAAATATTTATTCACTTTCTCCTCATTTTCATTCATTAACTACTCAATATACTTTAATTCTTAATTTTTTGGATTATATTTATAGAAATTCCAATGTTATTTTTTCTAGTCAAAGAATTTTAATTTCTTTTTTACGTTTTATTTATTTATATTGTTACTTAATATGGAGAAATAATAATTCATTTATTAACACTATTAATTTCTTATTAAATATTAATAATTTGATAGGAAATAATAATAATGAAATAAATAAAATTGAAGATATTACAATTTATCTTATATATAGATTGATTAATTGGTATAAGAGTATGTTAGAGAAGATTTTAAAAAATAATAATCAAGATTATTCAAATATACAAAATATATATATTTCAATTTATAATTATTATGTAAAAAATTTTAATAAATTTTCTTATTCTTTAGTTGGAAATTTAGTTAAGTCAATGATTGAAATTGCTTTAATAAATATTAAGGTAAATAAAATACCAGATTCTGATAAAATAATGCTAAATATATGTCAAAGTATATTAAATCAATGTTATGAATCAATTCAAAAAATAATAAATGATAATAATCAAAATATCCAAATTATCAAAGAAGAAATAAAAAAAATTTTCACTACTTATAATTCAATTTTATCCGATATTGGTTTTTATAATAAAGAACTTTTATATAATTTACTTACTGAAAAGATAGAAAAATTAGATAATAATTATTTTATTTTAATATATTCATTTTCAAAAAAGGTAATCGAACTATTATATAATGAATATGAAATAATGGAAATTATATTCAAATTTTATATTTTATTAATTAGAAATTTAAGTATGCATTCTCCAAAATTATTTAATGTAATAAATGATATTATTTTTACTCTTTATAATAAATGTCAAAATTATCCTTTTATAATTGAATGTATGAATGAACTTTATTATAATATTTTAGAAGGGAATGATGAAGAAAAAAAAAATTTAATAAATGAAAAATGTTTTATTATATTAAATCAAATATTTAACTTTTTACAAATTCAAGATAATAAAAATAAAAATGATATTTTAATAAAATTTTCAAATTTACTTCAAACTTTCATATCAAAAATAAAAAACTTTAATTTACTTCTTAAAAATAAATTTGAAAATATAAACTTATTTAACAGTATATTAAATTATATTATAATTCAATATAACAATGAAAATGAATATTTTCTTACAATTTCTCTTATAAAATTATTTAATATAATATACAAAGATTCTTGTATTGATATTGAAATAACTAAATTTTATTTAACTGATATTATACTTGGTTCAATTAAACATTTTGATAATAATGAAGAAAAATTAATACATGGATTTACTCATTTATTTAATTTAATATTTATAGCAAATAAAGAAATATTTAAAGATACTTTTAGAAAGAAATTTAATGAAGAAATTGTAAATGTAATATTTGAGTTCTTTAATAAACATTCTTTTATTCCTACTAATAAAAAGTCTTTAGATGATACTTATGTTAAAAATATTAAATTAATATCTGATTTTATAAAGGATTTAATTGAAGTTTATAATTATAAAGAAAAAGAATTTACTTTTATTGAAAAATACAATTTAACTGAAAACAAAATTTCTGTTAATGAATTTATAAAAATTAATATTTAATAATTTTTGTTAAATAAATAATTAACATATTAAATAAAAATTTATTAAATAACTTATACAATTAAAAAAAAAATATGTAAAAAACAATATAAATTCATTCAAAAAAAAAAAAAAACATAAAAATAAAATGTCAGACATAAATATTAACAACCAAAAAAATATAGAAAACGAAAATCCAAATTTTAAAATGCAAAGACGTTCAACAGGAAAAAGTTTTTTTTTAGTAGAAGGGAAAATATTAAACATAAATCCAAAAGACAAAAAAATACATACAGGATACTTTGATTTTAAAAACTTTATTTTTAATCCTAATTTAGATAAAATTGGTTCTGGTGCTTTTGGTGATGTATATTTAGGAATAAATAAAATAGATAAAAAAGAATATGCAATAAAACACATTTCAAAAAAAAGAGTTTTAGAAAATAATTGTTCACTATCAATAATTTATAAAGAAATAGAAACTCAAATAATAATAGAACATCCAAATATAATAAGATTATATTCATATTATGAAAATAAAGATGATATTTATTTAATATTAGAATATTTAAATAAAGGTACATTATTTTCAAAAATTAGAAAAAAAAAAAAATTATCAGAAAAAGAATCTTTTCATTACTTTATTCAAATATTAAATGCAATTAATTTTTTACATGAAAATCATTTTGTTCATAGAGATATTAAACCAGAAAATATATTATTAGATTCTAATAATAATGTAAAATTATGTGATTTTGGTTGGTGTGTAAATTTAAAAAATAATGAAACTAGAAAAACATTTTGTGGTACTTTTGAATATATGGCTCCTGAAATTGTATATGAAGAAAATTATGATACAAGTGTTGATATTTGGGCTTTAGGTATTTTATTGTATGAAATGTTACATGGATATTCTCCTTTTAGAGCTAAAGATAATTTAATTGGTGATGATGCTTATAAAGATATTTTTAGAAATATTATAAAATTAGAATTTAATATTGATAGAAATGATTTAAGTGATGAATGTAAAAATATTATTTATAAATTACTTGAAAGTGAAAAAGATAAAAGAATTTGTAGTAAAGAAATTTTTGCTCAAGATTGGGTTAAAAAATTTGAAAAGGAAAAAAAAAAGGAAATTATTAGGTTGAGTTTAAATAAAAAAAATAATAGTAATAATAATAATAATAATCATGATAATAATGTTAATTATAATAATGATAATAATTGTTTTAATGAGAATATTAATTCTGATATTAATAATAATATTAGAAATAATAAGAATCAAGAAGATAAAAAAAATAGAGAAAGAATTATTAAAAATTTGAAAGAACAACAAAATGATTTTTTTAAAGAAAATGAAGATGAAATTAGAGAAAGAAGAAGAAAAGAAGAGGAAAAAAAAAAGAAAGAAGAAGAAAAAAAAAGAAAAGAAGAAGAAGAAAGAAAAATGATAGAAAAAGATATTCAAAATGGATATAAACCATTAATTAAAAAAAAATCAAAAAGTACTGATTTATTATGTGATGATTTTTATGAGGATAAAAATAATAATAATAAAAACAATAATAAAACAAATGAACAAGAATATTTTGATTTTATTGTAACTCAAGTTAAAAATTCAAATAAAAAAGGAGGAAGAAAAAAAAGAGATTTAAGTAAATTAAGTATTCAAGAAAAAAATATAATAAAAAATAAATCAACATTTAATATTAGTTCAAAACATATTAAAAACAATAAAAATTCTTTTGAAAATTATCATAATAATAATTATTCAAATTATTCAAATGAAAATAATCATTATAATAATAATTTCTTAAATATTCATAATAATAATCAAAATAAAAATAAATTTTCTAATGTATCAAATATAAAAAATGATCAAAGTAATATATTTGATGAAATTATTGAATCTTCTTTTGTAAAAGATGTTAAAGAAGTTGTTGAAATTGATGCATTAGAAACAACCAAAGCTTCTAGTAAAAAGGGGAATAATTATTATACTTTTTATAATCCTAATGAAGTAAATTCAAATGATGTTTATAATACTTTGAAAATTTTAGAAAAAGCTGAAATAGAAAATAAAAAAATGAGAGAAGAAAAAAATAAAAAGAAAGTTGAAGAAACTTTTATTGATAAATTATTAAAACCTTTTAAATGTGGAGATTAAAATTTATTTTTTTTTTGTTTTTTTTATTAATGTTTTGGTTTTATTTGATTTGTTTTTGTTGAAATGTTTTTTTTTTGAATATTTTATTTATATAAATTTTTTGATTGAATTTATATTTTATATTTATTTATTTGTTATAATTTATATTTATTATTATACAGTTAAATAAAAATATTTAAAAAAAGTAAATTTTTTTTGATTTATTTAATCTGACTTAAAATATTGTTATATGGTTGAAGTATTATTTTATTAAATTCTTATAAATAATAAGATTAGTTTAAAAATGTTAATTTTATGCATAAATTATTGTATTTTAAAATAATCAAATTATATTATATTTTGTATTTTTTTTATTTTTATCTAAAATTTATAACATCTATTTTTAATCAACAAAATTTAAATAAGATATAATTATTTTATACAAAATATTAGGTAATTATTCACTATATTAAAATTACCTAAAAAAAGTTATATTTTTTAATTGAATAAACTCATTTACAATACAAATAAAATTCTATTATACAATAACAATTAAATTTCATTTATCTCATCAAAAAAATCTTTATTCATTTGAAAATCATTTAATTGAGTTAAAAAACCTAAATTTATATCAATACATTTTCTTTTTTCTTTAATAAACTTAATAGCGTTTTCCAAATTAAAATTTAATTTCCATATTAAATACGCACAAACTAAAGCAGGAGCTCTTGAAATTCCTTCATAACAATGAATTAATATTTTATTTGATTTTTCATTTGTTATTTTTTTAATTATAGAAATAAATTCAAATATTGGCCTTATTAAATTTAAATTTCCATCATCTCTTAATTTGATATTAAAATATTGAAATTCTTTAAAAAAAATAGGATTAAATTTTTCACTTCCTCCTGCACAATTAATAATGTGAGTAAATTTATTTTGAATTAAAAATTGGTAATCTAGTGATTTTCTATAATCACTTATATATATATTGTCTATTATAAATGTACATTCTTTTGATGAATTAGTTTTTGTTATTAAAAATTTATTTTCTTGTTGTTTTTCTTTTGGAATTTGAACTTTAAATGCAAATTTTTTCTTTATATTTATCATTTTATATTAAATATTGTTGCTTGTATAATTTTAATATAAATATCATGAATTATGAGGGTATAAAATAGCTAAATTTGGTATATTATTTAAATTAAAAACAAATATAATTTAATGAGAAAATTAAAAAATTAAGATTTTTGTTTTGAAATGAATTAATTAAATTATATTTTTAAAATCTATTTTTTTTTTCTTTATATATTATTGTAAAATACACAAAATGAAATAGTAAAAAAAGATAATTTTTCAATAGAAAAATATCAAATATAAACCAAAATAAAGCCTCAACAAAAAAATACTAAAACAAAAATAAATATTTAATTTAAAAACTAATCAAATAAAATAAAAATTAAAAAAAAAATAAAATAAATAAAAAAAATAAATGAATTTATTTCAATTAATCTTAACGGAAATAGACTTTTATGGTACAAATTTCCATTTATTTTTCAACAAAAAAAGAAGATTTAAAACACTATATGGCGGAATATTAACAATATTTACAATGTTTTTAATAATAACATGTATAATATTTTTTGGTAAAAATTTATTTCAAAAAAAAAATCCAACAATATACCAAACAAATGTAAATGAAGGATATTCAATAATAGATTTACAAAAAGAAAAAGTAACATTTGCATTTAGAATGGAAAATCTTGATGGAGAATTTGAAGATTTTACAAATAAAATATATCCTATAATATATTATTATTCAAGACCTTCAAATGACTCTTCATATCGTTCAGAATATAAAACAGAAGAATTTTTAAGTTATCATACATGTAATGAAAGTGATTATGATGATTTTAATTTAAGTGAACATTATGGAAAATTATATTGTCTTGATTGGGGAGGAAAAAATTTTGGTGGATATTGGGATAATAATTATATTTTTTATTTTGAAATTAGATTATATTTTTGTTCAAATGGTCAAACTTATTCTATTAATAATACAAATTGTACTTCTATGGAAGTTTTAGATGAATTATTTAATATTGATAATCCAATGCTTTTTTCTTTATATTATCCTGTTTATTATTTTGACCATAATTCAGTAAAAAATCCTTTAAGTAAAAAATATAAAAATTATTTTTATTATTTAAATCATAAATTACAAAAAAATGATAGAATTTATATTAAAAATTATGTTTTAAATGATGATCAAAGTTGGTTATTTGTAAATACTCAAAAAAAATCTGTTTGGGGAGTTGATCAAATAACTAGTGATTTTTCATATTCAACAGAAGAACAATTAATAAAAGAAAATTCAAGTTCTATGTTTTATTTAATGAATGTTTATATGACTCCAGATAAAACTTATTATCGTAGATTTTATATTAAAATACAAGATGTTATTGCAGAAATTGGAGGAATTATTGGAGTTTTTTCTTCTATTACTAGGATTTTTTGTAATTTTATTAATGGAAAATTACAAAAAATTAAAATTTTAGAATTTTTATTTGATATGAAAGATTGGCAATTTCAATATAATAATTATTATAAAACTAAAAATGATAATAGTTTAAAAACTAAGAAAAATATTAATTTAAGTAATATTAATAATAATTATTATAATCAGAATAATAATAGTAGTAGTAATGATAATATAAATATTAATTTTAATGATAAAGAATGTTCTGAATGTAATAAAACAATAATAAATATAAAAAAAATTCAAACACAAGATAAATCAAATAATACGACTAATCATATTTCACTTTTTTCTCATAATTCAAATTTATTAAATAAAAAACAATCGCATTCTATAATAAATGAAACAATGGAATATATTAAAAATTCAAATCAAACAATATTACCTTTAACAAAATTTAATAGAAATAAAACTAAATTAGTAGAAAAACCTTTAACTTTAGGAGTTATTTTAAAAAAAGATATTCAAATTGGTTTTAAAAATTGTTGTAGTAAATTTGATATTAATAAAAATAAAGATGAATTTGTTAAAAAATATATTTTACTTGATTGGTTTTATAGAGAATCTTTAGAAACTATGAATTATTTAAAGACAAATAAATTAATTTTATATCTTGAAAATTTTATTTTAAATGAAGAACAATTTAGAGGATTATATTTTTCAAGAAAAATATCTTTAAATGAAGTTAATGATTTAAAGAATAAAAATAATATCAAAAATGAAAAAGAAAATATTAAAAGATTGTTAAAATATTTTAATAATATTAAACTCGAAAATAAAATTACAAGGATAGATGATTTTATTTATGAAATTCTTGATGACAATTTAAAAATAAATATTAGTTAATAATTACATTATTTTTCATTTATTGTTATTATTTATAAATTGTAAAAGTCTATGATATAATTTTATCAAATCAATATTCTTCTATATTATTATATATTATTAAATGCTTTTATTTGATTTATTTTTGAATTACTAATGATTATTATATAAAATTATATATAATATAATTTTCATTTATATTATTAAAAAATCCAATATGATTATTACAATTTATGCATTTTAAGGAAACTAAATTTTTTGCATTATCTTCATATATTTCTTTTAAATATTCTTCTATTTCCAAAATTTCTTTTTTTAAAATTTTATTATTTGCATTATTAATATTAAAATTAGGCATTTTAGAATTCTTATTATAATTTACTTTAATAATTTCTATAATTTCTTTTGCATTATATGTTTCAAAAAAGTCTTTATAAAAATTTTTAGTTTTTTTACTTATTTTATAACTTTTATCATCATTTATAAAATTTTTTGATAAAACATTAAAACAAAAAGGACAACTAATTTGTATTTTAGAATTTAATTTTTTATTTTCTAAAGATAAAGAATCAATATTATCTAAATAACCACAATATAAATAACTATTTTTAATATTATCATTTATTAAATTATTAAAAAACACATCTTTTTTAATTTTATTTAAATTCATTTCAATAGGATCTTCTAATTCATTTTTATCTAAAGAATAAAAATTATTTCTATTAATTAATCCTTCTTTTTCATATTCTTCTAATAATATTTTATTTTTTTCTATATTATCTTTATCAAATTTACATTTAATAATATCACAATTAATTTTTTTATGTTTAGAAAAAATTTCATCTAAATTTTCTTCCTCAATTTCCATAAATTAAAAAAAAATTATAAAAAAAAATTTAAAAAATATGAAAATAAAATTAAACAATAAATATAAATGTCAGATATATCAATTCCAGATGGCGCTTTATTAAAAATTGCAAATAACATATTAAATTTACTTGAATTTCCATCTGAATTAGAAACAGAAGAAGATTTATATTCAGATGAATTTTACATAGCAATAATAGGAAATTTAATCTCAGATAGAAAATTTGATATTCATCCCGGAAACACTGTAGAAGAAAAAGTAAAAAGTTTAAAAAAATTAATAAATATCTTAAGTGAAATAATTGATATGGATTTATCACATATTGATGCAGAAGCAATTATAATGAATAATGATAAAATTAATACTAAATGTTTATTAGAATTAATTGAAGAATTAATTAAAGCTTTAATTAATGAAAATGAAGAAAGTGAATCTTCAAATAAGAATACATTAAGTGAAAGTAATAATAAAGTTCATAATATTTCTGATGATAATGTTATTAGAAAAAATAGAATAATGGATTTAGAAAATGAATCTGATAAAATTTTTGATAAAGATGATGAAATTAATATGGATATGATATTAAGAAATCAAAATGATTCAAATTTAAAAAAAAATGAAAATGAAAAAAGTGATAATAAACAAGTTCAAAAATCAGATCTTAATAATATTAATATTCATACTAATTCAAATTTCGATAATTCAAATTTGGAAAAATCAAAAATTGATGATTTAAATTTAGAAAATTTAAATAGTGATAATTTAAATAGTAATATTAATGAAAGTTCAATTATTTTTGGGAATAGAAGTTGTTTTGAAGCTTTAGATTTAGAAAAAGTAATAAATGAAAATAATAAATCAAAAGAAAATTCTTATATAAGAAAAACTTTTACTCAAAATGATATTAGTAGATATGAAAGAGCACTTGCAGAATCAGAAGCAATTGAACAATTAAATAATGAAAATAATGATAATGAAAAAAGTATTAATAATAAAAATAATAAAATTAAAAATAATAAAAATAATAAAAGTGATAATAATGAAAATTTAAATATTGATAATATTAAAGATATTAATATTAATAAAGATGAAAAAAGTAAAAATGAAAGTATTAAAAGTATTAAAAATAGTTATGAAATATCAAATGAAAAACCAATAATGAATGTTAGTAATATTTCAAATAATATTATTCAAAATAATAAAAATGAAAATGAAGATTTGGAAATACCAAATTTATTAGAAAGTTCTGAAAAAAAGAAGAATAATGATAATAAAAATGATAAATATGATAATTTTAATAATATAAATATGGATGAAAGTGATAATTATTTAAATGATTCAAATATAAAAGCATATTCAGTTCCTAATGAATATATGAAAAAACCAGAAATTTCAATTTCTGGTTCTGAAGATTTAGATTTAGATTTAGATATTAATAAAGATGATAAAAATAATATTATGATTGAAAATTCTAGTACAAAAAAGAAACAACAAAAAACAAAAGAAAGTTCAAATAGTAATTTTAACATTAGTTTAGATAGATCTTCTAAAAAAAATACAAATAGAAAAAATGATATTAATATTAAAGAAAATAGTTATAAAGATTCAAATAAAAATTTAAAAACTTCTTCTTCTAAAAATAGTCAAAGTGATATTTCAAAAAGTTCAATTCAATCAAATCAAAAGATTAAAAAAACTAATTCTAATTCAAAAAAAAATATTAATATTGATAATGAGAATAAATCTATTTCTTTTTTTGATGAAGTTCCAATTAGTGATGAAGAATTTAAAATTGAAATAATGAAGGAAATAAGAAGATTATATGGAAATAATATAAATAAAATATTTTCAAAAAATAAAAAAAAAAATGAAGAAATATTTGAAATAATATTAAGAAATATAAAAGTAGCAAGAGAAAAAATATTAAAAAGTGAAAATAAGAAAATTCCCGATCCAGATGATTTATTAACAAGAGAATTTATAAAAAAATATCAAAAAGAAATTCAATATATAATAAATTATTATAAAAATGAAAAACTAAGAAGAAATAATTTACAAGATAAAACACTTAAAAGTATAACACAAAATATTTATGCAATGAAAAAAATCCAAGAATTACAAGATAAAGAAATTGAAAATGAAATTGAAAAAAAGAAACAAATAATAGAAAATAAAAATCATAAAAATCAATTAAAATTATGTAATGAAATTTATTCTCAAGCCTTAGAATTTGAAAAAGAAAAATATTTTGAAGAATTAATGAATGAAAATGAATTAAAAAGAATTGAAAATGAAGCAAAGACTAAAAATATGATGGAAATTGAAAAATATTATACAGATAAAATTGCTATTTTAAAAGAAATTTTAAAAAGAGAAAAAAAAGAAAAAGAAATTGAAAGATTTACTCAAAAACAGTTTTTAGAAAATATTAGTAAATTAAAAAAAGGAGAATTTAAAAAACAAATTGATTTAATTTTTCAAAAATTTGATGAAGAAGATAAAAAAAATGAAGTTGATAATCATAATCAAGAACAAATTGAAAAAATTTTAAATTCATATTATAAAAATAAATAAAAATTTTAATATTAATTTAAATTACTCTTTTTTAAATGAAAAAATATTAAATTTTATGAATAATACTACAAATATTGTTTTATTCTTGAAAAAATTTTATTAAATTTTTAAAATATAAAATATATATATATATTATATAGGATGTGGAAAAATTTATTCAAATTTTTACAAGTATAAATCAATAATTATAGTATTGGGAAGGTAAAAATTATATTTCATATATTTTAATTTACATTATCATTTAAAGCATCTATATTTATAATTTCACTTAAATGTAATTTAGGAATATAAATATCAACTTTTCTTTCTTTTTTAACATTTTCAAATTTATGCTTAAAATGATATTTTTCACTAAAATTATTAATATCAGTTATATAAGTTTCTTCATTAAAAAGATATTTATTCTTCTTAAATAATATTTTTTTATTTTCTTTAATTTCATTCTTCATAAATTCTTGAATTGGATGATATTCTTTATGTAATTTATCATCAACTTTTTTACTTAAAATTAATCTTTTTTGTATTTCTTCATTTTTTTTCCTTTTTTCAATATCTCTCATTCTTTTAATATTATTAAGTATAATTTGTTCAATATCAATTTTTTTTTTTTCAACTTTTTTTAATACATTTGCAGAAGTAACTCTTTTAAATTTTAAATGATTAACAGAAGCTGAAAATCTTTTACTAATAGAAAATCTTTTCAATAAAGAATTTCTTTTTGGAATATTTTCATTTTTTTTTTCATGAATAAAATCTTTATTTAATTCTTTCATAACTTCATGATTTAATTTACTTTCCATTCTTCCAACAAAAACTCTTTTTTCTTTTAATTTTTTTTCATCAAAAAAATCATCTTTTTCATATCCTTTTGGAATATCAATATTATATTTTGTTATATCTATTTTCTTTTTTATAGATAAAGGCTCAAAATTTAACTTTTTTTTTTTATCATACATTACATTTAGTATGTGTACATGATAATTATTATATTTTTTATATCCTTTTTCTTTTTCTATTTTTAAAAATGATTTTGAATCTTTTCTATTTCTTAATTTAAAAGGTTTTATTGATGTTAGTAAAAATTTTTCAATTGGTTTTCTTTCTTTAGATGATATTTTATATATTTTTTTTTTTTGGAGTGTTTAAAGAATTATTTGGAAGATTTTCAAAAGATAAATAAATATTTGAACATTTTGATAAAGATTTTTGTTTTGAAAAATTACTATTAAATGTATTATTTGATATATCATTTGTTATTATTGATTGCATTGAAACATTTGTTTTAATATGTTTTTTTTTTAAATAATTTCTACTATTATAAGTTAATTTCATTTTATTTGAGAAAATTATTTTTTAATTTTATTTATTTTAGTTTTGAAAAAATATTATGAAAATATATCATGAAATAACATTTATAGTATTAATCATTTATTTTATAATTAAAAAATTTTTATAAATTTAAATTATTATCAATTTTCCTTTGAAAAAAATTATTCAAAAAAATTATAAAATAATCTTATTATATTTATATAATTATTTTTATATCATTTATTCAAAAAAAAACAAAACATAAAAATATATTAATTATATACATTTTTATGAATAAATTTAGGTATTTCTGATAAAATTGCACTATTATTAATAGGAATTATTTGAGGTTTTCTAAAAAGTTTTTGATAAATTGAGCACCATTTATAATTAATATTTTTATCACCAATTATATCATAGGAAGCACTTTTATTTAACTTTTTAATAGGAGGTAATATATTATTTAATAATCTATTTCTATAATCATCAGGTGAATAAGGAACTAATGGTTTATTCATTCCCATTCCAGCATGTACTAAAATTTTTTTAGTATAATCTTTATTATATGAAGTTTCATAATTTTTAGGTTCGTATTTTCTAAAAAATTTATATGCATTTAATCTATTTCCTTTATTATTTATTATTTTAAAATTTTCTGCTAAAAGTACTCCTCTTTTTTCTATTATTTTTCTACATGATTGTACTTTTGAATTTTTATAATACTTATTTGTATTTTTTAAATCAGGTATAAAATATTTTGAATTAAATACAGATTTTTGACTTGCAGATTTATACATAATTTTATTATATTTTTTCTAAAAAAAATAACTATTAAAATATTTAAATAAAAAAAACAACTTTTATATAAAAAATAATGACTGATGAATATTATTATAATGAAGAAAAAACTAATATTGACTCATTTGTCATAATAAATAAAATACAAAAATCAAATAGTTTTACAGAATTATCATATAAAGATTATTATGAAGATAATCCTTTATTTGAAAACTTAATAAAACAATTAAATAATATATCAAATTCTTTTTCTCAAGAAACAAAAGAAATATTAAATAAAATAGGTGATTTTATAGGAAAAAATAGAATAACAAATGATATATTAGAAAAGATAATAGAAAATGGAATTCCAAATGAAATTTTAAGTCTAAGACCTTTAATTTGGAAAGCTTTAATTGGTTATTTACCAATATCAGATTTATCAAAATGGAAAGAAAAAATAATAAAAAATTCAAAAAGATATAATCAATTAAAAAAAGAAACTTTATTAAATTATAATAATAAAAAATTTTCAAATGAAGAAAAAGATTTATTAGAACAAATTGATAAAGATTTACAAAGAACAAGAGGAGATGTTAATTTTTTTAAATTATATTCAAAAAAAAATAAAAAAGAAAAAAATTATGATATTATGAGAAGAATATTATTTATTTATGCAAAACAACATCCAGAATTAAATTATGTTCAAGGAATGAATGAAATAATTGCTGTTATTTATTATATTTTTGAAAATGATGATAATCCCTTTATGATAAATTATACTGAAAGTGATACTTATTATACTTTTGAAATTTTATTAGAAGAAATTAAACAAGTTTTTATGATGGATAATATTAATTATAGTCAATTGTTTATTTCACAACAAATAAAATTTATTAAGAAATTATTAGAAAAATTTGATTTAGAATTATTAAATCATTTTGAAAAAGAAGAAATTATTTTAGATTCTTTTTTAATTAGATGGTTACTTGTACTTTTTGCTCAGGAATTTCATTTAGATACTACTATTAATTTTTGGGATAGAATGTTTACTCAGAAAAATAAAATTAATTTCTTATGTTATGTTAGTGCTGCTTTACTTATTAATAATAGAAATTTATTAATTAATATGGATAGTATAGAAATTATGGCTTTTTCTCAAAGTTTTGGTGAAAAATTTAAAGGGAAAGAAATTAGTGAAATTGTTAAAAAGGCAATTGATATAAAATTAGAATATAAAATATAACAAAAAAGTTATATAGTTTATAATTTTTAATTTTATGAAAATTTTTATAATATAAAATTAAAATATGTCATTTATTAAGTTAATTTTTATATTAATGAAAAATATTTTTTATTAAATAATATTATTTTTTAATAAATTATTTTTTTTCATAGAGAATATGAAAAAAAAATTTAAATTTAAATCAATCAAAACTTTATGATTGAAAATCAAGAAATGAAAGAAAATAATCAAAATATAATTAATATGAAAACAGTATTTGGAAATTTATTAAATGAAAAACCAGATAAAAAACCATTAAATATAAAAAAAATAATGAAAAATGAAAGTAAAGAAATAAAAAAACTTTTAAATAAAGGAATATCATCAGATTTAATAAAAAGAAAACCTTCTCCTTTAAAATTATTAGAAAAACAAATGTCAAATTTTTATTTTGGAATTAATGGTAGATTAACATATTTAATTCCTAATTTACAAAATGAATTAATTGAAAAAGAAAAAAAACAAAATAAAATTTTAAATGAAAAAATTCCAATAGGAGATTTAACATTTCTTCAGAATAATAATTATGATGATTTTAAAAAGATAAAACAAAAAGAAGAAAATAAAGATTTTTTAATGAAAAGTTCTAATTTTCAAAAAAATAATTATAATCAAATAAAAGAAAAATATAATAAAAATCATAAAAAAGTATATTCTCAAATAACACCAGAATTAAATATCGAAGAATTAAGTATGAATTATATAAAATATCCTTTATCAAATAAAAATAAAATAAATGATTTTATATTAACTGTTAATAAATTTAATCCTCATTCTGATAATATAAAATATAAAATTAATAATAAAAATCAAAATAATAAAAATGACAATAAAAAATCATCAATATTCAATAAAGAAAATTTAGAATCTCCTTTATTAAATAAAGAAATAAATTTAAATCAAACAAATACAAATTCATTATCTTCATTTTCAAAAGTAAAAAATTCAGAAAAACAAAATACTAATTCATTATCTTCAATTTCAAAAGTAAAAAATTCAGAAAAACAAAATACTAATTCATTATCTTCTTTTTCAAAAGTTAAAGATTCAGATAAACAAAATACAAATTCATCTAAAAATGTAGATAAATTTCAAATTAATTCATTAACTACTACTTCAGTAAATTCATTATCTTATAATTCACAAACTAATGGAATTTCAACATTTAAATTTTCAAAATCTTCAATTAAGAATTCAAGTTTTTCTTCAAATCAAATAAATAATAATAATAATGAAACTGGAATATCTAATTCATTTTATTTAAAAAATGCAATTGCAAATATTAAATTTGATATTAATAATAAGAAAAATAATACTAAAAAAAATCAAATTAATTTATTAAGAGTTAGTAATAGTGAAAAAAAATTATTAATTCCAGAATATTCAGTGGAAAAACCTTTTATTCTGAATTCCTATTTTAATTTTAATAAAAATAATAATAATGATAGTTGTGATTTTCCTAAAATTTTAAATGATAAAAATTTATCTTGTAATAACAATAAAAGAAATAGTTTTAATCAAGTAAAAAAATCTTTTAATAATAAAAATAGAAGTGAATTAAATCATAAAATAGATAAAATATTTTCAAATGAAAAAAAAATATCTAAAGCATTACATAAAATAATAAATAAGAATAAAATAAATAAAAAAATTCATAAGTTATTAAATAAAAAAAAGAATAATGATACAATAAT
>JAEEGL016140343.1_pt1 | contig 18269 bp, 12 predicted proteins | sample 9134231 | NCBI WGS metagenome assembly JAEEGL01 (sample SAMN16246548, study PRJNA631951) | gut metagenome | biome: gut microbiome; feature: rumen; material: fiber-attached | host: Bos | place: Iran: Karaj | collected 2018-10 | reverse complement strand
TGCCTGAAATGCCCAACCTTGAAGCATACATGAAATCTTTTTGGGCATATGGCATTTACGGATGGATGCTGGAATGGATCAAACGTGGTATGCAGGAAGGTGGCAAAGAATTAAAAATTCTCTTTAGCCTGGCACACCAAGGCAATGAAAGCAGTGGTGATATTACATAATGCTTCCGCTTACTTGAATCCCCTTGCTGAGGATCCCAACTGGATGCTCGCCTGCAATCTTGTCCTTAAACTCTTCGAAATTCATCTCTTTTCCTCCTGTAAATTAGTGGTTGTTTGGCCCGTTTTGGGCATAAGAAAAGAGCAGTCATTCTGCTTAAGAACAACTGCTCTCTATGTAAAATTCGTTATTTAAAATTTACTAAAATCCATTCACCTTTTTATTTGAGCCCACTCTCTTTACTACGCCCTTTTCAATTGCCTTCAATATATCATCCTGCGTATATGCATGTTCAAAGTCATCAAGCCTATAGCATGGAATATGTGGCTCAAAAGCCAGATCAGCAAAGTACTGTGCCTGAAGACATTTCATTCCAAGATCTCTGGCAGCAAAAAGCTCTTTTGACCCACCATCTCCAACATACAGGCATTCCTCAGCAGCAGCTCCAAGCTTTTCCATAGCTTTTTTATATAATTCATGATCAGGCTTACATGTTCCCTGCTCATATGAGAGCATTGCTACATCCAAATATGGGAAAACAGAGCTTTTTCTGATAACATCAGCTTCATCAGAATAACAGTTGCTTATAAGCCCAATCTTTATGCCGCGTCTCTTAAGTTCCTGCAAAAGAACTATAGTCTCCGCGGGAGTTCGTTCAAATATCCCTTCCAGATTCTTCCTTCGCTTATCTGCTAGAAGCTTTACGGATTCCTCTCTGTAAGCCCCCAGCGTTTCGAGGGTTGTTTTTATTCCTTCCTCTATTGTGCAGTTTCCGCAGCTTCTGTCATGTTCTGTGGAATGCCATGCATTTTTGAAAGCATCGATCTCGATATTTAAGTCAGTAGCCATGTCTTCGCTAAAATAAGTATCACCGGAAAACATTGAAACCAGCGTTTCAAACATGTCAAATATAACAGCTTTAGTCATACACACCTCCCACATCCTTTTCAACATAATAATATGGCTGTAATATTATTGTATAGGGGGAAAATGCATATGAATACAGGGAAAAAGACAAATAAAATCACTTTCTGGGCTCTGATATGGCTTCTGGGACTAGCAGGTCAATTGTGCTGGAATATGGAGAACCAGTGGTTCAACACCTTCGTCTACGCAAAGATTGCCAAGGATCCCACCATCATTTCCTGGATGCTTGCCATCTCTGCTGCAGCCACCACAGTATCTACATTTCTTTTCGGATGCATCTCAGATAGAAAAGGAAACAGAAAGAGCCTTGTATCAATAGGCTACATTCTCTGGGGTATCTTCACTATTCTCTTCGGTACAACGCAGTTTCTGAAGCAAAGCGGCAGCTCTTCGCTGATCGGAATTGCCTTTGCGGTAATTGCTGCGGATGCGATTATGAGTTTCTTTGGTTCAATGGGAAATGACATTGGATTCAATGCCTGGATAAATGACCACATGAATGCTGACAATTCCGGTGCTCTCGGCGCAGCTCTGGCTGTACAGCCCGTCATCGGCACAATTGTCGGGACCATCGCCGGTGGACTTCTGATTGGTTCAGACGATAATTACATGAGGTTATTTGTTGTAATAGGTGGAAGCGTTATTCTTCTTGGACTTTTATCACTGTTTGGAATGACAGATGTGGAGACGCTCCGCCCTTCGATCAAGGGCTCATTTTCTGAGCAGTTTCTTTCTATTTTTAATGTAAAAGAATATATGAAGCACCGGGAGCTTGTATTTGTTAATCTCATGCTCGCCATGTACTTCATATCATTTAACGTGTATTTCTCACATCTTGGTAATTTTATGATCTACTATCTCGGATTCACAGCCGACACCATGGGGCTTATCGAGGGTGTTGGCCTGATCCTTGCCATGTTCACCACTATCCCTGCAATAAAGCTTATCCGGGAGGATAGATCTTCCCTGCTGATCCTGCTCGCTGTGATCCTTAATTCAATAGGCCTTCTCATTATCGGTCTCTTTGTTTCACCGCAGAATGTTGATCCATCCACCATATTGAATCCACATCTTCTTGCAGGTGTGCTGTTTGTCGGAATCGGATATATTCTGTTTCTGCAGACTATCACCGTCTGGAGCAAGCGCCTTTATCCGGAAGATGCCAGAGGTCAGTTTGAAGGCATCCGCATTGTCTTTTACGTCCTGATACCTATGGTTGTGGCTCCGCTGATCTCCAATCCCATCATAAAAAAGAGTGGAGAATTTGTGGATGAGTATGGATTTACAGAATATCTTCCGACCAACGCTGTCTTCATCGCCGGATTCGTTTTGGTGTTGATGACACTGATTCCGCTTTACTTTGCGACAAAGCAGCATAAGGCATGATGATCACACCGTCAGAATCTTCTTAACTGTAACGATGTTGTCCCTGTCGCTCTGCTTGTAATCCACGTTTCTGCCGGTAATCTCATTCTCGTATTCGGAAAGGGCATCCAGATCATCCCACGGAATAAGGCAGGCATGGAGCTTATTTGCCGGATCCTTGGTGATACGGGTCTTCCCATCCTGTCTGAACATTTCAGCACGCTTTTCCTGCAACTCTTTGCTCATGGCATTGTAGCCCATAGAGTAATGGAAAGCACACCATCTGTGATGCTCTGATTTAGCCAGGTTCTCCAGTTTCTCGCCGCTAAGGTCTGCCTCTTTGCCGATAAAACCAAGGCGCTGAAAAAGAGTCTGAAGGTAATCCGCACTGGCTCTGCAGCTCATGCGACTGAAATAATCGCACTGTGCCCACTGCTTGTTGATGTCGCCATCGTCCCCGCAGTAGTAATGGTTGATCTCCATGGCCAGCTGATCCATCTTACCGGTGTAGAGAATATCTGCGTCGTAGATCGCGCTCTTTTTCCTCTCCTTGCCCACACGGTAGGCATAAACCTTATCATGCATACACTGATAGATCGGCATTGAGATACCGTGCTCCCTGAGGATTTCCTGGAATCCATAGGCAATCTCTCTGCCTGTCTTCTCATCTCCCACTGCAATCACGATATACTTCAGAACATTTGCATGCTCCATAACATATTCTGTTGCGCTGATGCTGCGTCCGTCAGATGAAGAAAAATCAATGTTATAGTTATCCAGCATTGACTGATAACGCATCTTGAAAAGGCCGTTGGTCTCATCCAAAGCAGAATCAAATACCTTTACATGGAAATTGCTGCCCTCAAACTGTCCGTTCGCCACCATCTTCCTGAGGACTTCCTGTCCAACATGTCCAAATCCCACCAACAGACACTCTGCATCCGATGTAGCTCTATAGTTTTCGTCAAAAGAGATCTGGTTACATATAGGATATTTCTGAAACAGAAGTCTTGCCACCAGCTCAGCTCTGTCAAATACCTTAACCGAGCCATAGCCGTAGTTGTCCTTTGTGTTAAAAAGAATTTCTCCCTGGCTCTCCTCTCTTCCAAGCATAACGAGCTTGGTCTGCTCAGGTTTAATGTCACAGTCCTTAAGCGTCTTAAGGAGCATTCTTGCGTAGGAAATATTTGCATCCACATCATCGGAAAGTGCATTAAGTCTTATTGAACCGCTGCCCTTCCTTACTGAAAGGCGCTTTAAGAACTTAGGACGGACCTTCGTCGCAATCTCATCCGTATACAGAATTCCGCCAAGTGCTCTTACATCAGCCTCTTTTGCTGTAGAGTCAGATACAAAGACAACAGACACCTTTTTGTTGCCGGCGAGTTTTTTGCCAAATTCAATGGCATTGTCATCTGTTCCATAGATAAGCTCGATATCATGAATTCTAAAAAGCCAGGTCCTGAGCCTGTTGATGGCGCCTTTTCCGAGAGTAGTCACAACAGCGCTGACCAAAGCATAGTATCCAAAGAAATGAACTACCCAGAAAAACAGAAGCCACAGCGGATTTCCTTCCACAAGTTTGGAGAAATCATCAACCCTGTTGACGCCGCCAAACATCCTTACAATATCGATCATCGTGCGGATGATGGCAACCGGAGCAAAGCCAACAACAAAGGCATTTATGCTTCCATATATGAAAATACCGCCCAGAATAGCAATCGAAAAAGCAAGCCCCGACCATCTGTCGCGATTATCCGCATCCAGTGCCAGGTAACTTATAAGCGCCAAAAACAGCGCCGCCGATAATACTATTACTGCAAAACTCTGTGCCCAAATCATGTAAGAACTCCCAATTGTTTTTTGCATTCAGCCTTAAACATCTCAAGAACGTTGTCAGGCCCTATGATCTTAACAAGACCACCCATGGCGAATACCCAGCCAAAGAACTGTCCGCTTATCATTACCGATACTCTTGTGTCCGACCAGCCCTCTTCTCCTGATGGCTTTATTGGAATGTCTTTTCCAAATCTGTCGATGACAATTCCAACCATGTCGTTTTTAAATCTGAGGTTGACCGGAACGCCTGCTGCCTTACCAAACATACCAAAGTTCATGTTGATGTAACTGGCCATATCAATTGCTTCAAAAACTTCTCTGCCCTCACGCTTTTTATCAGTGATGGTAAGATCTCTTATCTTGTCGACTCTGAAGTGCTTGATCTTGGCTTCTTCGGTATCGTAAGCAATAAGGTAGTAATTCTCATCATCCCAGGTAAGTGCCCAGGGACTTTCTTCATAGAGTCTGTCCCTTCTTGGCACCATCTCTTTTTTCAGATTCCAGGTAAGATACTCAAAAGTGATCTGCTTGTTTGAAAGGATGGCGCTGTGGAGCTCATCGACTATGTAGTAGATACTCTCATTCATAGTCTTGATTCTGCCCTGAACCTCCACCTGACGCTTTAGCTCTTTTGCCTCATATTCACTGACAAGATCCGTTATCTTGCCTATAAGCTCACCGGATTTCTTGGCGGTGATAAATTTGGAGGACTGAACCGCATCAACCAAAAGCTTAAGCTCCGCCATCTCAAACTGTTTGGAACCTATATGGTAAAAATAGTTACGTCCCTCCTGCTCCATAATGATGTCGATACCAAGGCTTCGCAGGGCCTCGAAGTCATCATAGATGCTCTTTCTGTCGGCATAGACGCCATAGCCCTCCAGGAGCTTTAAGATTTCCGGCATTGTGAGGTAATGCTCATCATCCGTCTTCTTGGTCATTATCTGATTAAGATAATAAAGCTTTAGCTTTTGATTAGCTCCCTTTGGCATCGCATCCTCCAAAAATGATCGTTATATAGGATTGCTTCTCTCCCGCAATCCTACGTACAACTCATACGCGCACGAAGACCGGCATGTAGTCTATCGGTGCCTTAACTGTTACAGTCTGCCCACCTTCGAAACTGCTGCCGTCACTTGTAAGCTTCCACTGTCCCTTTGGAAGGTAAACTTCTCTCTCATACTCATTAAGATGAAGAATAGGTGCAACCAGATACTTGTCACCAAACATGTACTGATCCTGAAGCTCCCAGCACTTCTCATCCTCAGGAAACTCATAGAACATTGATCTCATAAGAGGTGATCCGTTCTCTGAGGCCTCCTTGTAAAGAGCTGCGATATAAGGCTTAAGACTGATTCTCAGGTCATAGTACTTCTTCATAATCTTGAAGTTGTCTTCGCCGTAGCTCCACATCTCATTGTCCTGACCGGTATGAAGGTATCCGCCACCCCAGTCTCTGTCATCAAGTGCAGGAATGTTGTACGGGCCTCTGTCGCCGTGCAGTCTGAATACAGCTGTAAATACGGCAAACTGATACCATCTGATTAGAAGCTGCTTAAAATCCGGATCCTCCACGTCGTCCGTCATGAATCCGCCGATATCGGTGTTCCACCATGGAATTCCGGCAAGGCCCATGTTGATTCCGCACTGAACCTGGTCCTGGAGGGATTCAAAGGTACTCGGAACATCTCCTGACCAAACTACGTTGCCATACTTCTGGCTTCCTGCCCAGGCACATCTAAGAAGATTCACTACGCTTCCTCTTCCCATATCCTTCATCTTGTCAAAAAAGACTCTTGAATACATCTGAGGATACATATTGCTCATCTCAAGCGCAGAACCGTCGCAGTAACGGAAATTATCAAAATCATACACGCCGTAATCAGGTTCGGAGTTGTCCAGCCAGAATCCGTCAATTCCAAGATCGTAGTAGTTCTTTTTGCAGACCTCCCATACATACTCTCTTGTCTTGGGATTGAAGCAGTCTATCTCTACGCAGTCTCCCTGATAATCATAGGTCTGAAGCGCACCTCTCTCTGTTCTGATAAGAAGTCCCTTCTCAAGCATCGGGAAGAAATTCTCACTCCTTCTGTCTACAGATGGCCATACTGATACAACAACTCTGATGCCCATGCTGTGAAGCTCGTCAACCATAGCCTTAGGATCCGGCCAGTAGGTCTTGTCGAACTTCCAGTCACCCTGAACTGTCCAGTGGAAGAAGTCGATGATAATCTGGTCGATCTTGATACCAAGCTCCTTGTACTTGCGGGCGATAGAAAGGACCTCCTCCTGAGTACGGTAACGGAGTTTGCACTGCCAAAGGCCCATGAGTTCTTCAGGATACTCAGTAGCACGGCCTGTAACCTCAGTGTAGTTCTTAACGATCTCCTTTGGAGTATCAGCTACTGTAAGCCAGTAGTCCATATCTTTAACAGACTTCATATCCCAAATAGTCATGTTGTTACCGAAGGTAACCTGACCAACTCCCGGGTTGTTCCAGAGCATACCATACATAAGGTTAGAAACAGCAAAAGGAACTGAGATCTGGGAGTTACGCTGAGCAAGCTCCAATGTACATCCCTTAAGATCCATTTCCTGCTGCTGGTACTGGCCCATTCCAAAGATCTTCTCACCCTTGTTGCTCTCAAAGCGAACCTTCAGCGCATAATTGTTGCCACCGCAAAGGCCCTTCCATTCCCTGTTCACAACCTTAAGACATCTGCTCTCCTTGGAGATAGTTCCGCCGTAGGATCTGAAGTACTCTCGTAAAAAGAGCTTGTCATCTCTGTAAAAAGATATAACTCCCGCGTAGTTTACCTCTGCTTTAATACGTCCGTTTGTGATGCTGGCCCAGGTATTCTCAAAAATACCGTCGCCGGTCTTCTCCTTAACCTTATAGGTCTTTACATCGCACTTTGTTTTTTTCGGCTCCTCAGAAAGAGCCCAGCGCCTGTCTGTAAGCTCCGTGTTCATGGTTGAGCGCACTCTCAGAGAGTCTTTTCCCCAACCTTCAATTAACAGAGTCTCGCCCTGTCTTAAACATACTAATGCATTTTCCTTACAAATAAATTCCATTTTTAATTCCTCCGGTATACTTTCACATTAACAGTTTCAAATATCCGGCACAGCTAATGAACCCACATATCTCTCTCCTCATCTCATATTTATATGCGCATTGCAACCTCATAGGCTCTCCAGATTACAGTGCGCAAATTTCCAACTTCTTTGCAATCGCCCACGTAGTCCATGTTGCTCTCCCTCTCATTCTGAGGAACGACCGGTGACGGTATATACCCGGCGCTAACGATGACGCTGTCGCACTCAATTGTAAATTCCTTGCCATCCTTATCTAAGCAGACTACACAGTCTTCCCATACTTCCTTCAGGGTAGACTCAAGGTAAATAGGCACCTTGTACAGATCAAACCACTCTCTCAGGTATGAGCTGTTTGCAAGGCAAACTCCCTTCTGGGCGATTATGTCATCCTTCATCTCTACGATCACAGGTTCTTTGCCCTGCAGAGCAAGCTCGTAAGCTATCTCGCATCCGGTGAGGCCTCCACCGATAACTGCCACCTTCTGCCCCACTTCTTTTCCAAGAAGATAGTCACAAGCTTCTATCATAAGCTCATGTCCCGGGATAGACGAAAGGACGCGGGGCTTTGCCCCTGTGGCGATTATAATATCGGCCTTTCCAAACTGCCTAACATCCTTGATCTCAGTGTTATAGTGAACTTCAATATCCAGAAGATCCATCTGTCTTCTGTACCAGGCAAGCAGTGCACGCATATTCCCCTTATAGGATTCGGCACTGGCTGCGATCAGTGTTCCGCCAAGCCGGTCTGTCTTTTCATAGATGACAGGTTCGTGGCCTCGAAGCTTAAGGACTCTTGCAGCCTCCATGCCTCCAACACCGCCGCCGATGATTATGACCTTTCCGGGATGCTTTGCCGGTTTTATATGATGCTTGTCCTTCTGCATGGTCTCAGGATTTACCGCACATCTTGCCAGATGCAGGGAATCAGAAAGATCCTGATCGTTGGGAACTCCCTTGTAGTGACACATGTTAAAGCACCCGTTGTGACACTGAATACAGGGCCTTATGTCATCCTCTTCATCATTCATGAGTTTGGTGATCCACTCCGGATCTGCCAGGAACTGTCTTGCAAATCCTGCTCCGTCCAGGGTTCCGGTTGCTATTGAATCAGCTGCCACCTCCGGATTAAGCTTTCCGGCACAAACAACCGGTATATCTACATATTTCTTTAAATTCTCAACGTCTGTCAGATTGCAGTTCTCCGGCATATAGATTGGCGGATGCGCCCAATACCAGGAATCATAGGTTCCGTTATCGCAGTTAAGCATATCGTAGCCCGCATCCTGAAGGTACTTCGCTGCCTTTTTTGACTCCTCAAAATCTCTTCCAACTTCGTCGTAATCCTCGTTTGGAAGCGCTCCCTGCCTGAAACCTCTGGTCTTACTTACAACGCTGTAGCGCAGGGAAACCGGGAAGTCCTTACCGCACTCTTTCTTTATCTCCTGAACGATCTCCACCGCAAAACGGTATCTGTTCTCAAAGCTTCCGCCGTATTCGTCGGTTCTTTTATTGACATAAGGAAGGGTGAACTGATCAAGAAGATATCCTTCATGAACAGCATGAACCTCCACGCCGTCGACGCCCGCATCCTTAAGGAGCTTGGCACACTTGCCAAAAGATACTACGTATTCCCTTATCTCTTCCTTGGTAAGCTCCCTTGATGGAATCTTGTCCGACCATCTGTTGGGGGCTTGGCTGGCAGAAGCCGTGATCTTGTCCAGGTCCATCACTGGCTTTGACAGTACCCTTAGCACCTTATTCGTATATAAAGTTTCCATCATGGAACTAACGGTAAAAGACCTGCCAAAGCCGGCCGTCAGCTGAACAAAGAGCTTTGCTCCGGTCTTGTGAAACTCAGGCATCCACTGCGCCAGTTTCTGATACATTTTCTTATTCTTGTGAAGCCACTGCCCAAACATCGGGTTGTAGACAGGCTGACAACCGGGAAGAATAAGGCCCACATTGTTCCTCGCAACTTCAAGGATAAAATCCGCACCGGCCTTGTCAAAATGATTCTTCTCCATCCAGCCAAAAAGATCTGTTCCACCCATGGATGTCATGACAATCCTGTTTTTTATCTCAAGATTTCCAATCTTCCACGGTGTAAATAAAGGCTCAAAAACTTTGTCCATTTCTGCTCCTGAATATTCGAATCTGTTTATCACACTGATTCTATTTTACATCATTATTCTTAGTAATATCAGAGGGATTTAATATATTCTTCTCCGGCAGCTCGGCCCAGCTTGTATACTCTCTCAAGCTCTGCGGGATCTTTCTCTATCGGGCTTATGTTAAGAGGCTCTTTGGGGCGGATAACCTGTATCTGTCCCTTTATCTCTTTTTCTCTGATGTAGTGCTTCTCAGCATTGTACATGATATGGCGGTTTTCAAGGCACTTTATCATGTCAGGATAGTCTCTGAGAATCCACTTCACAAGAGGCATACACTTCTGTTTACCCTTAACGTAGTTAATTGGCTGTGTCTCGATGACTAATATGTCTTCATATCCCAAATCCTCCATAAATTTAAGAGGTATCGAATCAGAAGATCCGCCGTCAAGGTACATACCGCCATCAATCTCTACCGGTCTTGAGACCATTGGCATTGAAGCAGAAGCCCTTATCCACTCTATGTCGTCTTTCTTTCCATCTGTGCACTTGTGGTATACGGCCTTTCCTGTTTTTGCATCAGTAGCTACACAGTAAAACTCCATGGGGTTAGCTTCAAACGCCTCAATATCCCATTTATCCAGCTTGTAGGGAAGCTCATCATAGCAGAATGGTACATTGTAAATGTCTCCTGTGGTCAAAAGAGACCAGATGCTGTGATAGCGCTTGTCTCCACAGTATTTTTTGTTGTATCTGAAAGCTCTGCCGATCTGGCGTGACTTATAATTGATGCCGAAGGTTGCCCCCGCGGACACTCCCACAGCTCCGTCAAAAGATATATCGTTTTCCATGAGAACGTCGATTACGCCGCAGGTAAACATTCCCCGCATAGCGCCGCCCTCCATTACAAGACCTTTTTTCATAATCTCCACCTTCCTGATATCGAATCATATATATAAGTTCACTCTGAATACATAATCCCACCAATAACAAAGGAGTAGCCCTCCAAAGCTACTCCTCTTATAATACATATGAATTGTTCACAATGCAAAGAAATATTTAGCACATCAGCCACTTGTCTGAAGGTATCTGCTCTCAAAGTCCTCCATTGGTATGGGCTTGGAGAAGTGGAATCCCTGAAGATAGTTGACGCCCACTTCTGACATATCCTCTGCCATATTTCCGTCCTCAATACCTTCAGCTGTAATACTGAATCCCATCTTCTTAAAGGTATCCACCATGCTAGGCACCATCTCATCAGGTTTTCGGCAGTAGTCCCAAACAAGACTCATATCAAGCTTAATATTGATAAACGGGCAATGTCTTAACCTTGATAAATTGGAATAACCTTTGCCGTAATCATCAAGCGCAAAGCAAAAACCTTTGGAAATCAGAGCCTGCATCTGTTTTAACAAAAGTGTCTCATCAATCAAGGCTTCCTCTGTTATCTCAAGATGAATGAACTCCGGATCTATTCCGTATTTCCTGACATATCCCTCAAGTTTCTCTGCGATGTCAGTTCTCATGAACTGAATCGGTGAAAGATTGACATTAATAAAGGAAATGCCTCTGCCGGCCACATCTTTTTCCTTTATAAACCTGCAGGTCTGCTCAAATGCCTGGTCTCCCAGTTGATTTATCATGCCGTTCTTTTCAGCAATTGGGATAAAAAGAGACGGCGGAATGATCTTTCCGGTATTATCAACTATTCTTGTAAGGGCCTCTGCCCCCTCAATTCTTCCTGTTTTGCTGTTCATGATTGGCTGCAGGAAGACTTTGACCTGATCATGCTCGATGGCAAATTTAAGGGCTTTTTTGATCTCACCCTGCTGTGCGTTTTTATCCTGAGCTTCTCTGTCAATAATGATTATTTCCTCGCCGGATGACTGGGCTGCCATATCAAACCCATCAGAAAGGATATTTAAGACACTCTCATACTGCAGTCGCAGCTCGCCAAAATGAAGGACAGCTGCGCCAATATCCAGATAAAGCTCTGCATCATCGGCTTCCCAGGAAGATTTAAATCTTTCTTTGATCATATCATAGGCAAGCTCATAGTCAAAATTGTATTCACCAAGCAAAATGAATCTTCCGCTTCTATAGTAGAATACCATCTCGTCCTTAAACTCTTTTCGCAGATAGTTTCCAATAAGAGCAATACCCTGATCCATCTGCCTTGCTCCATAGAGTTCTCTGAAGTCTGCATAATTATGGATTACAAACTGTAGGATTGTATATTTCTTTCTGTTGTTGATCTCTTCTACATACTCTCGAAGTGCTCTGTTATTGAATATCCAGGTCCTTGGTTCAAGATAAAAGTCCGGATTTTCGAAGGACAGATAGATTATGATAAGTGCCATGAGACAAAATGTACCCATCAAAAGATACTGTGGAAACGCGAATCTTAATATTAGTCCGATAAACAGCATAAGGTTATACCAACTGATGCTTGTAAATTCTCTTTTTCTCCTGACCCTGGTCCTATGTCTTCGAATAAGGACAAATGAGAAGGCGAGATAAAGAATAAACAGCAGATAAAGCAGGTTATATCCGGGACCGTTATGATAGCCCGTCTCATCTATATAGAAAAACAGATGTGTTCTGGAAGAGCTGATGATTAATAAAGAAAAAGCGAAAAACGGAAGTTGTAAAAGACATCTTTTATTGAAGTCATAGCAAAAGGATGACTTTAAGACATTGGCCGTAAACAAAGAGAATATATACGCCCGCATGAAGAATGCCACAAAATAAGCTTCGTTTAACAGATATAAAAGCCATACCGGCAATATCGCATAGTTAATACAAGCCCATGTTGAGACAATATTCGTTGTCGTAACAAGGAACTCCACGATGACCAGTTTGATAAAGGTCTGGTTTATTCTTATGGGAATCCTGGGCAGAGCAAAGTAATAGCTCATAAAAATGACTAATACCAAAAAGCTCGGGATTGCATAATTAAAGTTCCACATAAAAACCTCAGGCTGACATAGTTAGCGATATAATGTATATATATTTACCTCTTTATCATATAATAGTTTCAATGACAAATGTCGTCTTTTATAGATTAATAATAATTATTTATATGTGGTTTATTATTGGACTTAAAAATAGCGAATTTTGATTGACAAAAGGGGCAAAAAACAGTATAAATATTTTATTCAATTCAATTGAACACACTGTATAATAATTCATCAATTCAGGAGGTTTCAGGTGGAATACAGGAATAATAAAAAAGATGAACAGATCTCAATTCTTGGCTATGGATGCATGCGCTTTTCCACAAGTGGCAGAGGAATAGATATTCCAAAGGCGGAAAAAGAGATAATGACTGCATACGCCCAGGGTGTAAACTACTATGATACCGCCTATGTGTACCCGGGTAGCGAAGCTGCTCTTGGTGAGATTCTGGAAAAGAACGGTATCCGCGAAAAAGTTAATATCGCAACCAAGCTTCCTCAGTACCTTGTTGGAAGCAGAAATGCCCTGGATAAATACTTTGACGAGGAGCTCAAGAGACTTCGCACGGATTATGTGGACTACTATCTCATGCACCACATGACAGCGAAGAGCCAGTGGGCCAAGCTTGAGTCCCTTGGTGTAAAAGAATGGATAGAGGAAAAGAAAAAGAGCGGTCAGATCAGAAATATCGGCTTTTCCTATCACGGAAACACCGATGATTTCATTGGTATTCTTGATGCCTATGACTGGGATTTTTGCCAGATTCAGTACAACTACATGGATGAGCATACTCAGGCCGGTAAGACAGGCCTTATGCATGCAGCTGAAAAAGGGATTCCTGTTGTTATCATGGAGCCGCTTCGCGGTGGCAAGCTTGTAAATCTTCTTCCATCAAGGGCAAAAGAGCTTATCGCCAGCCAGCCAAACGGCTATACTCCAGCTGAATACGGTCTTCGTTGGCTTTGGAATCAGCCGGAGGTAACCTGTGTTCTTTCAGGTATGAACTCCATAGAAATGGTAGAAGAAAACTGCCGCATAGCTTCTTCGGCGAAAGCAAACTCTTTTACCAAGGACGATTACGAAGTAATCGAAAAAGTCAAAGAAATAATCGCCGAGACGGAGCTTGTGGGATGTACCGGCTGCAGATACTGCATGCCATGTCCTAAGGGCGTTGACATTCCTGCGCTTTTCAGAAGCTACAACATGACTACTCTGGAGGGCAAAACCTCTGCCAGATTTGAATATGCCCAAACTGTAGGTCTTCGCCTTGATCCGGCTTTTGCTACCCAGTGCGTAGAATGCGGTAAATGCGAACAGCACTGCCCTCAGAACATCCCGATCAGACAAAAAATAAAAGAGGCTGATAAAGCTATCAGACCTCTTCCATATAAAATCGGTATAAGTGTTGCAAGAAAAATCATGCTAAAAAAGTAAACCTTATTTTTTATTCTTCGTTAGCTAAAAGCTTCTTGAGTGCGCTGATCCTTACACAAACAGTGAAGATGTCCATTGCGGTGCGAAGGTCGGCAAGTGAAGGGTATGTTGGCGCAATACGGATGTTGGCGTCGTGAGGATCCTTCTTGTATGGATAGGTTGCTCCGGCGCCGGTCATGGTTACTCCGGCTTTCTTAGCTCTGTCTACAATATCCTTGGCACAGCCTTCAGGCGCATCAAAGGAAATGAAATATCCACCCTTTGGCTTTGTCCATTCTCCTATTCCGCAAGGAGTAAGGTCTCTTTCCAAAATCTCAAGAACCGCCTCAAACTTCGGTCTTATGATATCCGCATGCTTTCTCATATGAGCCTTCATGCCATCAATATCCTTAAAGAATCTTACATGACGAAGCTGATTAACCTTGTCATGACCAATGGTCTGATTTGTAAGCTGCGCTGTAATATCATCCAGGTTATTAAGTGATGTGGCAAGAGCTGCAATTCCGCTTCCCGGGAATGTGATCTTGGAAGTAGAAGCAAACTTGTAGACCATATCCGGATTTCCTGCCTTCTTACACTCAGCAAGGATCTCAATGAGGTAATCCTGATCATCATCGTAGAGATGATGGATTCCGTAGGCATTATCCCAGAAAATACGGAAGTCTTTAGCTGCCGGCTTAAGTCTGGCAAATCTTCTTACTGTCTCATCTGAATATGAATAACCCTGAGGGTTGGAGTACTTAGGAACGCACCAGATACCCTTTATGGACTCATCAGCAGAAACAAGGGCTTCTACCTGATCCATATCCGGTCCTTCGGGAGTCATGTCAACGTTAATCATCTCGATTCCGAAGTATTGTGTAATGGCAAAATGTCTGTCATATCCGGGAACAGGGCAAAGGAATTTAACCTTGTCCAGTTTGCACCATGGTGTGTTGCCCATGATACCGTGGGTATATGCTCGTGACACAGTGTCATACATAACATTAAGTGAAGAGTTACCGTAGATAATGATATTCTCTGGCTTGTTCTCCATCATGGCACCAATGAGAACCTTTGCCTCGTCAATACCGGTGAGAACGCCATAGTTACGACAGTCAGTGCCATCTTCACAGGAAAGATCAGCCTCTGAATTGAGGGCATCCATAAGTCCCATGGAAAGATCAAGCTGCTCGATACAAGGCTTTCCTCTTGCCATGTTAAGATTAAGGCTCATTTCCTGATACTTCTTGTACTCAGCCTTGAGCTTTACCAGTTCTTCGTTAAGCTCCTGCTTGTTCATTTCTACGTATTTCTTCATAAAAATCTCCTCACGCAAAGATTGTATACAAAAATACATTTATTCAATATTACAACGTCGCTCCATTTTTTTCAATAAAAAAGTTGCAACACTGTGACGTGCTACAACTTAATGCTTGTTCTGTATTTTTATTGTTTATGCTTATATATTTCCAAGGGTTCTGTGCTTACCGGCTACAGACTCATAAATCCGAGTCTCGCAATTTTTAGGTCTTGGTCTCCAAATATAGCCCCTTGGCACATCCTCCAGATAACCTCGGATCACTCTTATAATGCCACCATGACAAGTTACAAGGACGTTTTCATAATCCTCTTTCTCAAGTTCATGAAAAAAAGACCTTACCCTTTCTATCATCTGAGCCGTAGTCTCTGCTGTCTTGGGAGCAGGAAAAAGCTCCGGGCATGTCCAGTAAAGAGTCATTGGAATTCCCACCCGAGTGTATGGCTTTTGTTCATACTTTCCAAAATCCGCTTCTATGATGCGCTTATCTGTAATGACCTTCTCAGTTGGAACTGCTCCGATTATTGACGCTGTCTCAACAGCTCTGCAAAGAGGACTTGAATAGACAGCGTCAAATCTGATGTCCCCAAGCCTCTCTCTCGCTGCTCTGGCCTGCGCCCTTCCCGTATCATTTAGGGGAATGTCACTTCTGCCCTGCATGAGTTTCTTTGCATTCAAATCTGTTTGTCCATGCCTTGTAACGTATATCTTCATTATGCCGGTTACTCCGTACTTTTGTCTGATTATTCCGCTATCACCTGATGCGGCTACCGTCGCGCTTTCTTGCTGTAGTCCGGTCTCATATTTTTAAGTTCCTGATACAGTACCTTGTAGTTTTCGTACCTTACCTTAGCAATCTTACCTTCCTCTATGGCTTCCTTTACGCCACAGCCCGGCTCTGCAATATGTGAGCAGCCTCCAAAACGGCAGAAGGGCTCGTATTCCACAAACTCAGGGTAATACTGCATAAGTGTATCCGCCGTCACATCCCGCATTTCAAGAGATGTAAAGCCCGGTGTGTCAATAACATAAGTTCCGGTTTCCCCTTCGAACAGTTCCTCCACAAAGAACAGTTCCGAATGTCTTGTGGTGTTCTTTCCTCGCTCTATCTTTTTACTGAGTTCGCCGGTCTGCATATCCGCATCGGGAACCAGCTTGTTGAGAAGTGATGACTTGCCGACACCACTGGGTCCTGCCAGTGTGGTGGTCTTTCCTTTCAAAAGAGCTTTAAGCTCATCGAGCCCTCTCTCTTCACGGACACTTATGAACAAAACCTTGTATCCACACTTTTCATATGCATCGTAAAGCTCCTGTTGTTCCTCCTTGGTTGCAATGTCCTGCTTGTTAAAGCAGATGATTACAGGAAGATTCTGCTGGCGCATCATAATAAGGAATCTGTCCAGCAGATTGTAGCTTGGATTAGGCTTAACAATAGCAAACAAAATAACCGCCTGATCCACATTGGCAACAGGCGGTCTAAGCAACTGATTTTTTCTTGGGAAAATATCTGTGATGTTTCCCAGCTTTTTTTCCTCGTCGATAATATCAATCTCGACATTATCGCCCACCAAAGGTTTAAGATTTGATTTCCTGAATATGCCCTTTGCCTTACATTCGTATACCTTCTCATCAAAGGTCTCTACGTAGTAAAACCCGGCAATTCCCTTTAGGATTCGTCCCTTCATTAATTCTCCTGAGTAAATGTAACTGCGCGTGTAACTGTTACTTCCTTGGTCTCTCCTCCGGTAGTCTCTCCGGTTTCAGGATTTGTTGTAGTAGGCGCTGTAGCTGTATAAACAAAAGTGATTGTTCCAGTAGGAGATGTGATTCCCTTGGAATTCATCTGAATAGGAAAATCAGAAGTTGTTGTATTAAGAAGTGTTGTACCATCCGATGTAACCAAAGTTACGTGACAGGAAATACCTGCTGTGTAGTTCTCGCCCTCTGTAGGTGCTCCGATATCTGATGTATAGCTGTAGGTCACCTTCGCAGGGCCTGTTGAAAGCTCCATGTTAATGACAGTGTTCTCGGAAACCGAAGTTCCGACTGCTATTGACTGGGCACAGATCTTGCCTGTAAGGTTTGTGTCCTCGTTGCTGGTCTCGACAATGTTTCCTGCCTGAAGTCCTGCTTCCACCAAGGTAATAACCGCATCTTCAGAAGTCATCCCGATAACGTTCGGTACAGTTACCTGTCCCTCAGACTTGGCTGTAGAAACTTCTGTAGAAGCAGCTGAAGCACTGACATTTGCTCCTGTGCTTACAAAAACTGTGATGGTTGCACCACTGTTTGCTCTGCTTCCTGCTGCAGGATTTGAATAAGAAACCACATCCTTAGCCAGTGTGCTTGCCGCATCGTCAGCTCTTTCTACCTTAAAGCCCTTGGCGTTAAGATTTGAAACAGCCTCTGCGTAGGTCTGTCCGCTAACGTCAGGAACGACAATCCCCTCCGCAGAATCCGATGTATTAGTAGAAGCTTCTGTGGAAGCCGTTGTTGCTGCCGCGCTTCCTGCCTCTCCTGAATCCTCAGAAGATCCAAAAACTCCAAGGCTTCTGCCCACAAGCAGAATTACCATAAAACCAATGAGAAGTGCCAGGATAATAGCCATGGCGATGGTAATCTTCTCCATGTTGCCCTGAGGCTGGTTAGATGAGCGACGTCTGTCTCTGTCGTAATCATAAAGGTCATCATCGTCATCGTAGTCCCTTCTCTTAGGGCGTCTGTCTCTATCGTAATCGTCGTAACGTTCTTTTCTTTTTTCTTCGCGGAGGACATCTTCCTTGAGCCTCATCTGCTCAGTATCTGAAATCCTGCCACTGTTCTTGATCGCTGCCGCCTCTTCCTCGGAAGCAACTCTTGTAGCACCCTCATCATCAGGGTCTACCAGATTAACGAAGTCCTTATCAGGAGTGATAAGTGATCTCTTAAGGTCTGAAATAAGCTCTGCTGCATTCTGATACCTTCTATCGGGGCTCTTCTGGCAGCACTTTAAAACTATCTTCTCAACGCTTATCGGAATATCATCGCTGTAATCAGCAGGGCTTGGAAGTTCCTCCTGAATATGCTTGATAGCG
>JAEEGL015566096.1_pt1 | contig 18269 bp, 13 predicted proteins | sample 9134231 | NCBI WGS metagenome assembly JAEEGL01 (sample SAMN16246548, study PRJNA631951) | gut metagenome | biome: gut microbiome; feature: rumen; material: fiber-attached | host: Bos | place: Iran: Karaj | collected 2018-10 | reverse complement strand
AGACCGACTTCGAGGAGCTCTACGAGGCGCTCGAGGGGCACCCCGTCACGATCCGCTTCCTCGACCCGCCGCTGCACGAGTTCCTGCCGCAGAGCGAGGACGAGATCGCGCTGCTCGCGAAGGCGCAGCACAAGCCGGTCTCCCGCATCAAGGAGATCATCGACTCGCTCCACGAGTTCAACCCGATGATGGGCCACCGCGGCTGCCGCCTGTGCGTGACGTTCCCCGAGATCGCCCGCATGCAGACCCGCGCGATCATCCGCGCCGCGATCAACGTCCAGCGCAAGCACAAGACGTGGAACGTCAAGCCCGAGATCATGATTCCGCTCACCTGCGACGTGAACGAGTTCAAGTTCGTCAAGGACATCGTCGTGAACACGGCCAACGTCGAGATCAACCTCTCCGGCCTCAACCTCTCGTACAAGGTCGGCACGATGATCGAGATTCCGCGCGCGGCCCTGCTCGCCGGCGAGATCGCCGAGGAGGCGCAGTTCTTCTGCTTCGGCACGAACGACCTCACGCAGATGACCTACGGCTTCTCGCGCGACGACGCGGGCAAGTTCCTCGAGGCGTACTACGACGCGAAGATTCTCGAGAACGATCCGTTCGCGAAGCTCGACCAGAACGGCGTCGGCAAGCTGATGAAGATGGCCGTGGACGAGGGCAAGGCCGTTCGCCCGCGCCTGCACTGCGGCATCTGCGGCGAACACGGCGGCGACCCGTCCTCGGTGGAGTTCTGCCACAAGATCGGGCTGGACTACGTGTCCTGCTCGCCGTTCCGCGTGCCGATCGCGCGCCTTGCGGCGGCGCAGGCCGCGATTGCCGAAAAGATGGCGAAGTAGCGGGGCGGCGGCGGGCGGCGGGAGCCGCCCGTGCAAGGCCGAGCCTGCCATGACGAGTGTGCGGCGGGGAATAAGCCCCCGGCCGCACACTTGTTTGTTTCTCTCTTGCGGGAAGGGACGGAAGTGGGGTATGATTGCGACATGAGCGAGACATCCCCCCATGCGAATCCAGCGGAAGCCGGCGAGAAGAGCTGGCTTGCGCTTCTGTCCTCTACCGAAGTCTTCGGGCCGTTCACCTATGCGGAGCTGAAGAGCTATCTCGAGTCGGGCCAGATTGCGGCCACCGCGCAGTTCTTCCGCAAGGAGGCCTCGCTGGAGGGAGCGGAGTCTCGCGTGGAGTCGCTTGTGCGCCGCGCGGCTGAGGCTGAGGAGCGGTTCCGCGGGGCGGAGGCGGAGTCCACGCGGCTTGGTGCCGACCTGAAGGCGAAGGATTTGGAATTCGAGGGCGAGCGCAAGCAGATGTCCGCCGACGTGGCGAAACTTCGGGCCGACATCGTGCGCCGCGACGCGGAGATCGAAACGTTGCGGAAGTCGGTGGAGCGTTTGGACGGACTGGAGAAGGAGCGGCTCGGACTGGAGACGAAGGCGCTGGAGGCGGAGCGCAGCGGGCAGGAGTGGAAAGCCCGCGCCGAGCGTTTGGAGGCCGAGGTTTCGGAGCTTCGCCGCACCGCCCAGGAACGGGGCCGCCGAATCGCCGAGCTTGCAACTTCCTTGCGTGAACTCGCTGAAGACGGCGCGCAGGCGGAGCCGGATGGCGAAGCGCCGCGGCGTCCGGGGCCCGGCATGGCGAAAAAGCCGTCGCGTCGGGTCGAGCCCGTCGTTCATCCAATCGAGGAGGCGGAGGTTGTGGAGCCGGAACAGGCCGCTTCGGGTGCGGGTTCCGGCGGGGCGCGTCTGGCCTCGCTGGAGGCGCAGGCGCAGGAGGAGCTGGTCCGTCTGAGGAGCCGGGGCGGCGGAGTCGCCATGCCGCGCTGGAGCCGGCGGCAGGCGTGACGGGCATGAAAGGTTCTTGACATGGCCGGGAATTCCGACATCGAAAAAGATACGCGGCAGTGGTTCGTCCGGATGGAGTCCGGCGGCGCCGTGTACGGTCCGGTGCGGACGCAGGGGCTTCAGCTCTGGACGGAGCAGGGGCGCGTTCTGCCGGACGACGAGGTGTCGGAGGACAAGATCCACTGGCGGCCGGCGCAGGAGCTTCCCGAGCTTGGGATGGACATGCTCATTGCGCATCCGAACGGGACGTTCATCGGGCCGTTCCACCGGAATGCGCTGCAGGTTCTGATCCAGGAGGGGAAGATTCCGCCGGATGCCGAGCCGTTCCCGAAGAGCGAGCTTGCGGAGCGGTTGGCGGCCAGGCAGATGATGCTGTTCGGCGACGATCCGCAGGGGGAGAGCCGCCCTGCAGGCGGAAACACGAAGCGCCGGAAAGGCGGGAAGTCCGCCGCTGCGAAGGAGGATGCGGAGGACCGCGAGGACTTGCGTCCGCAGCTGGCCGAGCTGCACGATTTGCTTGATGCGCAGAAGAGCGAGTGCGCCAATTTGCAGGCCCGGTGGGAGGAGTCGGAGGAAGCCCGTCGCGAGGCTGAGGCAGCAAGGGACGAAGCGGTGGCTCGCGCGGAGGAGCTCGAGACTGCTAAATCGGCGGCGGAGTCTGCGCGCGACGAGGCCGAGTCCCGTGTGGAAGCGCTGGAAGCTGCGAAGACGGCGGCGGAAGAGACCGCGAAGGCGGCGGATGCCGCCCAAGTTGCGGCAGAGTCTGCGCGCGACGAGGCCGAGTCCCGTGTGGAAGCGCTGGAAGTTGCGAAGACGGCTGCGGAAGAGACCGCGAAGGCGGCGGAGGCCGCCCAAGTTGCGGCAGAGTCTGCGCGCGATGAGGCCGAGTCCCGTGTGGAAGCGCTGGAAGCCGCGAAGACGGCGGCGGAGGAGTCTGCGAAAGCGGCGGAAGCCGCGCGAACTGCGGCAGAGTCTGCGCGCGACGAGGCCGTGTCCCGCGCGGAGGCGCTGGAAGCCGCGAAGACGGCGGCGGAGGAGGCTGCGAAAGCGGCCGAAGCCGGCCGTGTCGAGGCAGAGTCTGCGCGGGACGAGGCAGTGTCTCGCGCGGAGGCGCTGGATGCCGAAGTGGCGACATTCAAGGCCCATGAGCAGGAGACGGAGGACGGAACGGCATCGCTGCGGTGGAAGCTGATGACGGCGGAGTCCGAGCGCGACGAGCTGCAGAATGAGCTGTCGCGGCGGAAGACCGAGTGCGAGGCGTTGCAGGCGCGGATAGAGAACGACGCGGCGCTTGCGGCTGAGGAACTGAGGGCACGGGATGAGGCGCTTGCCGCGCAGACGACCCGGAACGAGGAGCTGTTCGCGCAGCTTCAGGAAAAGTCGCGCCGCTGCGATGCTGCCTGGAAGAAGGTCGCGGCGATGGACGAGGATTTCGCGGCCGAGCGCGACCGCATGGAGTCGAAGATCGCCCAGGCCAGGGCCGAGGCCGCCGAGGAGGCGGGGCGGGAGTTGGCCGAACTGCTTTCGTTTTCCAACCAGCGCGATGCCGACTACGCTCGGGAGCTGGCGGACCTGCGGGCGCAGGTCGCGGAGCTTCGCGCGCAACTTGAGACGCAATCTGCAGAATCCAACGGAAACCAGACATGACCGAGAACCAGAATCCTATGCCGAAGCCAGAACTGAAGAACGTGCCGCCGCCGCAGGACTTGGGCGGGGGCGGGGACGGGGCGTTTTTTGCGCCTGCGCTGCGGACCGACGCTGAGCAGTTCCCCGTGCTGAAGGCGTTCCAGACCTACATCGAGGAGGAGCGCGAACGCGCGCGCCGCAGAGTGGTCATCGTGTCGGCCTCCGCGATTGCCGCGATTGTGGTGATTGTCGTCGTGTTCCTCGTCATCGGGTCGATTGTGGTGGGGAACCTAATGAGCAGGAACGACCAGCTGCTGGCGGCGGTGATCTCCAGCGCGGCGCCCGGCGCGGCGCAGACCGTCCAGACGCCTGCGCAGGAGTCGGCGGTGTCGGCGGAGCCGTCGCCTGAAGTGGCCGCGCTCAACGCGAAGATCGCGGAGCTCGAGAAGTCGAATTCGGCGCTGTCGAAGCAAATGGAGGGTCTGCAGTCGCTGCCGGACCAGCTTGCGGGGCGGATGGACGCGGTGTTTTCCAATGCCATGACGCTTGCGGCGGGAAATGCGGGACGTCCTGCGGACGATCCAGCGCCGGCGGCGGTGCCGACCGTCCGCGTCTCCCAGACGAAGAAGCCCGAGGCTCCAGCTGCGCCGCTCCCCGAGTCTGCGGCGACGACTGCCGAGGTGACAGAGGTTGTGCAGGACCCGACTGAGGCCGCCGCGACTCCGGTGGCGCCTGTGTCCGCGCCTGAGCCGGTGGTGGAGGTCGTGAAGGTGAAGACCGTCGCAAACGCCAAGCCGATGATTGACGGCTACCGCGGTGAAAACGTTATGCTCACGACGGACTCGGGAGTCCGCATCCCGTGGCGGATCGCGGTGGAGAAGTAGTCCCCATGCCGCCGGGTGCCGGAACCGGACGGGCGCGGGTGCTTCTGGTCACGCCCCCGTTGCTTCAGCCGAACGCCCCGTATGCGGCGCTTCCGGCCATCGCGGGCTTTCTGAAGGGGCGAGGCGTCGAGGTCGTGCAGGAGGATCTGTCGCTGGCGTTGCTGCTGGAGCTGTTCTCTGCCGATGGGATGGATATGCTTTTGCGTGGAGCGCGGCGGAAGCGGCGCGATTCGGCGGCGGCGCAGTTCTTCCTGGACAACGAGGAGGAGTACAGGGGGTGGGTTGAACCGGCGGTTGCGTTCCTGCAGGGGCGTGCGCAGGAGCTGGCGTGGAGGATTGCGGGCGGGGCGCTTCCCGAGGGGCCGCATTTCCGGGAGCTGGAGGACGGCGGGGCGTCTGCGGGGGAGGGGACGGCGGATCGCGCGAAGCTGTGCGCGTCGCTGTTTCTGGACGACGTGGCGGACCTTTTCAAGGAGCTTGTCGACCCCGACTTCGGGTTTTCAAGGTACGCGGAGCGGCTGGCGGTGTCGGCGCCGACGTTCGACCCGCTGCTGGCGCGGCTGCGGTCGCGCCGCACGACGGACATCGACCGGCGGATTGACCGCCTGGCGGAGGAGGCGGTGCGGCGGCATTGTCCGACGCATGTGGGGGTGACGGTGCCGTTCCCCGGGACGCTGTACGGAGCATTTCGGGTGGCGCAGGCGGTGCGGAAGGTTGCGCCGGGCGCGCGCATCGTGATGGGCGGCGGGTATGTGAACAGCGAGTTGCGCGAGCTGACGGACGAGCGGGTCTTCGAGTTCATCGACGAACTGTGCTTCGACGAGGGGTTCGGGCCGTGGCTTGGAGTGCTTGGGCTGGGGCCCAGGGTGAGGACGATTTCGGCCTTGGGTGTTGCACGGAATACTCCCCCCGGCGGCGATGCCGCCACCCCCCTCTCGGAGGGGGGCAGCAGAAATGGAAGCGGCTCTGCCGCCGCGCCCCTTTCGGAAAGGGACTGCAGAAATGGAAGCGGCGATGCCGCCACACCCCTCACGATGGACTGTGCGGGGTGTCCGGCGGAGGATGGGCAGCCGTACCGGATGGTCGTCCCGGACTATGCTGGGCTGGCGCTCGGGGACTACTTCCCGATGGCGGAAAGCGCGAACCCGATGCACCGGCTCTGGTCGGATGGCCGATGGCTGAAGGTGCAGTTGTCGAACGGGTGCTACTGGCATCGATGCGCGTTCTGCGACGTGGCGCTCGACTACATCGGCCGCTATCGGATGCCGGACCCGGCGCAGGTGGTCGACGGGCTGGAGGAGATGATGCGGGCGACGGGGCTGCGCGGATTCCATTTCACGGACGAGGCGCTGTCGCCGGCGCTGGCGCGCGGAGTGAGCGAGGAGCTGCTCCGGCGCGGGGTGCGGATTTCATGGTGGGGGAACGTGCGGCTCGACCGCGGTTTCGACGCGGAGCTGGCGGCGCTCATGTCGCGTGCGGGGTGCATCGCCGTCACGGCGGGGCTGGAATGCGCCGACGACAGGCTGCTAAAGTTCATGCGGAAGGGCATCACGGTGGCGTCGGCGCGTCGGGCGTGCCGGGCGTTCGCAAAGAGCGGCGTGCTGGTGCACGTGTATTTGATGTACGGCTTCCCGACGGAGACCGAGGAGGAGACGCTCGGGGCGTTGGAGACGGTGCGCGGGCTTTTCGCGGAGGGAGTGGTGCAGTCGGCGTTCTGGCATCGGTTCGCGCTGACGGTGCATTCGCCGATTGCGCGGGATCCGTCGGCCTTCGGCATCGAGCTGATCGAGGAGAAACGGCGTTCGGGGCGCCAGTTCGCGCGCAACGAGATTGCGTACCGCGAGCCGGTTGCGCCGGACCTGGACCGGCTGGGGCGCGGGCTGAGCCTCGCGACGTACAACTACATGCGCGGGCAGGGACTCGACTGGCCTGTCCGGGAATGGTTCCGGTAGCGGGTTATGTGGTATACTTCGCCCATGTCCGAATACCTGCCCATGCTTCTTCTTCCGCTTGTCGCTGTGCGCGTCGCCCTGGCTGAGCCGCAGCCCGGAATCGGCCCGTTCACCACGGCCGTCGCCATACCGATTTCGATTCGGAACGAGATGGACTTCGCGCTGGAGGGCGGACGCGCCTATCTGGAGTCCATGCAGGGCGCGGACGGCCTTTGGAACGCGGGGGCGGCGGAGCGTTCGTCGCTGCCTGCGTTCGCCTTTCTGGAGCCGCCACAGGCGGGGCTGGCGCCATCGGAGGCGCTTCGGAAGGGGGTGGCGGCCGCGCTGTCGCGGCTGACGGAAAGGACGCCGTTCGTGCAATCCGGCGACGCGCTCCGCACGATGGCGGAGGACGCGCTGGTCGTGGCGGCGTCGCTGTCCGTGTTCGAAGCGGACGACGTGCTGCCCGAAGGGGCGGATCCAGCGGTGCTTCGCGCGGCGCGGACGAGGCTTGTGGCGGCTGTTCCTCCCGCGGAGGCGCGGACGGCGGCATGGCTTCGCCGGACCGTGCTGGCGTTGCTTCCGGGGCGTGACCGGGCGGGGGGCATGGAGCTTCGGAATCGGTCGGATGGCGGGCAGGCGCCCTCGGTACGCGATGTGGCGCTGGCGGGGCTGGAGCAGATTGGGCGCGGAGGCGCCGGGGAGGCGGCAGTTCAGGCGCATCTTCGCTGGGTGCGCAAGCACGAGCCGCTGTTCCTTGGTGGCGGCGAGGCGTCCATGCCGGAAGACCTCTACTACCTGTGCGCGTTTCTGGACTCGGTTTCGCCGGCAGAGCTGGCGAGGGCGGAGATTCCGGCGACGTGGCGGACGATGATGGCGCAGCGGCTTGTCGCCTCGGCGCGGTCGGCAGGGGATGGGCTGCGTTGGGGAAATGTCGGCGACGAGGTGCGGCAGACGCTTTTCGCCGTGGCGACGCTAGTGGCGATGTAGGGGGGCGGGTCGCTGTTTCGCCAGCATGACATCGATTGACAGCTTTTCACGCACGGAACGAAGCGGACATGAACAAACGCGGCAAAGCGCTGTTAAAGCGGAAACCCCTTGATATCACTGGCTTTCGCTGGCTTCTCAAGGGGTTGGAAATGGAGCGACTGATGGGAATCGAACCCACGTTAAAAGCTTGGGAAGCTTCCATTCTACCATTGAATTACAGTCGCGATTCAAAATGGGTGAACGCGGCGAAGTATAGCATGGGTTCTCGGCGCGGTCAATGGGGCTTTTTCGGCACTTCATGCGCCGCACGGAGTACTCCCCCCGGCGCTTCGCGCCACCCCCCTCTCGGAGGGGGGCATAAGAGAGGAGGCGCTTTGCGCCCCTCGAGGGCAAAACAGCGGGAAGCCCCGTTCGGCGGGAAGGAGGCTGCGCCATGCTGAGAGTCTGCATCAGCCCGTGTCTGCTCGGGACTCCGTGCCGATACGACGGGCGGTCGAAGAAGGCGGATGTGTCGGCGCTCGGGGAGGACGCCGTGCTGGTGCCGTTCTGCCCCGAGATGGCGGCGGGGCTGGGGTGTCCGAGGGAGCCAATCGAGCTGGTGGAGTCGGGGAAGGAGCCCGCGCGAGTCGTCGGGGTGTCGAGCCGGACAGACGTAACGGATCGCCTTCGCGCCGCCTGCGCGGCCGAGGCGGATGCACTGGGGGCCGATGGCGGTGTGGATCTGTTTGTGCTGAAGGCTCGCTCACCGAGTTGCGGTGTGGAAAGCCCGCTCCACGATGCGCAGGGGAACGAGATCGGCACTGCTCCCGGCGAATGGGCTCGCACAGTGCGGGAGCGCTTTCCCGACGTGCCGGTCTGGACGGAGGAGCAGCTGCAGTCCGCTATTGGATGATGCCGCCGCAGAGGACTTCGTCGCCGTCCGGGGAATAGAAGACGGCAGACTGCCCGGGGGCGATGCCGGCGATGCCGCTGGGGACAGAGCAGCGGTTCGCGAAGAGTCGCGCGGGACCGCGGGGGCGTCCGGCGGAGCGCACCTTGACCAGACAATCGAGGCCCTCGGGCGGAATGGTGTCTGGCGCAAGGGCCGAGAAGGCCATGTCCACCACCTCGAAGTCCATGCGGACGGCTTCGTCGGCGGTGCCGACGATGACGCGGTTGCGGCAGGCGTCGAGGGCGACCACGTAGTACGGGGTGCCTCCGCCGCCGGTGTTCAGACCCTTGCGCTGGCCGACCGTGTAGTGCCAGAAGCCGTTGTGCCGGCCGAGGATGCGGCCGGAGGTGTCAACGACTTCGCCGGGGCGGTCGGGTTCTCCGATGAGCTCGTTCTTGTCGCCGGAATAGAAGTCCTGGCTGTCCCGGGCGTCGGCCGCCTCCAGACCGTGGCTGCGGGCGATGGCGCGGACCTCGTCCTTGGAGAGCTCGCCAAGGGGAAAGAGCTGCCGGGCTAGTTGCTCTTGGGAGAGCCGGTAGAGGAAGTAGCTCTGGTCCTTGGCGGCGTCGCGGGCGGCGCGGAGGGCGAATCGGTCGCCGCGACGCCCGATGCGCGCGTAGTGGCCCGTGGCGAAAACCTCGAAGTCAAGACCGCTTTCGCGGGCGAGACGCGGGAGAAGGCCGAACTTCACCAGGGCGTTGCAGCGGACGCAGGGGTTGGGGGTGCGGCCGGCGAGATAGGTTTCACGGAAGTACCGCAGGACGGCTTCCGCGTAGGCGTCGTAGCAGTCGAAGACGTGGTACGGGATGCCGATGCTCTCCGCGAAGCGGGCGGCGCGCTCGATGTCGCGGTCCTCGTCGGGGCCGAAGCAGCTTCCCCGCTCGCCGCCGCGGTAGAGTCCGGGGCGCCAGAGCTTCATGGTGATGCCGACGACGTCATGGCCCTGCTCCTTGAGGAGCAGCGCCGCGACGCTGGAGTCGACGCCCCCGGATAGTCCAATGGCCACTTTCATCGTTCTTCGCCCTTGTGGGCTGCGGACAGTATAGCAGAAAGCGCTTGCGGAGTCTCCACGGATGCGGGAAAATGGCACCTCCCGGCGCGGATGGCGCCTGGAAATTCCAGACCGATGAGAAAGTCCCTGAAAATCTACGTGGATTGCGACGACGTTGTGACCGAGACGGCGCGACGCCTGATGGAGATTCGCCGCAGCGAGGGCGGCTGGGCGCCGGCGTCGTTTGAGGAGATGTTCGACTTCGACCTCCACAATTCGCTCCGTCTCGTCCCGGGGGAGTACGAGGCGTTTCTGGAGCGGGCGCACCAGCCCGAGGTGCTCCGCGCGCTGGAGGAGGTGCCGGGCGCCTGCAAGACGCTTCGCGCGTGGCTCGATGACGGGTTGGAGCCGGTCATCGTGACGGGACGCCCCGCATTCAGCCACGGGGCGACGCGCAGCTGGCTGGACGAGCGCGGTCTGTGCGACCTGCCGCTGGTGCTCGTCGACAAGTACAACCGTTCCCTCGGCGAGTCTGTCCCTGGGGTGGAGGTAGTGCCGTTCTCGCAGCTGGGCGAAGTGGGTTTCGACCTGGCCATCGACGATGCCCCCGCCGCGCTGAATCTTCTGGCGCAGGCTGCGTTCTGTCCCTACGCCGTCTTCGACCGCCCGTGGAACAGGACGTACAATCCGTCGATCCCTCGCGTGGTCGGCTGGGCGGAGCTGGATACGTTTGTGCGGGGATAAGTCCGAGAGTCCGAAAGTCCGAGGGGTCCAAGAGTCTTGGATTCGAAGCGAGGCGTGTGGAGGCTCGTTCTCGAAGAGTGCGCGGATGGCGTCGGCCTGGGCCATGGCGCGGGCGAGCCGCCCACGCCCCGACCATCCCCGAAAGCCAAAATGCGAATTGCCGATGAATCGGCACCGGATTGCCACGCGCAACCCTTTTCTGGTATCCTGTTTCCATCGCGCGGCACTCCGCCGCGCCCACACGAAAGGCACTCTGCCACACAATTATCCTGAACATCATCTGAACCCTTTGCAGTAGCTGCATTCCGAAGTCGCCCGAAACCGCCAATCTTCCAAGACTTCAACACGGATTCAAAGCAGCGAGCCGCGTCAAACGCGCGCTCGTTCTTTGTCTTCCGTGTTAGGCGCTTGGCGGTGCCTGGGCGACGGGCATTGACCGAGCGTTTTTCGTCCTTGTCCCGGAAGCCCGCGAAAGCGACTGGTTCGGCAAGGACGACGCACATGACCCGACTCACCTCTCTCACGCCCGACCTCGCCGCTGAAAACTTCCGTCGCCTCGCGGCGCTCTTCCCCGAAGCCGTCACCGAGACTGTGGACGAGGCGACAGGTCAGGTTGTCCGCTCCATAGATCCCGATGCCCTTCGCTCCGCCGTTGGCGTCCCCGTCGCGGATGAACGCGCCGAACGCTACCGCTTCACGTGGCCCGACAAGGGAAAGGCGATTGATTTGGCGTTCGCCCCCACGTCCTCTGTCTTGCGGCCTGTTCGGGAGAAGTCCGTCGGGCGCGACGGGACACTCGGCTCCATCGACACCGAAAACCTCTACATCGAGGGCGACAACCTCGAGGCTCTCAAGATACTGCGCGAGACCTACCTCGGCCGCGTCAAGATGATCTACATCGACCCGCCCTACAACACCGGTCACGACTTCGTCTACGAGGACGACTTCTCGCAGACCGCCGCCGACTACGCCGCCACGGACGGCCAGCACGACGAATCGGGCAACCGCCTCGTCCAGAACACCGAATCGAACGGGCGGTTCCACACCGACTGGCTCAACATGATCTACCCCCGTCTCCGTCTCGCCAAGGACTTCCTTTCCGATGACGGAGTCATCTTCATTTCCATCGATGACAACGAGGTCGCCAATCTACGCAAGGTCTGCGACGAGGTTTTTGGAGCGCACAATTTTGTGGCGCAGATTGTTTGGCAAAAAATCCACAGCACGAAAAACGATGCGCAGTATCTTTCAGAAAACCACGAATATGTTTTGCTGTATGCGAAAGCAAAAGATAATCTTTCCGTAGGGCTTCTTCCTCGAACGGCGGAAATGAATGGACGCTATACAAATCCCGACAATGACCCAAAGGGGGCTTGGCAGTCAGGAGATTTAGTTGCAAGCGGCGAGCGTTCTACGGGACACTATATCATCACCAGCCCGACGACAGGCAAGCAATTTGATGTACCGCAAGGAAAGCACTGGGTGTATTCAGAGGAGAATCTCAAAGAACTCGTTGAATCTGGAGGAGTTTATTTTGGCGTTGACGGCAATGCTTTCCCGCGAAAGAAACGCTATTTGTCGGACGTACAAGACGGACGCACCGCAAATACTCTTTGGCTGTGTGATGAAGTTGGCCACAACCAAAGTGCGGCAAGAGAAACAAAAGCCCTTTTTAATGGGGAAAAATGCTTTGATTTTCCTAAACCAGTTGCACTTGTTACAAGAGCGCTCCAACTAGGTTCCTCCTCTGATTCCATCATTCTCGACTTCTTCTCCGGCTCTGCCACTACGGCCCATGCGGTGATGCAGTTGAACGCAGAGGATGGCGGGACCCGAAAGTTCATCATGGTGCAGCTACCGGAAGTCTGCGCGGAAGGGAGCGAGGCCGCCCGTGCGGGCTATCGGACAATCTGCGACATAGGCGAGGAGCGCATCCGGCGAGCGGGAAGGAAGATACTGGAGGCGTGGGAGTCGGACTCGAATCGCCCAGAGGGTTCGTCCGACCCCGACATCGGCTTCCGGGTCTATCGCGTGGATTCGGCAAATATGAAAGATGTCCGCCTCGCGCCGAACAAGACGGCGCAGACGCAGATGGAACTCTTTGCCGACAACGTGAAGGAGGACCGGACGGCGGAGGACCTTCTGGCGCAGGCGATGCTCGCGCTCGGAGTCCCGCTCTCGAAACCCATCACGGAGGAGACAGTCGAGGGGCGGCGCGTGTTCTCGGTGGACGAGGGCTTCCTCGTGGCGTGCTTTGAGCGGGACGTGCCGGAAAGCGTCGTGCGCGAAATCGCGCGGTGGCACCCAGTCTACGCCGTGCTGCGCGACGCCTCGCTCGGAAGCGATGCCTCGATGGCGAACTTCGACCAGATTTTCGCCGCCGAAAGCCCGACCACGACCCGGAGGGTGATGTAGCATGCGCTTCAAATTCACCATCCAGCCCTACCAGACCGAGGCCGTGGAAGCCTTGGCGGATGTCTTCGGCGGCCAGCCGAAGCTTGACCGGCACACGTATCTCCGCGACGCGCCCGTGCCGGAACGGACGCTTGAAACGGTCTCGCGCACAGACGAGGAGCTACGGACGGGCTTTTCGAACGCGCCGGTGGCATTGTCGCAAATGCAGGTCCTAGACAATCTCAATGACGTGCAAAGGCGAGGCGGCCTCGCTGTCTCGACGGGCCTTTCCGGCGGTCCCTCGGCAGGCTTCTGCTCGCTTGACGTGGAGATGGAGACGGGGACGGGCAAGACATACGTCTACATCAAGACGATGTTCGAGCTTCGGCGGAGAGACGGGTGGGGCAAGGTCATCGTCGGGGTGCCGAGCCGCGCCATCCGCGAGGGCGTGAAGAAGAGCTTCGAGACGATGCAGGAGCACTTCATGGAGCACTACGGGAGCAAGGCCCGCTTCTTCGTCTACGACTCGAAGAACCTCGCGCAGATCGACGCATTCTCGGAAAGCGCGGACCTCTCCGTGATGATCATCAACTGCCAGGCGTTCGCCGCGTCCTTCAACGAGGCGAAAAACGTCGAGGGGCGGCGCGGCGACGCGGCCGCGCGCATCATCTTCTCCCGTCGCGACGACTTCGCCTCGCGCCGACCGATCGACGTCATCGCCGCGAACCGCCCGATTCTCGTGCTGGACGAGCCGCAGAAGATGGGCGGCGCGGCCACGCAGGGCGCGCTCAGGCACTTTCGCCCGCTCTTCACGCTCAACTACTCCGCCACGCACAAGGCTCATCACGAACTCGTCTATGCTCTCGACGCCCTCGACGCCTACAACCGCAAGCTCGTCAAGCGCATCGAGGTGAAGGGCTTCGAACTTCGCAACCTCTCCGGAACGTCCGGCTACCTCTACCTGCAGGATGTCGTGATTTCGCGCGACAAGCCGCCGCGGGCGCGGCTGGAGCTGGAGGTGCGGCGGGGCTCCGGCATCAAGCGCGAAACGCGATTCGTCGCCGGCGGTGCCGACCTCTTCGCCCTCTCAGGGGAGCTGGAGCAATACCGCGGGCTACACGTCTCACCCGACGGCGTGGATCCGCTCCGCGGCGCCGTTTCGTTCACGGACGGCACGGTGCTTCTCGCGGGACAGGCCGCCGGCGACGAATCGGAGGAGAACCAGCGCCGAATCCAGATTCGCGAGACAATCCGCTCCCACTTCGACAAGGAGCGCGAGCTCTTCGCGCGCGGCGTGAAGACGCTTTCGCTCTTCTTCATCGACGAAGTGGCAAACTATCGCAACCGTGCGGAGGACGGTTCGCCCTGCAAGGGTCGCTTCGCCGAAATCTTCGAGGAGGAATACCGTGCGGGGATGAACGACGCGCTGACGCTGTTCGACGAAGGAACGCCCTACGGCAAGTGGCTGCGCGGCATCGCGCCCGAGGCGACGCACGAGGGCTACTTCAGCGTGGACGGCAGGGGCCGGGCCGTCAACGGGACGTGCCGCCGTGGAACCGACGAAAGCGACGACGTAAGCGCATACGACCTCATCCTGAAGGACAAGGAGAAACTGCTTTCGTTCTCCTGTCCCGTCCGCTTCATCTTCTCGCATTCCGCCCTGCGCGAGGGATGGGACAACCCCAACGTGTTCCAGATCTGCACTCTCAAGCGCGGGGGCGACTCCGCCGTACGCAAGCGCCAGGAAGTCGGGCGTGGATTGCGGCTCTGCGTGGACCAGGACGGCAACCGCCTCGACGCGTCGGCGCTGGGCGACGACGTGCAGAAGGTGAACCGCCTCACCGTCGTCGCCTCCGAAGGCTATGCCGAATTCGTCGACGGGCTCCAGAAGGGAATCCACGAGGATTTGAGCGAACGCCCCGTCGCGGTGAAGAACGGCGGATATTTCACCGGGCGCCGCGTCGTCGGCGAGGACGGCAAGGTCGCCACTGTCTCGCCGGAGCAAGGAGGCGAGATGTATTTCTATCTCGTGCAAAACGGATATGTCGACATAGCGGGCTCCGTCACGGACAAATACCGTGGCGACCTCGCAATGGGGACGCTTGCCGCCGTTCCGGGATCCTGCACGCCTATTGTGGGCGGACTTCAAAAGCTCGTACAGGCCGTATACGATGCCCATGCGCTCGACGGGCTCTTCGACAACGCACGCGCGACGAAGATTTCCGAAAACGATCTCAACGAGAACTTCTCCAAAAAGGAGTTCCAGTTGCTTTGGGAGAAAATCAACCACAAGTGGGCCTACACCGTTTCGTTCGATGGCGAAGAGCTGGTGGAAAAGTCTGTGGCGGCCATTGACGCGCATCTGAACGTCGCGGAGCTGCAATACGTTGTGGAGACGGGTGGAATGGACTACGGCGTCAACCGGGAGGCGGTCGGGCACGGCGACGGTTTCGTGCGAGAAAGCGCGGAAACGAAGCAGCTCGCAAGGACTGACGGCGGCGGCGTCCGATACGACCTCGTGGGGCAGATTGCGGGCGGCACCGGCCTCACGCGGAAGACGGCGGCGGCGATTCTCGCCCAGATTTCGTCCTCCCGCTTCGCAATGTACCGGGCCAATCCCGAGGCGTTCATTTCCGGCGTCGTGCGCCTCGTGAACGAGCAAAAGGCGTCGCTTGTCGTGGACCATGTCTCCTACGACCCAATCGACGGCTGCTGGGACAGCGCCATCTTCACCGCATCGCAGGGCGGCGACATGGCCAAGGCGTTCAAGGCAAAGAAGAACGTGCAGGACTGGATTTTCCCAGATGGCTACGCCAAGGATGGAAAGAGCGTCGAGAGGCGCTTTGCTGAGGACATGGACGCCGCCGCCGAAGTCTGCGTCTACGCCAAGCTTCCGAGGGGCTTTGCCATACCGACTCCTGTCGGGAACTATTCACCCGACTGGGCCATCGCCTTCCATGCCGGAACCGTGAAGCACGTCTTCTTCGTTGCGGAAACGAAAGGCTCGATGGAATCCCTTCAGCTCCGCGGAGTGGAAAAGGCGAAGATCGACTGCGCTCGCCGCCTCTTCGCCTCTCTCTCCACCGAAAACATCGTCTACGACACCGTGGACAGCTATGCAAGCCTGCTCAATCTCGTCGGCCCAACTTCTAGCGCCAGCGTGCCGGCGTCCTAAGCGAATAGCTGCCATATATGCGGCCAGTCTGCCTAACCCAGCGCTCATTTCGAGTTGACTTCCCGGTGTTGGTGGTGTAGGGTGGTCCCGAACCACGGGTAGCGACCGCTTTGAGCGTATGGCGTAGTCAGGCTTCGGTCTGGAAAGTCCTCGCGAGGTGGTTCATTTTGTTTTCTGAATCTCACGCGGACGACGCGGAGTAAATATGTGCCAATGGTGTCAATGATATCAATGAAGAACACGCTCATGGGGTGCCGCACGGAGTACTCCCCCTCTCGGAGGTTAGAGGTGGGAGGTTAGAGGTTAGAGGTGACAGACTGACCGACAGACCGACTGACCATTGTGAAATTGTGCAATTGTGGGAATTTGAAATTGCTCAATTGCACAATTGCATAATGAATAATGTATTCCTTTGCGGCTTCGCGCCTTTGCGTGAGGCATGCATGTCCGACAGAAGACGCGGGGCGCGAAGGACAATGACATCGCACTTGTGACTGGGGTGCTGCACGGAGTACTCCCCCCTGCCCCTGCGGGGCATCCCCCCTCTCGGAGGGGGGCAAGTTCTTCTCAATTGAAATTGGAGATTTGTGGACAATTGTGGCATTTGTGGACAATGACACAAACACCCAGTGAGCACCAATGACACAAACCCAATTGACACAATGGAGGCCTCTCTCGGGGCAATCCAAAAGGAGATTGCGGAGCATTCCTTTGCGGGCTATCGAATGTCGCCCTCCGGTTTCGCGCAACTCGCGCTAGTTCTCGAACAGCGCGCGGATGGCGTCGGCCTGGGCCATGGCGCAGTCGTAGCCGGCGCGAATCGAGACTTCGGGGGCGCGGAAGTCGAGCGTGTTGACGTGGCCGACGGGCGGGGAGAGGAGCAGGTCGGGCGCGTCGTTGAGAAGCCGTTCGCGCTCGATGGCGTTCTCGCCCGCGCGAAGGGAGCGGGTGAGGACATCCGCGATGAACGGCGCGTCGCCGCGGACGGCCTTCCGCAGCTTTGTCAGCGCGCGGGACGTGGCAGAGTCATCCTCGGGAGGCAGAGGCTCCTCCGGGGACGGCGTGCCGGCCGTGAGGTTGATGTCGACTGCCAGAATGCGCGTGGCGCCCTTGTCGCGCGCGACGCTGACGGGCAGGGGATCGACGAGCCCGCCGTCGACAAGCCAGGCGTCGTCGCGGCGGACGGGCGAGAATACGCCCGGAATCGAAATGGAGGCGCGGACGGCGTCGAGAATGGCGCCCGAGTCCAGAACCGCCTCGCCCTGGGTTTGAAGATCCATCGCGACGGCGGCGAAGGGGATGCGCAGGCGACCGATGTCGAGGTCCGGTATCCACTCGCGGAGCTTGTCCATGACGCGGCGGCCGTCGGTGAGCCCGGACCGGGGGATGGCGAAGTCGAAGAACATCCGCGAGGTCTGGAGGAAGTTCATCGTCAGGAAGTCGTCGCGAATGCGCTGGACGGTTCCGGTGGCGTACGCGGCGGCGGCGATGGCGCCGATGCTCGTTCCGACGACGATGGCGGGCTCGAGACCGAGTTCGTCGAGGGCCTGGATGACGCCGAGGTGGGCGAGTCCGCGGGCGCCGCCGGAGCCGAAGACGGCGGCGACGGCGGGAGGGCGTTTGGGGGATCGGCGGGAGGAAAGGCGCATGGGACGGCTACTTCACGATGGGGTCGAGGCGGATGGAGCGGAATCGCCACTGGCCGGAGTCCTTTTCGAGACGGGTTGTGAGGGCGCGGACGTTCCGGCCGCGTCCGAACTCGGTGGACGAGCCGACGACCAGCACATCGGCCGTGGCTGTGGCAGAGTCTCCGTCGACCTGGACGCGGAGCGACTCGAAGGTGACCTTGAGGGTGTCGGCCGAGCCGAGAACGTAAAGGGCCTCGCGCTGGATGCGATCGGGGTTCATGGCCACGTCGAAGCCGAGCTCGGGGATTGTGATGCGGGCCGACGGCGCTAGGGTCTCGGTGAGGCGCTTGGCGCGGAGGGCGGTGGCGACCGGATTCTCGGAGCCCTCCTTGTGGAGGTTGCGCTCGACGCTGGCGAACACCTTGCGGACGCGGGTGGCTTCGGATTCCCAGGTGGCGGCCACGATTCCTGCGACGAGCAGGATGAGGCCGGCCACGGCGATTCGGAGGGTCTTGATGGATACGGTCATGGGGCGTCTGTCTACCAGAGGGGCTTTCCGATGAGCCGGCTTCGCGCGATGCAGCCGCCGACGTGGGTTTCCATGGGCATGGAGCGGTTGTCGCCCATGACGAAGATCCAGCCCTCGGGAACGGTCTTCGGCGGGGAATTCCAGTCCGAGGGGTATTGGACGTACGGCTCGTCAAGCGGCGCGCCGTCGACATGCAGGACGCCGTTCCGGAATTCGACCGTCTCGCCGGGGAAGGCGAGGATGCGCTTCAGGAGCATCCAGCGCTCGCCGCCGTAGCGCAGGACGACGACTTCGCCGCGGCGTGGCTCGCGGTTGCGGAACGCGAGAAGGCGGCAGAAGTTGAAGCCGTGCGCGGAATAGGTCGGCGCCATGCTTTCGCCGGAGACGACAGTGGGGCGCAGGACGAATCGGCAGGCGAGGAATACGACCAGCGCGGTGGCCGCGAGCCTTAGGCCGAAGCGGCGATCCAGTTTCGGGAGCAGGAACCGGGCAAGGCGCTGGTCCATGTCGGCGCTACTTCTCCAGCACCGCCTTGATGCGGCGGACGCCGGCGGAGGAGGACTCCTCCTTCTTGATCTTGAAGTGGCCGAGGACGCCCGTGTGCTCCACGT
>JAEEGL014610285.1_pt1 | contig 18269 bp, 18 predicted proteins | sample 9134231 | NCBI WGS metagenome assembly JAEEGL01 (sample SAMN16246548, study PRJNA631951) | gut metagenome | biome: gut microbiome; feature: rumen; material: fiber-attached | host: Bos | place: Iran: Karaj | collected 2018-10 | reverse complement strand
TTACGTTTCCGTAGCGTGTGCAGCAGATGACGGTGCGCTCGCCCGCAACTCGCGCATTTGCCATCGCCACCTTTTCCATCATGGCCTTCGAGATTCCCATTGCGTTTATCGGGTATGCGGCCTTGTCGGTCGAGAGGCAGACAACCTTTTTTACGCCTGCATCGATTGCGGCGTGGATGACGTTGTCGGTGCCCTCAACGTTGGTGCGGACTGCTTCCATAGGGAAAAACTCGCACGACGGCACCTGTTTGAGCGCCGCTGCGTGGAAGACGTAGTCAACGCCTGCCATCGCGTCGCGCACGGAGTCTTTGTTACGTACGTCGCCGATGTAGAATTCCACCTTGCCTGCGTGCTCCGGAAAGCGCACCTGCAGGTCATGGCGCATGTCGTCCTGCTTCTTTTCATCGCGCGAAAAGATTCGGATTTCAGCGATGTCGCTTGTTAAAAAGTGTTTCAAAACAGTGGAACCAAAGGATCCGGTTCCGCCTGTTATCATTAGTGTTTTGTTTTTGAAATTAGCCATGTTGTCTCCTACACTCTTTTCTTCAATTATCATTATCCATCATAAACTCTGCCGTCTGTTTTTCAAGAATAGCCCTCACATCAGCTTTTTCAAGGTATGCAATAACCCACTCTATCGTTTTTTCTACAGCATTCTCAATGCCCCATGTGGGCTTCCATCCAAAAGACTCTTTAAGCTTAGTAGAATCCAGCTTTAAAAAATTTGCTTCGTGCGGTCCTTCTTTACAAGAAATCTCCCATGCTGCCTCATGTAAAGATGCATTTTCTGTCGCAACAGCATTCCACTTATCACAAAAGAGCTTGACCAAATTTCCGGTTGTCAGGCAATCGCAATCATCGGGACCAACGTTATAGTTGCTCGCCAGAGATGAATTTTCATAACTGCCTTTTAGCACCATTAAATATGCCATTACCGGTTCCAGGACATGCTGATATGGCCTAGTCGAATTTGGATTGCGCAAAACGATTTTTTCGCCTTTTTCTACTGCTCTGACGCAATCCGGTATTATTCTGTCTTTCGCAAAATCTCCTCCGCCTATAACATTTCCTGCTCTGCACGTTGAAATCGCTATATCTCTTTGCCCTTCAAAGAAGGCGCTTTTATAACAGCTCGTCACTAATTCCGAACAGGATTTTGAATTCGAATATGGATCAAAGCCATTAAGTTCTTCGTCCTCTCTGTATCCTCTATCCAATTCACGATTAAGATAAACCTTGTCTGTTGTTACATTTAAAAATGCGCGTACAGAATCACTTTTTCTGACCGCTTCAAGAACATTAACCGTTCCCATGACATTAGTTTCATAGGTATAAACAGGATTGTTATAAGACTCTCTAACTAACGGTTGCGCTGCCATATGAATCACAATTTCCGGTCTGAAAATCGATAGTGTCTTTGAAAGATGCCCTAAATCTCTGACATCTCCATACTCGGAATGAATCTCTTTCTCGATGCCTGATAAACCAAACAATGAAGGGTTAGTAGGTGCATCCAGCGCATAACCCATCACTTCGGCACCCATACTTATCAAAGCGGAAGTCATCCATGTGCCCTTAAAACCGGTATGCCCTGTAATTAGCACTTTTCTCCCTCTGTAGAAATCATTGAACTTCATCTTGAATGCTTTCCTCTTATTTCCTATAATATTCCACAACTTTTTTCACTGCACAAATAACGTTGTCGACGTCTTGATCACTCATTTTAGGGTATATTGGAATACTCATAATTCCCTTATAAACATTCTCTGCATTTGGGCATAAGCCTTTTTCATATCCCATACGTTTATAATAAGGGAACCAATAAACCGGAACATAATGGACTTGACACTGAACATTTTCTTCACTCATTGCGTCGAAAAACTCGCGTCGCGTACAGTTTAATTTGTCAAGTCTAAGTTGAATAATATAAAGGTGTCTGCATGTATCCGATTCCGGGATTTCTTTCTGCACAAATATCTCAGGAATCTCAACAAAGGCCGCGTTGTAGCGTTCTACTATTTCATGTCTTCGATTCTTGAACATATTGATTTTGCTAAGCTGACTAGTAATTAATGCTGCCTGGAAATCAGTTAAACGATAGTTATATCCTAAACTGATTTGCTCGTAATACCACGGTCCTTCATGCGGTGCGAATTCCATTAACTCTTCGTCGTGTGTAATTCCGTGCATATGTACAAGCATAAGTTTCTTGTATAGCTCTGCATCGTTTGTAAGGATTGCCCCTCCTTCGCCACCTGTAACGGTCTTGACCGGATGAAAGGAGAAGCAAGTCATATCTGCCAAGGATCCCACTTGCTTTCCCTTATATTTTGTAGCAATTGAATGCGCAGCATCTTCAATGAATATTAGGTTATGCTCTTTGCAGATTTCTCTAATTTCATCTATTTGGACGGCTTGCCCTGTAAAATCTACCGCAACCACCGCTTTCGTCCTTTCGTTAATATGCGATTTTATCGACTCCGGATCAATATTATATGTTTCACTGTTTATATCTGCGAAAACAGGTTTTGCTCCGCAGTAAACCGCACAATTCGCTGATGCCGCAAAAGTCAAAGGGGTTGTTATTACTTCATCTCCTGGACCTATTCCCGCTGCAACGCACGCGCAATGAAGTGCAGATGTTCCCGAATTCACAACCACAGCATATTTCGCACCGGTAAACTCACACAGCTTTCTTTCTAATTCAGCAACTTTGGGCCCACAAGTTATGTAATCCGAACGCAAAACATCGCTTACCGCTTGAATATCGTCTTCTCCTATCCATTGGCGGCCATAAAAAATTTTATTATCGCGAACAGGACGTCCGCCTTTAATTGCTAATTTTTCCATCCTACTTCTCCCATTATTCTGCAGATATATACTCTTCAAAACTCATTAAATTCATATCCTTGTCGCTGATTATTAAGTTCTTCTTTCCCCCAATTCGTTCAAATGGCCATTCTATAGCGAGTTTCGGATCATCATACATAATGCCCGCATCGCCGGGGCCATAGAAAACCTCTGCAGCCTTGTATGCCATTATGGAGTCTTCCAAAGCTAAATACCCTTGTCCAAAACCTGCAGGGCACAAAACGCAAGTTGGTTCCTCTCCTTTGAGTTCAAAACATCTATGTTCCTTAAAGGTTTTCGATTCAGGTCGTAGGTCAACAATCACATAATAAACGCTCCCGCTTATGCATCTCATCAACTTCGGCTGTGGCCTTTCGAGCTGAAAATGAATCGCTCGAATCACCCCGCGCTTTGACGTTGTGTAAAAGGTTTCCTTCAACTCATATTCAATCCCGGCTGCCTTAAATGTATCTACATTATAGTCCTTGATGAGACCTCCACGATTGTCTGAAGCATAAAAAGGTTTTATTATATATGCCCCCAGCAAATCCATTTCATGAAATTTAAATTGTTGTATCATAAGCCCTCTTTCTGCCGAATAAAATCAGCGGTCATAGCAATTCCTTCTTCAAAAGGCACTTTATTCTTATATCCGGTATCTCTCTCAACTTTCTTCATAGCAAACTGCTCATAATCTATGTTTACCCCTTTAAATGGAATTTCTCCTAACCCAAGCTTTTCTCCCGGCGCAACGATATCGCGCATCTTTATCAAAAACTCTCTGAGGGGTTTTACTTCGCCACTTCCTATATAGTAACGATTAAAAGCATGCCCTTTCTCTGCAACCTCTACAATTGAATTAATCGCATCCGTTATATAAATAAAATCATAAGCCTGATATCCATCTGTAAAGCTGCAATGTTCTTTCCTGAGTAGCTTAGCTATCGAGGTATAGATTAACCTTGCTGATTTTTCGCCCACTCCATATATGTTTGTAATTATTACAGGAATAAATTCAACACCTAATTGATATGCATAAGTTTCTCCCATCAGATGGGCTGCAAGCTTCCCGGCGCCGTAAATATACCCACCGGATGGCTCAATGTTATCAGATTGAAGGTATTCATATGTCTCCATCTCATTTATACTGGATGCATATATCATTCTAGGGCAATGAATCAGGGAAGCCAACTTAACATAGTCACAAGCTAAACGGACATTTTCAAGCTGGAGATTATAGTCGGCACGCCTTTCTCCCGATGTGCCAACCCAAGCGAGGTTAAAAAAGCAAGAGTACTCTTCTACTAATTCTTCTGCGAGCTGTTCAACAGTTTTATCCTTTACCGATATACATGTCACATTATCCTTGGCTTGCTCGCTGAACACTAAATCCAATGCTGTAACGTTATATCCCCTATCAAGCAAATTCTTGACTAGGTTTTTTCCTATAAAGCCGTTCGCACCCGCAACTATAATGTTCTTCTGCATCCTTCTTATCTAGTCCTCCCATATTTTCCAAGGGGCTTTCCCCGAATCCCAAAGACTTTCCAGTTGTTGTTTTTCACGAAGAGTATCCATACATTGCCAATACCCTTTATGAACGTAACCGGCGAGTTCGTGTTTTGCGACAAGTTTAACCAGCGGTCCTTTTTCAAAGATATTATCGTCGCCATCTATATATTCAAACAATTCGGGGCTAAAAACCATAAATCCTATATTTATAAGGTCTCCATCAAGATTACTTTTTTCTCTAAACGCTTCTATAACTCCATCATTTCCAACTTCAACCACACCTTTGTTCTGACCAAAATTGTACATGGATATTGTACCAATTTTCCCTTGTTTTTTGTGAAAAGCCAACAAGTCTTTTATGTTCACATCTCCAACAGCATCTCCATATGTAATCATAAAAGTTTCGTCCCCTATAAAATCTTTGATTCTCTTTATACGGCCACCTGTCTGAGTATTAAGGCCGGTATCCACTATTGTAACTCTCCATGGTTCAACATGCTTATTGTGTATAATTACTTCGTTACTGCCATGAGTATAGTCAAACGTTACATCGGATGTATGCAAAAAATAATCGGCAAACCACTCCTTAATTACATGTTGTTTATATCCGGCACAAACAATAAACTCATTAAATCCCTGTGCGGCATAACCCTTCATTATGTGCCACAGGATTGGTTTTTCCCCAATTTCAATCATTGGCTTTGGTTTATATGCAGACTCCTCTGAAATTCTGGTTCCGAAGCCTCCGGCTAATATTACAACCTTCATAGTGTACGACAATTCTCCTTTCCCTCTATACTATTCTTCTCGCGTTATCACTTTTTCATATTCACCAAATTGAAAAGCTCTAATGCAGCTGTTTTTATTCAGATTTACTATTTTTACTCCTTGCTTTTCAGCGTGCCTTCTTAACGCATAGGATTCATACTGTGCTTTTGTATACCACCAATAGTTTCCACAAACATCTTCTTTTTTCTCTTTCTTGTTTGGGTCTTCCGTCTCCCCAAGCTTGTCATCAAAATGCCTAAATACTCCGGGTGGGAAATCAAGTCCAAGTACATAAATCTCCTTAAAACCCATATAGATGGCACAACCAATTGCATATAAAGCAACTGTGCTGTAGCCCGAGCAAAAGCCCGCCAGATTCGTTTTTATCCCATACAGGCTAGGTATGTGCTTATTGTAGGTGTAATAAAAAGAACTGTTATCCTCTTTTGAATAGCCTTTAATGTTTAGAAGAAACTTAGTGTCGGGCATTCGCTCATATAATTCTTTTTTCAACGCCTTAGCGCCATCGCCCAAGAGGAACTCGCTATCCAGCCAACAATGAAAATTTGGTTTCACTACTTCGCAAAGGTTTGATTGGAAAAAGTAATTTGACGTAAACACAATCTCATTTTCCAGCAGCGAAAGATCGTGCTCATTGATAGAGGGGCCATTCATAAGCACAAAGCACCTTCCCCCTAGATACTTAAGGCACATCTCCCGATTTCTTTTTATTACCTTTGCTATTCGCGGTAACCTCAGCAAATACAAGACTTTTGCCATGACATTATATGTGCTGTATAAACAACCATCCCAGTTTTCAATTATACTAGATAAATTCATGGATTACCTCTCAACTAATTATAAAACCTATCATATTCTGCTATCGGTGAATCCCTGTTGCGCCCTTTATCCTCTGTCCATATATGTATCTTAATTTTAAAGCAAAACCTCGTAATCCAAGCCGAAGCAGTATATATGAGAACATATCATATGCCCTTAAAACTCTGCTTTCCGGTTTTCTCCACTGCTGTAGAGGCTGGTCTTTCCACGGCGTTTTTTCTCTAATTTTAAGATAATCTCCTTTTTTGTACGCAGCATTATGATTAAACCAAGGTCTCTCAAAAGAATGTCCAAAATAATGAATAACTACCGGCTGTTCAGCCGCCATCTCATATTCAAGCTTAGAAAACACCTCTTTTCTGGCGAATACTTTTCTTATAGTGCCATATTTGATACCGTGAACAACCGAATAGTAATTATACTTTAGATTTAATCTAACGATGTAGCTGCTAAGATATTTGTTTACAATTGACTGATCCGCGATTCTAAGCAGTGGTTTCTCCTTAATTATTTTTTCTCTTATATAAGCATCTATGTTCTTTTCACGCCATTCTTTAAGATTTATTAGGCACATCCCCATGTTGTAGTACATTGGTATGTTATCTAGTATTTCTTTATCCTCAAGATTATTAAACTTTCCATACATCGCCACCTCTGGGACTGCACCGATGAGCATACCCTCCATTTTTACATTTTGGATTTCCGCAATACTGCCGCATATTAAAGTGTCAGAGTCAATCACAAACACTCTATCAAAATTATTAAACCAAGTGTTCATTAAAACTCTTGAATAAGTATTATACGATCCCCTCATCAACGGTAAGCTTAAATCTTCGGCGCCTTTTATGAACCCATCCTTTGCGCTGATAAACGTAACTTTCCTTCCAAAGGAAAACGCAACCTCTTCGATTCTATCCTTGTTCTTTTGCGAAATATCAGTATCTAGAATGTAGACGTCAAGATTATCTATATCTTTATTGTTTTCATAGAGTGACCAAAGCGAGACTCCCGTGCATTCCGCATATGCGTCACTGGATGAATATACTATATTCATGCTTTATGTGTATGATTTATACGCGCTCGTAGGCATCATACGCCCCTTTCTTTGAAATAGCCGCAACGTGTTGTTATGCAATCTTAACATCTCATTATAACAAAAAAGCCCGTGTAGGTAAACCACCCACGCGGACTTTACTCATGACCTCAAACAATTAACACAAAACGCGTTCTATAATTCTTTTAGTTCCTTCTCCGTCTACAATGCTTTTCATTTTTTCTGATCTCAGCTTTCTTTCGTCATAGTTTTCAGCCAATCGCACAACTTGCTCGATGAGTGTTCTTGCAAAAGTGCCGTTTTCGGGCCTTCTTGCATCTCCGCAATTCCTCATTATTCCTCGCTTATCGAACTCTTCCGCAGCAGGGATTTGATTGTCAGCTACTACATATGTGATTGCAGGCACGCCCACTGCGCACAATTCATATAAAGTGGAACCCGCTGCAGAAAGCGCCGCATCACACGCAAGCATTAATTTATCCATGCGCGAGACATTTTCATGAAGAACAATGTTTTCATATCCTCTTGAAATAGCTCTGATTTTTTCTCTATCGGGATTCATTTTGCCCACCACAAAATGAAATCTGTAGTTTGGCTTTAAAGCAGCCTCTTCAACAAGCTTTAGCGTTATATGTTCTGTATCTGCCCCTCCTGTCGAAACAAACACATTTGCCGCTTCACTTTTAAGCAGATTTTCTTCTATCTGCCTGAACTCTTGTCTGAGAGGCGCGTATGCAGTTCCCAACAAAAGTGTCGGTACCTCATGCTTTGAATAAAGGTGTTTGTACGCATCTAAATTACTAAAAATATTATAATTTAATAGAATATCGCAGGAGTATGGTAAACCGCACCTGTCGTCAATATATACAAGCTTACATCCCTTTCTTTTGCAGATTGTATGCACATTGTTTAGGTATTCGTTTTTTACATAATACGAGTCCACAAATAATGCGCTTACCTCCATCGAATCTATAATTGAATCGATATCCTCAGCCTTCGGTTCTTTATATGGCGAATCAACAACTTTTACCTCATGCCCATGCTTTTTCACGATACCTTCACAATCGCGAGAAGACATAACAAACAAACACGCCTCTCCCTCCGCCTTTATTGCGTCAGCAATTGCCAAGCACCGCATAACATGTCCCATTCCGATATCTCTGTTTCCTTCAACCACAAATATAACCATGATTATTTGTTGAGCAAATCCTTCCTTCGCCAATTTCCGTTTGCATCTTTTATAAGCAAATCTCTATTAGCAAATTTATCTACTGTTTCATCAAACTCTTTCTCTGTAATCCCAATGGTTCTGCAAAAGTCTTTTTTAGCCAGCGGATCGCAAATCCAATCCGAATCTTTTATCTTCTGCTCAGCCTGCTCCTTTGTCAAAACCCCTTCTCTTACGAGTCTGCATGCCATATCTGAGACACGCTGAAAGCCAAATTTGATGAACTTCGTCCAATGCTGCATCATGTAGCCTTTGCTATCAATTTGAGTAAAAGAGTCGGCACTGCCTTGCCTCTGCCAGTCATCAAAATCATCCAACGTCTTAAATCCAATCGTTTTTGAAACCGCCAACGAGTCCGTATTAGAATACGGATAGATTGCACCTAAAAAGATCACTTTTGTCTCATCGTCGCTTTGCGGATGAAAAATCTCGCACTCTTCACTCTCCCCATATTCAAAAGCAGAGTTTTCTCCCATAAACACAGTTGGAACGCCAAATGCTTTTGCTATCTCCAACGGTTTTGCATATAACTGCTTTTCTATCCATTCTAGTGGATGAAGCTTTTCGAAAAAGCTTTTCTTTGTCTCCTCAACGAAAGTTTTCGGTCCGCATCTAAAATTAATTAAATCCACATCATAAGTTTTTACAAGATTGTCCAGATTATATAATCCTGCATCAGATGGGGTAAACTCATCACACACATGCACGAGCAGTATACGATCATGCGCTACATTGTGATTTTCAATAAGCCTCTTTACAATTGCGCAAGAGTCCTTACCGCCCGAAACTCCAACAACTACATCCCACTGGCCACCGGGATTCTTGTTACTCTCAAGATAGCTTGTGAGCCATTCTTGTCTTGCCTTCCAATCTATCGTCTCTTTTCTGTGCTTATTCGCACAAGCTAAGCATATTCCGTTTTCTTCTTTCGAACGTGGTCTGGTCCCTAAAATAAACCCACACTCTTTACATACTCTTATCTCCATAAAAATGTACCTCCTCTATTTAGGATTATTTAGAACTTTGTACTTTGCTTCCGCAATGATCCAATCACTGAGCGTATCTATGTCTTGGACTTCTTCCTCTTTTACTATAATGGGAATTGTATTTGGTAAAACCAATGTCCTCTTTTCGTTGAATTTTGATGTTTTACAAACATAAAACTGCCCGCAATCATGGTACATTGGTTCTAAGTCTTGGCTTCTTGAGTTTTCATGCTCTGGATAGATATACTTAACGAATCCATCTCTTATTTCAAAACCTCTTTGTGGTGGAAAGCTAAACTTCACTACTGGAATAATTCCATCACAATTTTTAGTGGTTAGTAACTTTATTGCTTCTCTCAGTTTCTCTGCCGTCACAAAAGGCGCCGTAGGATATATGCATGCAAAAAAATCAAAACTCTTCCCCTGGATGCTTTCATATTGACTGAGAACTTCTTCTATTACATCAGCTGTTGTCGCATAATCATTGCTCGTAGCTGCCGTTCTCAAAAACGGTACCGATGCGCCATAATCGATAGCTATTTTAGCTATTTCTTTGGAATCAGTGCTGACCATTACCTCATTGAATACATTTGCTTCTAACGCAGCTTTTATACTGTACGCAATAATAGGTTCCCCACAAAACTCCTTTATGTTCTTTTGAGGAATTCTTTTACTTCCTCCTCGAGCCGTAATAATGGCAATACTTGTCATACACTACCCTTCTTTTCTTTCATATCAACTGAAACGGCACCTACTCTTTATATTTGTATTCGTACACATTTGTGATTAAGTCGAACTCATTTTTTTCAAAACATTTTGCAGATGCCCTGTTTTCTGTTTTCACCTGGCCAAATATTCTCTTGACAGCAGGAAAATCTCTGTGAATCCTCTCTTTCGCAGCTTCTATCATAGCTTTTCCATAGCCGCAGCCCCTCTTCTCCGGCGAAATGCTGTAACTAATTTCTGCTTCGTTATCCCTTACAGAAAACCTAATCTGCCCTATCGGTTCGCCCTTCTTCTCGAAAATATATAACATTTGCATTGGATCATCCAATACTTCCCTGAACCACTTTTCATGTGTCTCAAAAGGGATTATTTCTTGATTAAAAGAGTTTCTTCTTGTTATCGGATCATTTGCCCAGTTAAAGATTATTTCAAGGTCGCAATCATTCGCTAGTCTTAAAGAATACGGGTTTCCCTCATCTAAATCATCGCATCCAATGTCCACAATGCTAATCGGATCTCCTCGTTTTATTTTCCTCTTACTGCACTCCCCTATAACCTTTTCGTAATACTTAGGAGAAAGTCCTCCGCTTGGTCTTATCACCCTTATATTTTCCGCAGAGAAAATTTCTCCTTCCTCTATGTCTCTTACTGCAAAAATACTCCTTCTGAAAACTTTTGATTTAGCCTCTTTTTCTGATAGTTCATAGCATGGCCCCTGCGCAATTCTCCTTGCAGCCTTTATATCTTCTACCATCGCTGCGAAATCTTTTATTGTCATGCTAAACTCACTATCGACGCTTTTAACACCATCTAACTTTATGTGTTTCTCTACAACACACGCTCCCAATGAAACTCCAACAATTGCGGCGATACTTCCGGCGCTGTGATCTGAAAGTCCTACCGATGTGCCAAATCTTTCTTTCATATCAACAATATTGGCAAGATTCATATCATCCCAATCTGCAGGATATTCACTGCAGCATTTGAGAAGAACTATTTGTTCATTTCCCATCTTCTTGCAAGCATTTACGGCATCTTGTATTTCTTGAATGCTGCCCATTCCACAGGAAATAATCATCGGCTTTCCTTTTGATGCAGCATATTCAATCAAAGGAATATCTACCAACTCAAAGCTTGCTATTTTGTAAGCCTCTGCCCCAATCGATTCTAGGAAATCAACTGCGTTCTTGTCAAATGGCGTAGATAGAAAGTTAATCCCACATTTTTCACATTCTTCTTTTATTGCTTTATGCCATTCATATGGCGTGCTCGCTTCTTTGTATAAATCATATAGTTTATAACCATCCCACAGCCCGCCTTTTATATTAAAAAAATCATTGTCACAATCTATAGTCATAGAATCGGCTGTATATGTCTGTATTTTAAGGCAATCTGCACCTGCTGAAGCTGCTTGCCTAACTGTCTCCAAGGCGTTTTCTAAAATGCCTCCATGGTTTGCACTCATCTCCGCAATCACGTAGACTTCACCGTTCCTTATTTTTTCATTTAAGTGAAACATTTTTATCCACCTTTTCTATTACTTACATAAAGAATCTCTTCATTCATACCACTATCTATAATCATAACAAAGAAAGCGAGGCTGGTCAAATTGGACAATCCTGCATTAATCTAGCGCCCCACACGCTACATGCACTAATTCCATCTCCCACTTGTCAAGAAAATAATAAGCTCTAAGCATACTACTTCCACTCCACAACCTCTTCCCCTTTAACCAGAAACGCCCTCTTCGCAATCTCTGCCATTGGCGCATCCGAGAGCGAGTCCGAATAAAACTCCTCCACCTGCCCGTCCGGAAACTCTTCATAAAAACGCCATACCTTCTCCTCACCGTGGCAGTTCTTGGATAGAAAAGCTCCACTATGCTTATCTACCTCAGAGGCAATCACGTGCTCCACTCCAAGCCTTTCGGCGAACCTCTCCACCAAAAACCTCGGCGAAGCCGAAATAATCACATCGCTAGGCTTCTTTCTTTCTAGATACCACTGCCCAATATTCCCAATTTCTCTATCCACAAATTCATCCAAAACCCCCTCAACATCCACATGCTTCAAAAAGCAGAAATATCTTGCCTTCATTTCCTCTTTCGTCAGTAGCTTCAAAAAATAACCGGCCCATGCTACAATCTGCACCGGCAGGCACAGAAACGCCAACGTAGGCCTCTTTTTTAGCAAAAAAGCATAAATTTCGACAGAGCTGTCTTTTTTATATATTGTTCTGTCGAAATCATATGCATTCATATTCATCTTTCCGCTTTCCATTCCTTGTAAGCTTGCACTATCATGTCGCTGTCTGCATATTGCGGTGCCCATCCCAAAGCATCTTTCGTTTTTGAAATGTCCAGTATATAATTTTCATCTGCTATCATATACTGTTCTTTGTACATTATCTCAAGGCCAACAGCGCCTAAAACACCTAAAACGCACTTTACCAACTTCCCCGGCGTAGGCATCACCAAAGATTTTGATCCAACCTTCCTCGTCAAATTCTTCAGCAAGTCATGCGTAGTCGGTGGGTTTTCTGATCCAAGGTTGAACTCGTCGTTTGGACAGTCTTTCTCTATCGCCAAAGCTGTAGCCGAGACACAGTCGAAAACCGAAACCATCTGATAACAGTTCTTCCCGTTGCCGATAGTCGGAACAGGAAGGTTGTGTTCTATTAAAGTAAACAGTTTCTTTAAAATGCCCAGTCTTCCGGGTCCCATAATCATGCGCGGCCTAAATATTGATATCTTAAAGCCTTTTTCGCGATACTCTCTGCAGATGTCTTCTGCATCTTTTTTGCTCTGTCCGTATGGTCCAAACGGTACTTGCGGATGGCCTGTATCAACCGGTAAATACTGCGGTTTACCGTATGTCATATCTGTCGTATACTGAACGAGCTTACGAAGCCCCTTTTCATCCATCCACGAAAGAATATTCTTCACACCTTCAGTGTTTGTCTCCGCGAAAAACTCGTTTCTCCCATTCCGAGGCACCTTTACATGGTACTGCCTTGCAGCAAGATTAATTACAACATCATCGTCACAAAAATCCATTGCCGGAAATGTTGACTTATCACGGACATCTACCTCAATATATGAAACCGCCTCCGGTAAATCCCATCCCGGCTTCACCGCATCTGCAATTACAACATTTCCCCTCTTAGCCAATTCAACAGACAAATATCTACCTACAAAGCCGCTGCCGCCAAAAATAATAAACGTCATCAGTAATACTCCTAACCTAGCTCCTTGAAATCAAAATTACGCCAAGGCAAATGACTATAATGCCCACAATCCTTATAGGAGATATGTTTTCCGCAAACCAGAGATAACCTGCAACAGCAGACAAAACATAGCCCACGCTCAAGAAGGGATAAGCATAGCTAACCTCCACCTTTGAAAGCACTACCATCCATACCAAAATGCTGACGGCATAGCAAATCATTGCGCCCCAAAGATAGATATTTGTAAGCATATGCGGCACAGATGACCAAAGATTTTCCATGCCTGTAACTTCACCATTGAGGAGCATACCCTTTCTCATCAACAGCTGCGCCGAACAGTTAAGGAGTACACTGGATAAAATTAATACTATATTCAAGTTCTATTCCCCCTATGCAAAATAAAGTATAAACGTGATAACGGCAACATATATGGCTGCAATTACCACAAGCCACTTGTCGCTAAGCATGACTTCTATAGGATCGCCCGATTCATCCTTTTCTATATCGAGGCTGTATCGCATAGCAAGTATTATTACTATAGGTACCGTCCAAATAGTCGCATTTGAACCAATCTTTTCGATTGTTGTTTCAGCACTCGACCAAAGGGCATAGAACACAATACCCATACCGAGAAACATATACATATTCTTATCAAGAAAGGCCTCATTGTAGAACTTCAGCACTCCTCTTACAGAAGCCGCATTTTCGCTCTCTCCAGCCCCATGCTTTACCAGCTCGTTTCGTCTTTTTCCAAGGCCCATATAGAACGAAATGGCAATTACAGTCATACAAAGCCAGGAAGAGATAGTTATATCCGTGATTGCTGCTCCATATAGAAGCCTAATAAGAAAGCCCGAGGCAAGGATAGTTACATCTACTATAGGGATATGCTTCAGCTTCATGCTGTAAGCTATATTCAGGGCGAAATATAACAGAAGCCAAACCAAGCCTTTCCATTGCAACGCATATGATATCCCCGCAACAGCAAGTAGCAGTATTACAGCAAGCGCCACTGCTTCACCGATGCCTACCGCTCCGGATGCAATAGGACGATTCTTTTTTGTTTCACTTTTTCGATCGCTATCCACATCCTGGATGTCATTAATAATATAAATCGAAGAAGACAGCAGCGAGAAAGCTATACAACCCAGTAATACACTAAATATCAATCTTCTGTCGGAAATACTTAAATCAAAAAACAGCGGCACTACAACAAGAAAATTCTTCATGTAATGCTTGGGACGCATCAGTTTTATGTAATTTCCAATTTTGTTCATAATATATCCTTTACCGCTATGTCCTTTTTATGCACAGGCACAGCATTTTTTGTTTCTGCTAATTTACAGCCGCCTCATTAAAGACCAATTATGCAACCGACTAAGTAAATGTATAAACAAAGATATTGTAAGGGGAATTCATATTGCTAAATTGCCCCACCAATTCAAGATTCATTTCAGATGCATTTACAATCTCAACCCGCGAAAAAACATATCTTCCTCCCATTTGGCGGAAAACCTCTGCATCAAACAAAAGGTTCGTTTTAGATACGGACGGAGTTATGCTAGGCGAAAACTCTAATTCATTCGAGAAGATGTATGCTCGGCCGCCCCAATCATCATAATAGGCTCTATGCACCTCGTCCACTTCCAATTCCGGCGCAATCAGTCTTCTGAATCTTTCTTTATATGCTTCAGGGTATATTGCACAGTATCCGTCAAGCGTAGCTATGCCATTATACTCCAAAACAGCCGGATGCATTCCATAGGCGACCGACCATTCTCCTTTATAATCGATTTTGCCGAGAATATCATCAAAAAGCTCAGTTGAATAAAATTCGCTATAGCTGAGATGCTGTTTTTCCACAACTCCTGTTTCTGCAAGAGCTTCGTAGGTATTTAACGAAATATGATTATAAGTACTTCCATTAATAACGACAAAAAACAAAGCGAGTATCAGCAGGACATGCTTGATTCTTGTGTTCTTTATACGGCACAACGCAATCGCAAAGGCAAAATACCATAAAAAGCCATTAAACCATAATGTCCGTGCCATCGAAATCCCTTTGAGCGTAGGCGCCATTGTCGCCACCAGTTCTTTGAAAATCTCACTATTGTCGATGCCAAAAATAATTGCGTTGAAGAGAATCAACAAAAGCAAATGCGTGAAAGGGTCACGAAAAATCAATCGCCATTTTCTTTCCCGTAAGCGTCTTAGGTTTATTGTTACAAAACTAGTGGCACATACCGGAAGGACAATATACGTATGTGCTGCAGCGCTATGATAATGTCCAACTCCAAAGCCTGCAGCAATAGATTTTAATATCTGCCCTGCCGGAAGGGACTCGATTACCATTGTTTCTCGTATAGTTTGTTCACCAACAAACAGCACGAGATAAACCAATCTCCATTCAACAACAATATATCCCAACGACAAAAGCAAAGTAGCGAGCAATAGCCTAAACTTTGGTTTCTTTGAAACCAGCGCATCTATAATAAACGCAGCCACAAGGTAGCCACACAAAAAGATGCCAAACCAAAATAAATCCGATAAGACCGGATAGAGTAAAAAAAACAGCAGGTTGCTTTTCCGCAGGGATTCGGGGGATTTGTACAATCTAATTACAAATGCCATAAACAGCGGAAGGGATGCAAAGCCAAAGGCAGCAGCCGGATAATTGGGTGCCAATCCATAAGCAAGCCCGCATAAAACAATAATGTTACTATATTCTTTATATCTATCCTCTAAAATAGTTTTACCAAGGAAAGCGCTTCCTACTACGGATAAAGCAATTTTAATTGCAAATCCTACAATATAAGCTATATATGTCGGCATCAACATATATAACCACAAATAGGCTTTCAAATCCGAGGTCAGATAGTTACGATCCAATCCACCCAGCATTGGTGCAGTAGCGTGTATTTCCCAAAACAAGTGATTGTTTTTCATCACCTGAAAACGAACGATATAATCCTCCAGATTATCATGTATCGGGATAAATAAGCTTTCTCCCCTAATCAAAGCAACAGAAAGAATTATTATAATAGCTGCTACCGATATTACATATCCGTAGTTATCCTTAACCCGGCATCCTATCCTCGCTCTTATCTGATTTTTTGACATATGGCTTTTGGTCCTCCTTTTGCCGACCTATTTCCCTTTAACAGATTTCTTCCTTTCTATCAGTTTACCTAACCTGCAACTGCAACTCGCAAACCGGGCAGTCATATCCATATGCGCCACTAATATACCATTTTGCGCATGAATTTTCAACTCCAGCACTCCATTTAAAGACATAAAGTGATGTATTGTTTCATCTTGTTCATAACGATCTGTTCTCCACCCCTGAAATCATGCAGCATATTTAGTGCGCCATCCTTATTCTTTTATAAATTTCGAATTGGCGGCGGAGTTCTGCTTCCTCGTCGATAGCCAGCCCTTTGGCTTCGAGTATGCGGTCGGCAGCTTGGGCCGGGTCCATTGTGTGGTAAGGCAGAAACATGCCGCGCAGCTCGCTTGGTTTAATTATGCCATAAACGCGGCGCGACGAAAAGTCATACGTGTAGGCCATATAGCGATAAATGTAGCCCATCCAGTAAAGCTCGTTTGCGGTATAAACTACCGAGCCGTATTTTGACTCACCATACTCCTCCGTAACGCGTTCCAGCAAATCCTTTGCTTGTAGCGTTTTATCCAAAATCGCACCGGTATCCAGCTGTTTTATAATCTCGCTGTTCATAAATCGCCTGATGAAAATAGCGGAACCGGTAGGAATCAGCGATGCCGACAATTCAAAGGCATCCGCTTGCAGCTCGCAAAGAATCAGGCCATCTTTATCTATTTTCTTTACCTTCATTTTTCCACCTTCTGCACGCCTCTACGCCAAAATCTCATCTACATATTTCCCTTGCCCACGGTAATTAATACGAGCAAGTCTGACTTTATCTTCGCCCAGTTTCGCTTCTTCACTACGCACTGTTGCGTAGTATTCGCTTTCATTAGCAGGGATATAACACCTTTCCAAAATACGCAGTTTTTGAGTTGCTCTCTCGTTCTTAAAAACAAACTGCCGGCCGAGATTTGTTGCTGCCAGGCAATGTTTACATTGCTCATCCGTGATCTCACCAGTTATGAACGAATTTATTATTTGGAACATGCGATTATCGGCAATGGGTGCGATAATGTAGTCGCAGTCTTGTGCTTCCCTCGCTAGTTTTTTGACCAGCTCATGGCCTTCATATCTTTCCAATGTGCCACGAAAAAAAGCTATAGTCAGCATCCAATCGCGATCAACGCTATATTCTTTGCATTTTAGCCCTGCAGGATCAAAATCAAGCATATATATCGAAGCTCCGCCAAAGCCGGATACAAAGGATACGGCCTGGTCGTAATTCTCTCCGGTATAGAAGCCCTGTCCCATGTCGTTATTGGTTCTGCTGCTTTTAGCATCTATCTCGCCGGAGATTTCGCCCTTTGCGGCATGGAAAAGGAATGTTCTGCCGGGTTGTAGGCTTTCGCGGTGCAGCATCTCTTTCAATCTATTCAATCGGATGTTCTTTGAAAAAGCATATGCATATACTTTTTCCAAAAGTTCCGCGGAAGGCTGCGTTTTCCCGGTTTCACTACGTGATATAGTGACCTGTTGCACATCAATCTCTTTTGCAAAATCCGTTTGGCTCAACGACAGCAGTTCACGTATTGATTTAATGTCCTTAGCATAATTGTAATACATTTTATAGTTTGTCCCCTCTCTGTTTCAACAGCGTTCCGTCCAAAATTCTCTCTAACTTGTTTATAACATATTACTTAAAGAAGTTCAAGTGGTATTTGCAAACTTGTTTATAACATATTACTTAAAGAAGTTTTGCTCGCGCGCATCTTTTATTGAAACTACCGCATTTCTTCAAAATTATCGTCCCACCTATCAATTCTCACCGTTTTATGCTATCATTAAACAAGTTAAAATAACACACCCTCGGAGGTACCCCTATGGAATTTAAACAAACCGCAAAAACCCGCCGCAGCATTCGCAGATTCGAGGACAGGGAAATCCCTCGCGAAGTCTTCGAAGAAATCGTCGAAT
>JAEEGL012491714.1_pt1 | contig 18269 bp, 13 predicted proteins | sample 9134231 | NCBI WGS metagenome assembly JAEEGL01 (sample SAMN16246548, study PRJNA631951) | gut metagenome | biome: gut microbiome; feature: rumen; material: fiber-attached | host: Bos | place: Iran: Karaj | collected 2018-10 | reverse complement strand
TGCGCCTATGCCCGTGCCCGCGGTACGGACCGTATGTGCTCCTTCGGTGACTGGGTTGCCCTGAGCGACGTCTGCGACGTGACCACCGCGAAGATGATCAAGCGGGAAGTGTCCGACGGCGTCATCGCTCCCGGGTACGAGCCTGAAGCTCTGGAAATCCTGAAGCAGAAGCGCAAGGGCAACTACAACATCGTGGAGATCGACCCTGATTATGTGCCGGAAGTGCAGGAGCGCAAACAGGTTTTCGGCATCACCTTCGAACAGGGCCGCAACAATTTCGAAATCAACCGGGAACTGCTCTCGGATATCGTGACGAAGACCAAGGACCTGCCGGATTCCGCTGTGCGTGACCTGATCATCGCCCTGATCACCCTGAAGTACACCCAGTCCAACTCCGTCTGCTACGCGGTGGACGGCCAGGCGATCGGCGTTGGTGCCGGCCAGCAGAGCCGTATCCATTGCACCCGGCTTGCCGGCTCCAAGGCGGACACCTGGTTCCTGCGCCAGCATGAGAAGGTCCTGAACCTGCCCTTCCGCGCGGATCTGGGCCGGCCCGAACGGGACAACGTCATCGACGGCTACATCAACCAGAACGAAGAAGATGTCTGCGCGGACGGCAACTGGCAGAAGTATTTCACCGAACAGCCCGCTCCCCTGACCGACGCGGAGAAGCGCGCTTTCCTGGATACCCGGCAGAACGTGGCCCTGGGTTCTGATGCCTTCTTCCCCTTCAGCGACAACATTGAACGCGCTTACAAGAGCGGCGTGAAGTATATCGCTGAGCCCGGCGGATCCATCCGTGACGACGCGGTGATCGAGTGCTGCGACAAATACGGCATGACCATGGCATTTACCCACATGAGACTGTTCCATCATTGATGGAACAGTCTCATGCTGGCTTAACAGAAAGGAACAGTTTATGAATCTGCTTGTTATCGGCGGCGGCGGCCGCGAGCATACCATCATCAAAAAGCTGAAGCAGAATCCCGCGGTGGAGACGATTTACGCCCTGCCGGGCAACGGCGGAATCGCGGCGGACGCGGTCTGCGTGGATGTGAAGGCTACGGATATTGATGGGATTGTTGCTTTTGTCCGCGGTACAAAGATTGATTATGCTGTTGTCGCGCCGGATGATCCGCTGGTGCTGGGCTGTGTGGACGCGCTGGAAGCGGAAGGAATCCCCTGTTTCGGGCCCCGCGCGAACGCCGCCATTATCGAGGGCAGCAAGGTGTTTTCCAAAGACCTGATGAAAAAATACGGCATCCCTACAGCCGCCTATGAAGTTTTCTCCGACCCCAAAGCGGCCCTGGCCTATCTGGAAACCGCACCGATCCCCACGGTGATCAAGGCGGACGGCCTGGCCCTGGGCAAGGGCGTGACTGTTGCCATGACCCGGGAGGAAGCCTGCGGCGCGGTCCGGGAGATCATGGAGGACAAGAAATTCGGCAAGAGCGGCGATCAGATCGTAATCGAGGAATTCCTGGAAGGCCCGGAGGTTTCGGTGCTTTCCTTTACTGACGGCACAACCGTGAAGCCGATGGTTTCCAGCATGGACCACAAGCGGGCGGAAGACGGGGATAAAGGACCGAATACCGGCGGCATGGGTACAATTGCCCCGAATCCCTTCTATACGGAGGATGTGGCAAAGACCTGCATGGAAACCATTTTCCTTCCGACAATCCGCGCGATGAAGGCGGAAGGCCGGGAATTCCGGGGCTGTCTTTATTTTGGCCTGATGATCACAAAGGACGGTCCGAAGGTGATCGAGTACAACTGTCGTTTCGGCGATCCGGAAACCCAGGTGGTCCTGCCCCTGCTGGAGAGCGACCTGCTGACGGTGATGCAGGCAGTAACGAACGGCACGCTCGCGGAGTGCGAGGTGAAGTTCAGGAATGCCAGCGCCTGCTGTGTGGTGCTTGCTTCGAAAGGCTATCCGGTCAGCTATGAAAAGGGCTATGAAATCACGATCCCGGCGGACGTGCTTCCCCATGTCTATGTGGCCGGAGCGGCGCTGAAGGATAGAAAACTGGTAACTTCCGGAGGCCGGGTACTCGGTGTTACGGCGGTGGCGGATACGCTGCCAGAAGCCGTGAATGATGCCTACGGCCTGGCGGACAGGATTGAATTCGGCAGCAGGTACTGCCGGAGAGATATCGGACAGAGAGCATTAAGTGCCAAATAACAAAAAACAGAGGTAGTTATGGTTTACAGAATCTTCGTTGAAAAGAAGCCGGGTCTGGATAATGAGGCCCGGGCGCTGCTGACGGACGCGAAAAAATTTCTTGGGATCAAAGGCCTGGAAAAGGTCCGGCTGCTGAACCGTTATGACGCGGAGAACATTTCTGACGATCTGTTCGCCCTGGCGGTCCGTGAAGTATTCTCCGAGCCCCAGCTGGATGACACCATGGATCAGTTTGACGCGGAAGGTGCCGCGGCGGTGTTTGCCGTGGAATACCTGCCCGGTCAGTTTGACCAGCGCGCGGATTCCGCGGCGCAGTGCATCCAGTTCCTGTCCCAGGGAGAACGGCCCCTTGTGCGCAGCGCGAAAGTGTATATTCTTTACGGGAATCTTTCCGCGGAGGGAATTGCGGAGATCAAAAAATATGTGATCAACCCGGTGGAAGCCCGTGAAGCCTCCCTGGATCTGCCGGAAACCCTGAAGACCGAATACGCGGTACCTACAGAGGTCGCAACGCTGGAAGGTTTCACTTCCCTTGACCGGGCAGGACTGGAAAAGTTTGTGGCGGATTACGGCCTGGCGATGGATGCGGATGATATTGCTTTCTGCCAGACCTATTTCAGGACGGAGGGCCGGGAACCCACCATTACGGAGATCCGGATGCTGGACACCTACTGGAGCGACCACTGCCGTCATACCACTTTCCTGACGGAGATTGACAGGGTCTGTTTTGAGGATCCGGTGCTGGAAAAAGCCTGGAAACGCTATATGGATGTGCGCAGGGAACTGGGCAGGGAGAATAAGCCCGTCTGCCTGATGGACCTGGCGACTGTGGCTGTAAAATACCTGCGGAAGCACGGAAAACTCGACAAACTGGACGAGAGTGAAGAAATTAATGCCTGCACGGTGAAGATGGACGTGGAGCGGGACGGGGTGAAAGAACCCTGGCTGCTGCTGTTCAAGAATGAAACACATAACCATCCCACGGAAATTGAACCGTTCGGCGGCGCTGCCACCTGTATCGGCGGCGCCATCCGGGATCCCCTGAGCGGCCGGGCGTATGTTTACGGCGCTATGCGCGTGACCGGCGCGGCGGATCCGACGAAACCCGTGTCGGAGACCATTCCCGGCAAACTGCCCCAGCGCAAGCTGGTAACCACCGCTGCGGCCGGTTACGCTTCCTACGGCAACCAGATCGGCCTGGCAACGGGTATTGTTGACGAGATCTATCATCCCGGCTATGCGGCTAAACGGATGGAGATCGGTGCGGTAATTGCCGCGGCGCCGGCGGAAAATGTCCGCCGGGAACGGCCAGCTCCGGGAGACCTGGTGATCCTGCTGGGCGGTTCCACCGGCCGTGACGGTATCGGCGGCGCGACGGGATCCTCCAAAGCGCATAATGCCCACAGTGTGGAAACCTGCGGCGCGGAGGTCCAGAAGGGTAACGCCCCTGAGGAACGCAAGCTGCAGCGCCTGTTCCGCAATCCGAAGGCAACCAAGCTGATTAAGCGCTGCAATGACTTCGGTGCGGGCGGTGTCAGCGTTGCCATCGGCGAGCTGGCAGACGGCCTTGAAATCGACCTGAACGCGGTGCCGAAGAAGTATGAAGGCCTTGACGGAACGGAACTGGCAATCTCTGAAAGCCAGGAGCGCATGGCTGTGGTAGTGGCCGCGGATGACGCGGAAACCTTCCTGGCGCTGGCCGCGGAGGAAAACCTGCAGGCCTGCGTTGTGGCAAAGGTCAAGGCGGATCCCCGCCTGACCATGAACTGGAACGGAAAAACGATTGTTGATATCAGCCGGGAATTCCTGAATTCCAACGGGGCGCCGAAGCATACAGTGATCACTCCGGCGGCTTCCCGTCCCGCGGCGGATCTGCCGAAAAAGGCACAGAAGGACTTTGTTTCCATTCTGAAGGAGACCGCGGCAGACCTGGCGGTTTGTTCCCGCAGGGGCCTGTCTGAGCGGTTTGACTCCACCATTGGCGCGGGGACCGTACTGATGCCTTTCGGCGGCAAAAACCAGCTGACGCCCATCCAGGCGATGGTGCAGAAGATCAGCCTTGAGAAGGGCCACACGGATGACTGCTCCCTGATGGCCTGGGGTTATGATCCGGAACTGACTTCCTTCAGTCCCTATCACGGGGCCTATCTGGCGGTGGTGGATTCCGTCACCAAACTGATTGCTGCCGGCGCTTCCTTCGAGGACGTATACCTGACTTTCCAGGAATACTTTGAAAAGCCCGGTACCGACGGCAAACGGTGGGGCAAGCCGCTGGCGGCGCTGCTGGGCGCTTTTGAAGCCCAGATGAATCTTGGCGTCGGCGCTATCGGCGGCAAGGATTCCATGTCCGGATCCTTCGAAAAACTTGATGTTCCGCCCACGCTCGTTTCCTTCGCGGTAACCACGGCGAAGACGGGCGAAATTATCACACCCGAGTTCAAGCAGGCAGGACATCCTGTGGTGGTGCTGGAACCGGAACGCGACGAACAGAGGCTGCCGGTGACCGAATCCCTGCTGGCGCTTTACGCGCAGGTGACGGAGCTGATCCGTCAGGGCCGGATTGTTTCCTGCCGCACGGCGGAAATCGGCGGGGCCCTTGCATCGGTGCTGAAGATGGCGCTGGGCAACGGCCTGGGCTTTGTCTTCGATAAGGACCGCGAACTGACGGAACTGACGGAAGTTCGTTACGGCAGCTTTATTGCGGAACTGTCAGAGGAAATGGAACTCGGCCGGAAACTGGGTGTTATTACGGAAGAACCCGTGCTGACCTGGCGGGACAGCGCCGCGGATCTGAAAGAACTGCGGGTGATCGGCCGGGACAAGCTGGAAAAAGTGTATCCGACCCTGAACCCGGAATGGACGCCGGATGACCGCGCGGAGGCGGATGCCTGCTGGCCGGCGGCGCGGAAGGCAGACCGGGTGGAGACATTCAGCCATACAGCCACAGCATGGAAAACGCCGGCGGTCCGTACGGCGAGCCCGAAGGTCCTGATTCCTGCGTTCCCCGGCACAAACTGTGAGGTGGACAGCGCCCGCGCGGCGGAGGATGCCGGCGCGTCGGCGGAAATCTTTGTTGTCCGGAACCGGACCGCGGAGGAAATTGCCCGCAGCGCTGAAGCTTTTGCGGCAAAAGTGCGTGAAAGCCAAATGATCTTTATTCCCGGCGGTTTCTCCGGCGGTGACGAACCGGACGGCAGCGCGAAATTCATCATTGCCTTCTTCCGGAACCGGGGAATCAGCGAGGCGGTTACGGAGCTGCTGGACCAGCGGGACGGCCTGATGTGCGGCATCTGCAACGGCTTCCAGGCACTGATCAAACTGGGACTGGTACCTTACGGAAAAATCCTGGAAACGGATGAGCACTGCCCGACCCTGACTTTCAATACGATCGGACGCCACCAGAGCCGGATCGTGCGTACCCGGGTGGCAAGCAACCTGAGCCCCTGGCTCCGCGGCGCGGAAGTCGGCGGGGTTTACAGTGTTCCGATCAGCCACGGCGAAGGCCGGTTCCTGGCGGAGGAAAGCCTGATCCGGAAACTGGCGGAGAACGGCCAGATTGCCACTCAGTATGTGGACCTGGATGACCAGCCGACCATGGACCTGAGGTTTAATCCCAATGGCAGCCTGTATGCGATCGAAGGCATTACCAGTCCGGATGGACGGGTGTTCGGCAAGATGGGCCACAGCGAGCGGGTTGGAAAGGACCTGTACCGGAATGTGCCCGGCAACTATGACATTAAAATGTTTGAGTCAGCGGTAAAATACTTTAAATAATCCAGAACGAACAGAAAAGGAGAAAGAACATGGCTTACTTAACCGACATCGAGATTGCCCAGCAGTGCGAAATGAAGCCGATTATGGAAATTGCGAAAAGAGCACACGTCGATGAGAAGTACGTGGAGCAGTACGGCCGTTACAAAGCCAAAATCGATCCGGCGCTGATTGATGAGACTGACCGGAAGCCCGGCAAACTCGTGCTGGTTACAGCCATTACGCCCACACCGGCGGGCGAAGGCAAGACGACCACCACCATCGGCCTGGCGGACGGCCTGTCCCGGATCGGCAAGGATGTTACCGTAGCCCTGCGGGAGCCGAGCCTCGGTCCGGTCTTCGGGATCAAGGGCGGCGCTGCCGGCGGCGGATATGCCCAGGTGGTTCCCATGGAGGATATCAACCTGCACTTCACCGGTGACTTCCACGCTATCGGCGCCGCGAACAACCTGCTCGCCGCCATGCTGGACAACCATATCCAGCAGGGGAACGCACTGGGTATCGATGTGAAAAAGATTACCTGGAAACGCTGTGTGGACATGAATGACCGTCAGCTGCGTTTTGTGGTGGACGGCCTTGGCGGAAAAGCCAACGGCACGCCCCGGGAGGACGGCTTTGACATTACCGTGGCCAGCGAAATCATGGCGGTGTTCTGCCTGGCATCTTCCATGAAAGACCTGAAGGAGCGACTGAGCCGTATTATTGTTGCCTATACCTATGATGACAAGCCTGTTACCGCGGGCGACCTGAAGGCTACCGGCGCCATGGCGGCACTGCTGCGCGACGCCCTGAAGCCCAACCTGGTCCAGACACTGGAGGGAACTCCGGCGTTTGTGCACGGCGGTCCTTTCGCGAATATTGCCCATGGCTGCAACTCTGTGATGGCGACCCGTATGGCAATGCGCATGGGGGATTACACCGTGACGGAAGCCGGTTTCGGCGCGGACCTGGGCGCGGAGAAGTTCCTGGACATCAAATGCCGCATGGCCGGCCTGACACCGGATGCGGTGGTCGTGGTAGGTACCGTACGCGCCCTGAAGATGCACGGCGGCCTGGATAAAAAACAGTTGGCCAATGAAGACCTGGCAGCGCTTGAGAAGGGTATTCCGAACCTGCTCCGCCATGTGAACAACATCAAGAATGTTTATCAGCTGCCCTGTGTGGTGGCCATCAATCGTTTCCCGACGGATACGGACGCGGAGATTGAATTCATTATCTGCAAGTGCCGGGAACTGGGCGTGAATACCGTGCTTTCCACCGTATGGGCTGAAGGCGGCAAGGGCGGCGAGGAACTGGCCCGCGAGGTTGTGCGCCTGTGCGAGGAAGAACAGGGCAATTTCACCTTCTCCTATGAACTGGACGCATCCATCGAGGAGAAACTGGAAGCTGTCGCGAAGAAGATTTACGGTGGTGCCGGCGTTATGCTGACCCCCGCCGCGAAGAAGCAGGCGGAACGCCTGACAGAGCTGGGCTTTGACAAGATGCCTGTATGCGTTGCCAAGACCCAATATTCCTTCTCTGATGATCCGACCCTGCTGGGAGCGCCGGAAGGATTTACCGTGACGGTGCGGAACCTGAAAGTTTCCGCAGGCGCGGGTTTCCTGGTTGCCCTGACCGGTGAGATCATGACCATGCCCGGACTGCCCAAGTCCCCGGCCGCGGAGCGGATTGACGTGGATGATGAAACCGGAAAGATTACCGGACTGTTCTGATCAGCAGTTTGTGAGAGAGAATTGAATCAGTATAAAACAATGCACCCCGGGATTATGTCCCGGGGTGCATTGTTTCGATAATACGGTCGAACCGGATTGCCCTGAGGTGGCGGACCACGTCACTGACGGATTTCATATCGAATTTCTTCAGGATGCTGTGGATCTGGGTTTTGACGGTTCCCTGGGAAACATAGCGGGATTCGGAGATCTGCCGGGCATTCATGCCCTGGTACAGGCATTTCAGCACTTCAAACTCACTGTTTGACAGCATGGTGAGAATATTCAGTCCGTGGAGCAGGTCGTTCTGTTCCTCCCGGACCCGCTTCAGTTCCAGAATGATTTTTTCCGCATATGCCGGCCTGAGGATTGTCTGGTTCTGATAGGCGTTCCGGACAGAAGTCAGGATCTGGTTGATGGAATCTGTCTTGATGATATAGTCGATGACACCCGCGCAGTATGCCTGGAAGAGCAGGTCGTCATCCTCCAGGATGGTGAGGATGATGATCTTTGTCCCGGGCAGTTCCTTCAGGATCTGTTTGGAGGCGGAAATTCCGGCAATCCGGGTTTCCATCTGGATATCCATGAGAATGATATCGGGCCGGAGCTCCCGGGCCATCTGAACCGCTTCCGCTCCGGAGGAGGCGGTGCCTGCCAGTTCCATATCCGCTTCATGGCTGAGAATGTTGGAAAAATAGCTCCGGATTTCAGGACTGTCATCCGCCATCATTACACGAATTTGTTTCATTCTCTGTTTTTCCTTTCTCTTGGAAGCAGGATATCAACCTGTGTATAGGATTTGCCGGCCTGGTCGCTGCTTTGGATCCGCATCTGTCCAAGCTGGGCGTTGAAAACACGGAAGGCATAGGGCAGCCCGATGCCCCAGTTGCTTGTTTTGGATTTGGTGGAAACAAAGGGCATCATTACCCGGCGAAGTTCCTCCCGCGGGATGCCGGGGCCGTTATCCCGGACAGACAGGCTTACCCAGGCCCGGCTGGATTCCACACTGACTGAAATCACCTTGTCTTCCCGGCCGGAAAGCTGCAGGGCATCGACGGCATTCACAAAGATGTTTTTCAGGGCGTTCCTGGTATGGTATTCATCCACCATGCAGCTGGCGGGTTCTTCACAGAAATGCTGTTCGCAGTGAATTCCCTCCGGCAGGGTCAGGTTGTCCAGCACCTGGGTTACCAGCCCCCGCATATCGGTCGGCGCTGCATGCAGGTGCAGTTCCCGGATCCGGTTGAGGGATGTGGTGATCATTTCCATGCGGTCCTTTGTGATTTCTGTCAGCCTGTCCAGTTTCTGAAGCCCTTCCGGGGTACCGTAGGAATCCCGGGCTTCATTGGCCAGAATCATTACGCTGAACATGAGGTTCTTTTCTGAATGGAGCACATCCTTCAGGTTGCGGTTCAGGTCCTCAATGCTGTTCTTCATGGCCCGTTTCCGGGAAAGCAGGACCAGATCACCGCTGAAGATCCGGTTCGCGCTGGCCAGGATCAGGATCAGCGTGAGAAGGGAGAACAGCAGGAAAAACAGGGTGATCCATCCCGGCAGCCAGGATCCGTTTGCGAAAAACCAGAAAGCGCTCAGGAACACGGACTGGCTGCTCAAAGCCAGCGGAATGGTATGGAACACAATAAAGAAAACCAAACCGTACAGGCTGGTGATTCCCAGGAGCAGAAAGAACGTATCACCGAAGCATGTCACGTTTTTCCTTATATACTGTACGGTCAGCAGCAGCGCGGGGGATAAAACAAACAGCAGTGTCAGGCCTTTGAACAGGCTGTCGGCCGCAGAGACAAGCTGAACAAAGGATGTGCGTGCCGCATCGCTCAGTTTGTAATACTTCATGTACAGCCGGAAGGCACAGGCGGGGGAGAAAAAGATCATATACGCTGTCAGGAACAGAACGACAGCGGTGCCGCACAGGATCTCCCAGAACAAGCGGTGGTGGATCTGCTTAACGTTCCGGACGATCAGCATCAGCATCAGCACGATGCCGCAGAAAAAGACCAGCGTACCGCAGTTGCGGAGCGTCTGTGCCTGGGCCAGGGGCAGCCTCATCCGGCAGATCAGCTGGAACAGTTCCAGGTCCAAAGAACGGAGCGGAAAGAGCCGCGGGGTGGCGTACATGGAGGTGCTGCTGGTCTGGAACAGCACAGCAACAGAGGTAATACTGATCCCCGCGTTCATCAGAAACAGCGGAAGCCCAAAGCGGCTGCGGAGTGAAAAAACCAGCAGCAGAACCGCGGCAATGACCAGGATTACAATGCTCAGCGCCATAAACAGTGTCTTCCTTTTTTCCGGATTGTGTGAACGGAGGGACGGTGCCTGCCGTTCGAGCCTGTCTGTTCCCATGCTAACACAGTCGTCTTTATGTTTCAAGGGACAGAAGTCATGAAAGGCGGAAAGGATGAGGAATTAAGAAAAGGGACGGTGCTCCGGGAAAAGAAGCAGCCCGCTGGAGGACACCGGCGGGCTGCTTTACAGGCGGTTCAGTTATTCGGATTCCGGTTTCTGCAGGAAGGAAAGCATGACGTATCCTTCAATCACATCTGTTTTGACATGCACCCAGCCGGCGACTTCTGCTTCTTCCAGCACGATCAGCTGCTGGTGTTTATACAGGCGACGGAGGACCTTGGAGCCGGCGGAAGGCTTTTCCCGCAGGTTCAGGCTGCTGTCATCATCAATATTTTCCACCGAGGCCAGCCAGGCGCCGTCGGGCAGTTCTTCGGTTACCGGCATCAGTGTGGGCCGGGGTGTCGCGGTGGGTACGGGACCGGGGGTTACACCCAGCACCGGATCCGGCGTGGGCAGGGGGGCGGTTTCCCCGGTGTACTGTTTCAGCCTGGCGCCCGGATAATAGAAATCCAGGATCTGCCTGAAGGTTCTTTTTCCTTCGGAGGCCTGATACTGGGCGCCGCGCTGGCTCATGCCGACGCCGTGCCCGTAGCGGCCGGCGGTCAGGGTGAAGCCGGTATCGGTTTCCGCAACGGTGATGATTTCGTTGTTGGCACCGTATACGCTCAGCCCCAGCAGGAATACTGTTTCAGGAAACAGGTCAAGTGTAACGGTACAGGTGCCGGCAGAGACCAGCATCGGCATATTTTCCTGCGCAGGGGCCGGCGTGACGGCAGGGGCGGCAGTCAGATCCGGGCCTTCGATTTCGTCAAAATGAAGTTCTTCCTCATCAATAATACGGCCGCTACGCCCTTCCTTCAGCGCCGCGGAAATGTCCAGCGTCAGTTCCAGCCTGGTCATCAGCCTGCTGGGCTCTTTATACCGCGGTGTGGTCAGTGTGACTTTTCGGACAGCATCCACCCGGATGGTATCTGATTCTGACAGGCGGTAGTCAGACAGTTCGGGATCCTTTTCCAGTTCTGTCCGGATCAGGCGCAGTATCCCGGCGGAAAACCCGGAGCCGTCCCGGTTCAGTACGGCTGTACGGACTGTGCTTTCCGGGTTCTGAATGTCCCAGGGGTCATCCGTCATGGCGAAACATCCCGGGATATTGTCCCCGCTCCAGATATTGCCGGGCAGTTCTGTCTGGCCGCCGTTGGAAGCGCTGTACCAGGCGGTGATCAGCTTTCCGTTGTATGTGAGAACGAGACCGGCAGTTTCTTCCACGGCGCGGACGGTGTTTTCGCTTTGATCCGGCACGCCCCGGAAAACCTGGTCGTTAGTGTTGTCCACCACATCCCATTCCGCGGAAGCGTTCATTTTGCTCAGCGCATAGGTCCGGGCGCAGACGGCCTGTACTTTCAACGCTTCGATGGGGAAGGAGTCGCTCATTTCATAGGGGACAACGCCGGGAAGATATGCTTCCAGCGGCAGCGAAAGGACCGGACGGATCACGCCGTCCTGCACGGTGAGCGTAAGATCCCCGGGATATACGCCGGATTGCAGATTGAAGCGGATACCGGGCTCGACATCCCCGTCCCGCCTGCGCAGCAGGGTAAGTTCCTGTCCCGCGGACAGGGAGAGGCCGTCATGAAAGAGGACCAGCCTGTTCTGGCGCAGCAGGACTGTGATCCGGGCGCCGGCGGGCAGCATGACTTCCGTTCCGTCGGCACAGCGAGCCAGGTAACGGCCTTCCAGAGTCATCCAGGCCTCATCTGCCAGGTTCAGGCGGGTGAGCAGGACCCGGATCATAATCGGTTCTTTTGAATTCGCAGCCAGGGAGAACTGCGGCAGCAGTACTGCGCACAGAAGCAGCAGTATGATCCGCCGCAGCACAGACCCGGTTCGGTTCAGTTTCATTTTCTGTGCTCCTTTTTCCACGCCCGGATCTGTTCCAGGCGTTCCTTATAGCGGCTTTCCTGGCCCTGGTCTGTCGGGTGGTAGAACTGCCGGTCTTTCAGGGCGTCAGGCAGACACTGCATGGCAGTGATCTTTTCTTCATAATCGTGGGCATACTGATAACCCTTTCCATAGGACAAATCCTTCATCAGCCTGGTCGGTGCGTTCCGGATCACCAGCGGGACCGGCGCGTCCGGTTCCCTGGTAATGGCCTCCCGGGCCTCGTTCACCGCCATTTCCATTGCGTTTGATTTGGAAGCAAGGGACATATAGACAACTGCTTCCGCCAGATGGACATTGCATTCCGGTACGCCGATGAAATGGCAGGCCTGGTAAGCGGCAACGCCGACCTCCATGGCCCGGGGATCAGCCAGTCCCACATCTTCGGCGGCAAAACGAAGGACCCGGCGCGCGATATACAGGGGATCCTCGCCCCCTTCCAGCATCCGCATCATCCAGTAGACAGCGGCGTCAGGGTCAGAGTTGCGCATGGATTTATGAAGGGCGGAGATGAGGTTGTAGTGTTCCTCTCCGTCCTTGTCATACATCAGGTTTTTGCGGCTCAGGCACTGGGCGACGATTTCATCCGTGACCAGGATGCCGTTTTCTCCGGCTTCACCGTTGAGCACCACCATTTCCAGCGAGCTGAGCGCGCTGCGGGCATCTCCGTTGCTGAAATCAGCGATGGCTTCCAGGGCGGTGTTGCTGATCTCCACATGATCCCGGCCGAAGCCCCGCTCATCTGTCAGCGCCCGGCGCAGCAGGGTGAGGATGTCGTCACGGCTCAGGGCGTGAAGCACAAAGACTTTGCACCGGGACAGCAGAGCGCTGTTTACCTCAAAGGAGGGGTTTTCCGTTGTGGCACCGATCAGTACGATACTGCCTTTTTCAACAAAGGGCAGGAAAGCATCCTGCTGCGCTTTGTTGAAACGGTGGATTTCATCGACAAACACGATGGTCCGCATACCGTAGACACGGTTTTCCTCCGCCTGGTTCATGACCTGGCGGATTTCCTTGATGCCGCTGTTGACGGCGGAAAAATCAATAAAGGAAGCTTTTGTCTGCAGGGCAATAACCCGGGCAAGGGTGGTTTTCCCCACGCCGGGCGGGCCCCAGAAGATCATGGAGCCGATATTGTCTGAGGAAATCAGGCGGCGCAGCACTTTCCCCGGGCCGAGCAGATGCTGCTGTCCGGCAATCTCGTCCAGCGAAGAAGGACGCATCCGCGCGGCCAGCGGCTGGCCGAACAGGGAAGGAGCCTCTTCCGGCAGCAGGGTGTTTTCGCTCATGACAGTGCCTCCTGTATTGATCAATGTGTATTATTATACCGTACTTTATTTGGAAAGAAAAGCGAACAAAAGACAGTTGACAAGGGCGGTTTCTTTCCGGATAATGGGGCGGAACTGTAATCGATTACGGTCATGAGACATACTGATCCGGAGGAAAGCATGCAGATTGATAACCGCGCTTTCTATCAAAAACTGAGGAAACTGGCCGCGCCTATTTCTTTCCAGAGCCTGATGCTGGCGGCGGTGGCTGCCGCGGATGCCCTCATGCTGGGCGGTGTGGCACAGAATGAAATGACGGCGGTTTCCCTGGCCACGCAGATTCAGTTTGTGCAGAATATGTTTCTTTCCGCGGCAATCGCGGCCGGATCTATTCTTGCTTCACAGTACTGGGGAAAGGGCGATCGGGAGACGGTCCGGAGCGTGCTGCATATCATGCTGCGCTGGTGCGGAATGATTTCCGCGGTGTTTTTCCTGGCCTGTGAATGCTGCCCGGGACTGCTGATGCGGATGTTTTCCCATGATGAGGCAATTGTTGAAATCGGCAGCGCGTACCTGCGGATTGCGGGCTGGTCGTATCTGATTACCGGTGTTTCCCAGTGTTATCTGCTGACGATGAAGGTCTCAGAGCATGCTGTGTCCTGTGCCTGGATTTCCTCGGCGGCAGTGCTGATCAATATCGTTCTGAACGCTGTCTTCATCTTCGGTGTTCCGGGTATCCCGGCGATGAACGCCCGCGGAGCGGCACTGGCAACGACCCTGGCACGGATTATCGAACTGGTTTTCTGTGTGGCGGTTTCCGCCGGGAAATCCTACATCCGGCCGGCATGGCACCGGGTTTTTGAGCGGCGGAAACAGCTGGCGGCGGATTTCCGCAGGCAGTGTTTCCCGCTGCTGGGAGGCGGCCTGCTGTGGGGCGTGGGCTTCACTTCCTACACAGCCATCATGGGTCATATGGGTACGGACGCGGCGGCAGCCAATGCTGTGGCTGCGGTAATCCGGGACCTGATCTGCTGTGTATGCAACGGTGTGGGCAGCGCGGCGGGCATTATGGTGGGAAACGAACTGGGCGCGGGCAAACTGGAAAAAGGAAAAGCCTACGGAATCAAACTGAAGAATGTGTCCTATCTGATCGGGTTCGCGTCCACCGCGCTTGTGTTGGCACTGACGCCGCTGGTGGTGCGCATGGTGATCCTGACAGAGGAGGCGCAGCAGTATCTGACCGGTATGATGATTATTATGGCGGTATATATGATCGGCAGATGCGTGAATACAGTTACGATCAACGGCGTGCTGGACGGCGGAGGGGATACGGTCTTCGATATGTATTCCCTGGCGGTATGCATGTGGGGAATTGCGATTCCGCTGGCTTTGCTGGGCGCTTTTGTGTTCGGCTGGCCGGTGCTGGTGGTCTATGCGTGTACCTGCCTGGATGAGGTGGGCAAGATCCCCTGGGTCATGCACCGCTTCAGGAAATACAGATGGGTGCAGGATCTGACCCGGAATCCCGGGGAAACGGATCAGTGAGGCTGTGCCTGCTGCTTTTATAAAGATACGGACAGGGCCGGCGGTTTGACCGCCGGCCCTGAACTGTTACAGGAGTTTCATCAGTTTGCAGTTTTCAATTCCCGCGCTCCAGAACTGATCCAGGGGAAGTTTCCTGACCCGGCAGATAATACTGGAGTTCATGGCGCCGTGACCGACAATCAGTATGTCCTGTCCTTTTTCCAGTAAAGGGGTTACCCGTTCCCGGAGGAAGGCCCCGGTCCGGGCGAACAGGTCATCCAGGCTTTCCGCTCCGCCGGGCGGTGCGGTATATTTTTCCGGGGCCTGAAAGAGGACGTTGATCGGGCAGTCCGGAATCTGAAAACTGTTTTCGATTCCCTCATAGCTGCCGAACCCCATCTCTGCCAGCCGGTTATCCGTCAGGATGGGAACATTCCGGCCTTTCAGCAGGATTTCAGCGGTTTCCCGGGCGCGGATCAGCGGGGAGCAGAAGCAGACGTCAAAGTGAACGTCCCGGTACAGCTTTCCGGCTTCTTCCGCCATCTTCCGGCCTTCATCATTCAGAGGAATATCAGTCCGCCCCTGCAGTTTGTGCAGGGCGTTCCAGTCTGTTTTTCCGTGCCGGATGATATACAGCATTGCCTTATTCTGTCCCTTCCGTCTGACGAAACAGGTCCGTCGGAGTATTACTTAATTCCCCGTATTCCGCTGAACGGATACAGCACGCTTCGGACATGGCCGACAATCATACTGCGCGGAAGCGCTCCCTGAGAACGGCTGTCGTTGGAATCATTCCGATGGTCGCCCATGACGAAGAAGTGTCCTTCGGGAACGGTATAGGGGCCATAGGTGTTCAGCCAGCCTTTCCGGTATTCATCCTGAATATAGGGTTCATCGACTTTTTCGTTATTAATATACAGATAGCCGTCCTTCAGTTCAACCGTATCTCCCGGAAGGCCTACAACGCGTTTGACAAAATTGGTGTCACCACGTCCGGGATACCTGCAGATGACCACATCAAACCGCTGGGGATCCCCGCCGGTAGTGATGCGCGCCGCTTCCTCTTTCGCCTGCTCATTCTGCCAGGGCATGGACAGCCAGGTTGAGGCATAGTCGTATTTGGAAACAAACATAATCTCTCCGTTTGCCAGGGTGCTGTCCATGGAAATACCGTCCACCCGTACGAGTTCAAAGGCAAAAGCCCGGATGGGCAGGGCGATCATAACAGCGGCAACAACGGTCAGGACCCATTCAAGGATTTCCCGTGCGGTTGTTTTTTTCTTCGGTTCTTTTTTCATTCAGTCAATACCTCCTCAAATGATCTGAAGAAAAGCATGCGCAGTACAGACGGAAGGAAGCAGCGTAACCAGCAGGCCGAAGGCAGCGGCCACTGCCCATCGGATCAGGGAGGCACTTTTGGGGAAAGGCAGGGAAGCAGCCTGCTCCAGCAGGTTCAGTTCATTTCCCCGCAGGATGACGTTGTTCAGGTAATCATTACGCATCGTTGCTCATTCCTTTCCGCAGCTTTTTCCGGATCCGGTGAAGCCGGATCCGCACCTGGCCGTCTGTCATATTTCTTTCATCAGCAATCTGCTTTGTTGATTTTCCTTCCAGGGAAAATGCAAGGAGTATCTGCCTGTCCAATTCATCCAGCGCAGCCAGCAGGTGTATACGGTTCAGCCGTTCCCACCGGCTGATGTATTCCGCTTCGGCGGAATTGACCGGGAGATCGGGCAGCGTTCCGGGCAGTTCGGGAGAACGGGACCGCTTTCGCAGCATATCAATACAGATCCGCCTGACGATCGTGTATAGATAAGAAGAGAAAGCGTATTTCTCATCCAGATCCGCCCGAAGTGCATAGATCCGGGAAAAGGCTTCCTGCACCGCGTCTTCCGCAGCCTGGGAATCATGAAGGATGGTGTACGCGTATGCTTCAGCTCCGGAACGCCGCCGCATGATCAGCTGCTCAAGCGCCGAGGTGTCTCCGGATTTAAGCAGCGCAACCAGTTCCCGGTCTTCCGCCACCGCTTTCACCTGCCTTCTTCACCTGGTAATACGAATGAAACAGGGGAATGTTACACCCTGAAAATCAAAAAACAAACTGATTCCGGGCAAGACCGGAAAGGAAAAACGCCACACCGTCCTCATCATTGCTCCGGATAACGTAATCGGCGGCTTCCCGGACATGTTCAAGGGCGTTGCTGACAGCGACGCCGCAGCCGCATTCCCGGATCGGCCCGATATCGTCATTGTCATCGCCGAAATAAACCGCGGAAGCGGCGCTGATCCGATAAGCATCCAGCATTCGCCGGACGCCGTTCCATTTTGTGGCTGTGCTGCTCATGACCTGAAGCAGTTTCCGGTCCGCCACGGTAGTATAAATGTCATCGGACAGGTTCAGGCTGATCCGGTCTGCGGGCAGATCGGGATGGGTTGCCACGATTTTATAGATTTTTTCCTTTCCGGCCAGTATACGGATATCATCAACAACCGCCGGGGACCAGACGGGGATGTCGGTATTCGCAAAGAAGCCGTTCCCGGTTTCCGCGGAAATCACCATTCCGGGGACGCCGGACAGCTGCTCCAGCACAGTTTCTGCGCTCCGCGCACTGATTGCTTCTTCATAGACGGAGCCGGGGGTGATTGTCCGGGCACCGTTCAGGGTAGTGACTGCGTCAAAGGGGATCAGTTCACGGTACACGGTGATCGACCGTTCCGGCCGCGCCGTGGCTGCGAAAAGGCAGGCACCGGCCTCCCACCATTCCCGAAGAACGCCGACCGTATATTCGGAAATGCTTTTATCCGTACGAAGCAGGGTTCTGTCAAAGTCAACAATGACCGCGTCACAGGGCAGGTGATCCATGCTATACCTCTTATACAACGGTGATACGTTACCGGTGTTCCCGGGCCGGTAACGATTTTCCGGATTTCGGGTGTCATCATATCAAAAACAGGGATATTCAGTCAAAGGGGCCGGTATGGCAGGAGGTGCCTGTTCCTGTCAGGCGGATTCCGGGGGCGGGAACAGACAGCATAGTGTTGTATTGCTTTGGGCTGCGGAACGATTCCGCTCTGTAAAAACAAGGAAAAAACACGGGAATAATCAAAACCGAAAACGCATAGAAAACGTTTGCCTCAAGGGGAGGAGAAGTACAGTTATGAACAATCTGGTTAAAAATTGCGCAAAAACTGCCAAAAGCCCTTGCAATATGTACGTACACGGAGCTATAATATGCGCAGTGACCGAATCTGGTCGCAGACGGTAATTTCATATTTTGAAAGGAGACCTGGAAACATGAAGAAACTGTTGGCCCTGGTTCTGGCGGCTGTTATGCTGCTCGGTATCGCCTCCTCTCTGGCTGAAGGCGAAAAGGTCAAGCTGACGATGTGGTGTATCGCTACCGAGAGCGACTCCAACCGTCCGGCTTATGAAGCTGCTATTGCTGCTCTGAAGGAAGCCCATCCGGAAATCGAGTTCGAGTGGGAAGCTTTCGAGAACAACTCCTACAAAGA
>JAEEGL010111125.1_pt1 | contig 18269 bp, 18 predicted proteins | sample 9134231 | NCBI WGS metagenome assembly JAEEGL01 (sample SAMN16246548, study PRJNA631951) | gut metagenome | biome: gut microbiome; feature: rumen; material: fiber-attached | host: Bos | place: Iran: Karaj | collected 2018-10 | reverse complement strand
AATACATGTTGACAATGATATATTAAAATAATAAACAATATATATAAGGATCTTTAACAAAATATTGAAAATCAGTTTTAAATCTATAATAATCTCTTTAATAAATTAAAAATATTTTTGAACAGTATCATTTTTATTAAATATCTTTTTCAGTAAAAAAGTAAATTGAACTTATGCTAAAAGTAAATAAAAAGCTGTTTCTTTTTTTTTGATTATTGTTTCCATAGACTATTCAAAAGGATTTAATAACTCTACTTCAGGAATTTTTTTGAATTAAATTCATGCGATTAATAATGAGATTTTAATTCTATCATAAAGTCATTTTCTATTTTATGAAGAGATACTTTTATCTTTTTCTATTTATTTTTTTTTAAGTCTTTTTTTTATGGAATTTTTGTTTTATTAAATTATTTTTAAATTTACTTTTTTTAATTAGTAGTAAAATTATTTATTTGTTTTTTTATTTTGTTTGTTTATTTATTTCATTTTTTTTAATTACAGATTAATTTATTTTTAATCATATAATAATTTATAAATTTAATGTATTTAAAAATAAAATTTACTTACTAATAATAAAAACTATTTAATTGATTAATTCATATTTAAATGAATCTCTATTTTTTCCTATTTTTGAATCATCAATAACACTATCATTTATTATATTAAAATATTCTAAGGATAATGTTCTTTCATCAATATAATCATTAACTTTTATTTCTTTAAGATTTATTCTCTTTATTTATTTTATTATCATCAGATTGATATATATAAGAAATAAATTTTGTAAAATAAATAAATAATAAATAAATCATTGTAATTAAAATAATCCATTTCATAAAATAAGAATGATTTTTAATATTCTTTAATAATTCTAATTATTCTTTTGTTTGAGGATTAGAATAATCATTAACATTCTTTTTGTTTCTTCAATTATTTCAATTGAATAAAAATACGAAAAGACAAGAGCAATTCCTTTAATAAGAAAAAAAAATAAAAATTCAATAACTAAATTACTAAATTTATTTCCTTGATTTATTGGAATTTTTATATTCTCATCTTCTTCAAATTTATAGAAGCAATAAGTAAAAAAAAGATTTACTAAAAAATAACCTATATCAAATATACATATAGTAATTAATAATTTAAAAAATGATATAATTAAAATTTCAGTCAAATATTCATATTGTAATTGAGAATCTTATTCAGTTATTTCATATAAAATTTTGATTTTATATTCAACCAAAATGTTAAAAGAATATTTATTAAAGTCAAACAATAAGAAATTATTATTAATATTTTATTTTTTCTTTCCATTTAAAAATAAAGCAATTAAAGAATATTTAAAAAAAACAAAAAAAAATTAAAAAATAAAGAAAAAATGGATTTTCTAAATATAAAAAATGATGATTAAAGAAATGAAAGAATTCAAAGTTATTAAGTATGATGAATATTAATACTAAAGAACTTTTCCAAGATAATTGAAAAAAAAAATAAAAAATATAAACAATAGATCTATTCAACTTAATTGCAAAAAATATGGATTTGACATTAAACTTATGGAATTGATCTTTTTTGCTGTTTAAAATAATTTTCTGAAGTTGTAGAATTTGAGAGTAATTCATTTTATTCTTTATAAAAATTTTAATATAATATATTTAAAATCAAGTGAATAATTAATAATCGATGAAGAAAAAATTTTTTAATGATTTAAAAAAAGTATTCTATATAGTGAAAAAACATGATATACAAATATCCTTAGATATATTATAATTTACATCTAACTTTTTTATATGTTTAACTTTAGTTAAGAAAATCTTCATAAAATGTTTTCAATTTTTTATCTGCATTTTTTGACTAATTTTTCATTTATATTTTTTGTCTTTTTTTTTAAAGAATTTTTTCAACTGACTGTTTTTTAATTTTAAATTATTAAATTGATTAAAATTAAAAAGCCAAAAAAATTAATATTTATTAAAAAATGAATAAGAAAACCCTTTTATTATTCATAATAATAATCACAATAAAAAATTCCCAAAACCGTTTTTTAGAAGAAGAAACAGAATCAGATAATCAAGAAGATAAAAAAGAAAAAAAAGGAATATTCTGTAAAATGGATGATGACTTTTTATGTAATCATCCTTTATTGTTTTTACTTATTCTCTTAATATTAATAATAGCAATAATAGTTTTTTCCTGTTTATTTATTAAATACTGTTACCACCGTTGTCCTGTTTTTCGAGGATGGGAAAGAACAGTGGCTGAAAGATTGGCGAGAAATAGACTTAAAAGAAAACAAGAAATTGAAGAATTAGAAAATAAAAAAAAATTCTATTTATTAAATAATGAAATTCAAGGCTTTAAATATAATAAACAATTATCTGATTTTGGAGAAAAATGTCCTATTTGTTTAGAAAATTATGATATTTATAAAGATGTTTGTTTTACTCCTTGTAGACATTTATTCCATCATTCTTGTTTAAAAGAATATGTTTGTGGGATTAGTGATATTAAATGTCCTATTTGTAAATATAATTTATATGAGAGTATTGAAAAGAAAAATATTAATTTTAAAAAAATTCAAATTACTGATGAGATTAAAATATATAATCAAAATAGAATTCTTGGAAGTGAAAATCAAAATAGTAATAATATTGTTATTGCTAATGAAAATTAATTCATTTAATTAATTTTTTTGTAAATTAAATTTAAACATTAATGATATATTATTAATAAAATTTGTATTAATTATTTTTAATTACATAAAAAAATACCATTAAATATATTATAACTCGTCTTTTTCTTCTATAATTTCAGGAAGAATATCTTTAGGAATTAAAATAAGCATTTTTCTTTTTTTATTAATTTCCACATTTTTTCCTAAAATATTAGGTATAATATAAAGAAAAATAATAAAAACAAAAAGAATATAAAAACAAATAGAAAATACAATAATAATCTTTTTAATTATATTCATTGAATTAATAACATCTTTTTCTATAAATTCTAAAATACTTGAAATTGAAGCAGTATGAACATTTTCAATTAAAACAGTTAAATTTTTCATTAAATAATTATTAATAATATTAAAAGGATCTAAACTTTCATATTCTTCCCATAACCTTTTATTTTCAGGATGATAATCATATAACAATCAGTTCCATAAAATAATTCTGAATAAGTATAATTTTTATTTTTTCATAAATCAATATTATACTTTGTTAACTTTATTATAATTCCATTATTGATTGAAGAATATAAATCTTTATTGATATTAAACCAATTTTACATATATTATTCCCACTTCATTATAATTTATATTATAATTATTTATATAATCATCTAAATAAGAACATAAAGAATTTTCAACAGTGTCATTTAATTTTTTTATTATTTTAATAAGAAATTTGTTGTTAGTAACATTATTTATTATTTCATCAATATAATTCTTATTGTTTATTATTGAATTAGGTAATTCTTTTTCTAAAATTAAATATATTCCTTGTATTGTTGGAATTTATTGAATAGAAGAAGAAAAAACAACATATAATCTTAAATAAATAAAATGCCTTGAAACTAATAATTTCATATTTATTAATATTTCATATAAATCTATATAATTTAAGATAGTTATTTTTTACTTGAATAAATTTGTAAATAAACAATCATATAAATAAATAATGATATTATTAAAATATATAAAAATAAAATTTTAATTGCTTCAATATGATATTTAATAAATTTTGATTCATTGAATTTTTTAATTTGCTTAAAATCCTTTTTCTTTTCTTTAGGACTATTATTTTTTTTCACTTGAATTTGAATGATTTTCTTCAGTTATTAAAGAGTTTTCTTCTTCATCATTGTTAAAATTATTTATATTAAATTTTTGATTGGAAATATTTTCTCTTGGATCATTATTAATTCCAAGATTAAGTTTCATAAATTTGTTATATTTTTCAATCATAATTTCAATTTTATCAGGAATTATTTTAAAAAAAATTTTATATGTTTTTCTTTTTCAAAAATGACTTTTTTATTAGTAATATATAAAAAAGAAATACTTGATAATCTAAAAACTGAATAATAAGTAAAAAAAAAATAAATTTTAATTTTATTATTTTATAATCATCTTTATATTATTCATGATATAATTTTTGATAAGGTAAAAAATTGCCTGAAAAAAAAATTTGTAAATTAGTTAAAATTGTAAAAAAATTTTGAGTAAATAAAGTAGATTTAGAAGATAAAGTAGTTGAAAAAATAAAAACAGAAGAAGAGAATTCTTCAATAAAATTAATCGCTGGAACATTTTGAATATAAATAACTAAATTTTAACTGTAACTAATTTAATAGTAAAGTTATCTTTTTTTCTTTATTTTTTTTTGAAAAATAAGAACTATGAGAAGAAAGATATTTTATAAATCTAAAATTAAATAATATTTATTATATATTCTTGCTTTTGATAAATTAATAAGAGTTTCACTTGAAGGATTTAAATTAATATATTTTTTATTTTTTTAAATAAACTTGAAAAGCATAATAAAAAATATCTCCTGAATAATCTATTAAATTATGTAAATTAAAACAAAGAGAAGAAAGATTATAAAATAAAATTCTATCTTTGATAAACTTTATAAAAAACATGAAAGGAAAAATACAAAAATAATAATATAAAATAAATTTGCAAAAATAAGTAAAACAACACTTTTATTAAGTCTTTCTTTATAAATAGAGTTTGAGAAATTTATTTGATTTTTATTTATGTTTTTTTGATTTAGCTTTTTTATTTCAGGAGCAATTACTAATTTACCAACATTAATAGTAAATTTTTTATTAAGTATATTTTCTTTTTTCTTTTTATTTTTATAAATTAATTTAAGTGTTTTTTCTTTTTCAATTTCATAAATTTCATTAACTCTACTTTTATTAACGTAATTATATATTACAACAACAGAATTACAAATATAATCGTATCCTAATAAAGTAATTTTTCTTAAATTTACTTTATAATAATTATCTTGTATTTAGGAACACAGTTAACTATGAGAACTTTCCAAATAGGTGGAACAGCACAAAAAAATTTGGAACAATCAAGCATAGAAGTGTCTATAGAAGCTAGAGTTGGTTGCATTTAAAAATATTTACTATGCTGTTAATTCAAAAGGAGATATTATTGTTATTTGAAAAAAATCTGAAATAGCATTAGTAGATAGTAATGGACGAGAAAGAATACCATTTATTTTCTTATTTATAATTTAGATTCAAATTATTTTAATAATTTAATGTTTTTAAAATTAGTAAATGTTAAGAAAGTGAAAAGAGTTTTTCATAAAAAAAAATCATATTATGATAAAATAACAAAATATTTATTATTTTTATAAAGAAGAAAACTGTTTTAGAAATAATATTTTAAAAATTAATATATAATAATTTTAATATTCTTCATCACTATCATCAAAACTATTATTTACCAAAGAACTACTATGTGTATTTATTGATGTTTTTGAAAGACCTTCTTTATTAATTCTAATATAGAATATATTTTTTAATTTTGAAGAACAATATTCATAAGCAATTGGGTATAATACCAAATTTAAAATTTTTTTACCAAAATGAAAAATATGACCAATCATAAATGAAGGAATTCCAAGTTTTAATTTATTAAATATATTTAAAATATCTTTTAAATCTTCAAAATTATTTGATATTAAATAATAAAAAGAAAGAATAAAAGAATGAAAACATAAAAAAATTCCTATTATGATAAAAATATCTGATATAAAACTTAAAAAAACAATATAAAAAGGAAAAGCAAAAATTTTTAACTCATTATCTCTCCTTTTTATTATTCTCTTAATCATATCTTTTATAACCCAAATTAAATTAAATGTTAATAATGTTAATAATACAATTATTTGGAAATAAATTACCTTTTTTTCATAATTTATTTTTTTTTCCCAATTTAAGTAAATAGTGACTAAAATAATAATTAAACAAAAACATGTCATATTCCTTTCATTAGGATATTTTTTCCTTATAAAAATATATTTCAAATTTTTAAGAATCACAAAAATAAATAAAGGTAGAAAAACATAATATATAGATTTTCTTATATCATTCAATAAATCATTTTTTTGTTGATCATGAAAATTAATTGAAAAAGAAGATATATTAAATTTAGGATAATAAAAATAATGTAATAAAATAAATTTAAATAATAAATCTTCCTCATTACAATTAATACCTTGAGAATCGAATGTTATATTTTCATTTTGATATTTTTTTATTTTTATTTCAAAAAGGAGAAAAAAAATAGAGATAATTAAAATAATAATAAAAGAAATAATCATTTCTAATATTGAAAGTAAATTTGTTCTTTCCCAAGTTTTTGAAATAGAATAAGAACTTGAAATGTCATCATAAATTCTATAAACAAATAATGAACTAATTAAAATCAAAAGAACACTAATAGAAATAAAATAAGAAAAAGAAATTGAAAATTTCTGATCATTAATATAATAAAGTAAAATTGGTAATCCTAAAAAAATAAATCCAATAATATATTCAATTAAAAGAAGAATAATAAAATGTTTTTGTAAAAAGGATAAAAATATTATATTACAATTTCTAAATGAACTTCTTGTTTTGATAATATTAAAACTTTTTTCATTAGAAAATATATTTTTTTCTTTTTCATTTTCTTCTTTTATTTCTTCATTTTTTTCTGTGTTTATATTTATTTCACTTTCATTTATATTTCTATAATTTTCATCTATACTATCTAATTCTGGAAGAAGTGGTTCAGACATTTAAATAAGGAAATATCAAAGAACATATTAAATTAAATTATTTATTAATTTATTTTTTTAAATTAAATAACTTGATAAAATATTCAAATTATATATTTAAATATTTATTATATTTTTATTTCCTTTTATGTCTATTTTCTCTTGCTGAAAATGCTCCATAATTTTTACTTTTATTTTCATATTTTTTAATTGTGAGATAAGAATAATTCATTAAATCCTTTGTATATCTAGAAATTCCTTTTTCATTAATTTTCTTTTTATCAATTTCTAAAGAATTACTGAATTTTTTATGAAAAATAGAATTATTGTCTTCATTAAATCTACTTCTTGCAGAATAACATAAATAATTATCATTATTATATTTATTGGAAACAATATTTTTTACAGAATATGATTTTTTATTTATCTTTTTTTTATCATTTGAATTTCTTAAAGAATTATAAGAAACTTTTGTTTGTTTTGAATTAAAATATTTTTGAAATTTAATTATATTATTCTCAGTTGGTTTTGTAAAAAAAGCGATTGTTCCATTAAATTCATTTTCACTTTTTGGAACAATTATATTTAAAGGAGAACATTGATTTACATTATTAAAATCTAAATTTTTTTCAACTTTTTTTCTCAAATTTAAAATTTTTTGTTTTAATTGTTCAATTTCTATTTCTTGGTTATAACATTTTAATATAAAATTATTTAATATTTTTGTATTTAAATCTTTTAAAATACATTCTTTTCTTTCTATTATTAATTTTCTAAATGTTAATTCTTTTTGTATATTTTCATATAAATTTAATAATTTTTTTATTATTAAATGTTGTTCATCAATTAAATTAAATATATCAAATGAATTATTTAAATTTTCTTGAATCACTTTTATCTCTTCTTTGAAATTATTCTTTAAAACTAAATAAGTTTTATTTAATTGATATATTTTTTTTCCGATTAATTTATAATCATCTTCGAAAGAAAAAAGTAAATAATTGAACATATTTTTTTTTTAAATTTTAGTTTATTTTTAAATTTTTTCTTAGAAATGGATTATAAAGGGTTTTATTTTAATAATGATGATGAAAAGAAATTTTATGAGGGAGGAGCACATTTTAAATATAAAGAATTATATTATATTTTAGAAAATTTATCTTTAACTCTTCCTCAACAAAGAAGCGGAGTTTCTGCTGATACAAAAGAAATTAAAAGAAAATATTTATTTATGGGAGAAAATCCTAAAAGTAGAAATAAAACTAAAAATAAAAATATTAAATATATTCTTGATTCATTAACTTATAAAATATATGATTTAGATAATCACCATAATAAAAGTAATAATGATAAATTTTCAAATAATTCAAAAAATTTAACAAGAAATCAAAAGATTAATAATTATTTTCCTTTTAATTATAATAGTAAAAATAATTATAAAAGTAAATCTAATGATAAAAATAGTATAAAGATAAATAATGAAAAAGACTTATCTTGTTCAAGTATTTTTAGTAATAATAATCAAAAAAAACGGATTTTTGTTTCTTTGAAAAACCAAAAAAAATCTTTTTTAAAATTTATTCAAAACGAAAAAATGAAAAAAAAAGTTCCTTCTTCAATATCTTATGATATAACAAATAAAAATATGAATAAAAGAAATTCAAAAGGCTCAAAAAATAATTCAATTGATTTAAAACAAATATATTCATATAAGAAAAAATGCATGAATTTAAATTCAAATGTTAATTATAAGAAAATGTTAAATACCAAATTTAATAATAGAATAATAACACATCATAATTGTTCTTCATCTTCAAAATCTGAATTAGCAACAAAATTAAAAAATAAACATTATTATAATAAATCTCAAGATATATCTTCAATATTAATTAAGAATAATAATAATACAAATCAAAATAAATTTTTTAAAAATATTAAACCAAAAATTAAATCTGAAATAAGTTCTTCAATTGATAAATTTTCCAATTTGAATTGTTCAACAATTACAATAAATTCCTCTATTAATAAAGGAAAACATTTTTCTAATTTTATTAAAAATTTAAAAACTATAAATGATAAAACAAGAAATCAAGGAGTTTATAATAAATTAGTTTTTATGAAAATGGGTTCTTCTTTTAAAACAAATTTAAACATTCAAGAAAATCATAAATTAAATCAAATACAAATATATAATAATAGAACTAAAACTCCAATAAAATCAAATGATAATAAAAATATTAATTTTACTCCATTAATTAAACAAAATAAAGAATCACATCATATTTCTCGAAAAGAAACTGAAATTTCAGACCTTGAAAATAATAAATGTAAAATTTCTCATTATGATATTATTAATAAAAGTTATCAAAAATCTAAATCAATTAAAAGTAATTTTTCAAAAAAAATTAATCAAAATTTATATCCTCAAATTAAAAACAATAAAAAATATAATTTATAAATATTTTTTTTCCTAAATATTATATTATGATAAACTTATTATTAAAAAATAGAATAATTAGAGTATATTAAATATATAAATTTCAGTTATAAAATAATCTAAATAAAAAAATTTTAATTTATTATAATTATGATTCAACTTTAGCACTTTTAAATAATAATATAGAAACACCAGCAATTTCAAAAAAAATAAAAGTTTTACTTTCATGTGTAACAAAAGAACCAAAATTTTTACCTACAATACAATGCCAAGTTTTTTTATATTTATGATCAAATTCTCTTTTTATTTCTTCTGCGATTTTCATATATGAATCACTTGGATTTTCTGGATTAGTAGGTGGATTTCTAAAAAAAGCTTGAATACCTTGTGATATTGCTTCTAATTGAATCTTTTCTGGCATATCTGAACATTTTATTACTACTTTAGTTGAACTCATCTTTATTTATTTATTTTTAAATATTTTTTATTTTTTTAATATATTTTCAATTATATAGTATATTCATTATTTTATGTTTTTAGTTGATATAATAAATGAATGTTATATTTATTAAATAAGTCGAAAAATAATGATTATATATTTACTTAATTAAATATGTTTTTATTTGTTCTTACTTATATTTTTTTCTTAATATTGTAAATTAATAATTTTTTATTTTATATCTTAATATAAAATGAAAAAAGAAAATGTTCACTTCTTAAGAATAAACGTTAATTCATTTAAAAATTTTAATAATTTTTATTTACGAAAAAAACAACCAAATAGTCTTAATCATACAGTAACAGTAAAAATTCCTTCAATTAATCAAAAACCAAATAAAAAATTTGAAGATGTATTTAATAAAAAAAATAAATCATTTAATACAAAACTTGCAACTCAATATATTTATAATCCATTAAAAATTAAAAATGAATATATTACAGATAGAAATTATTTAAAAAATAATTCCCAATTAAAAGTTATAAATGAATATTTTCCTGTTAAAACAGATGGTAATATTTCAAATCAATTAAAAAATAATTTTCGTGATAATAATATAAAAATAAAGCTTATTAAATTTAATAAAAATAATTTACCTATTTCTTTCAAAAATAAAGAACATTTAAAATTTGAATCAACTTATCAAGTAAATTATAGAAATAAGAATTCTGATTATTTAAAATATATTGAAAATAATGGAATAAGGAAATTTAATCCTAGAAATATTCCAATTAAACCTAATTTTAGAACTTTAGATGATATAACTTATAATCAATTATTATATAATCAAAAAAAAAATAATACTTTAGATATTCAAGATTCAAAATTTAATAATTATTTGGGAAATAATATCACAAATGATTCCGATAGTAGTAAAGATGAAGGAGAATTAAGTTTAGGTGATGTTGCTGATATTATTATTTATCATTCATTTAAAAAAGAAAAGAAAGAAAAAAACTTTTTGTTTTATAAAAATGATTATCAAACATTTAAATCAAATAAAAAAAATAATTACTTAAAATTTTTTCTCTAAAATTTATTTGTTTTGAAATTTTAATGATTTTGTTTCATTTTTTATAAAAATATGTTTGCTTAAAAATATTCATCAAGTTTTTCATAATTTTTGAATTTGAGTTTAAAAAGAATTATTTTCAAATCTAAAAACAAAAAAGAAATATTTACACAAAAAATAAATAAAATTAATTATTTTCTAATTATTCTTCTATTTTAAATTTAATTCCTTAATTTATAAAATAATTTAATATTTTAAAAATTATAATATAAGAAAAGTATTTTAGATAATATATAAATAAATATAAATTTCTATTGATTATAGATATGACTTGATTTTAGAAAAAAAAAGTCATTTTAAATAATATTTATTAAATATATTTTATTGATATTACCAATTTTTTTACTTTCTATCTTGAATTTTTTGATAATAAACATAAAATTTCAATTTTTTAACTTATATTTTATATATATTATATTAATCACCTTTTTCAAAATATTAAACTGAAAAAATATGAAAAAAGTAAAATTTTGTAATAAACATTTGAGAAAAGAGATTTATATATAAATCTAATAATTATAAATAAAAAGTTAGATTTATCAAAAATTATAATTAATAATATTAAAATTAATAAACAAATAAACATTAATTGAAAAATGTTAAAAAGCAAAAAATTTTGGTCATATGAAATATGTGAAAAATTTAATTTAACAGATGATATGTTGAATAATTATAAAAAAAAAGGTAAATTTTATGAAGATGGACTATATTTTTATGAGCAAATAGGAACAGGAGCACATCCTGCAATTAAAGCAACTCAAGGGACTGTACCAACAATTATATCATTTCAAAATGTTTTAGTTGATTTAAACACTTTAAAAATTTTATTTATGTTATTATCATCATCAAAAGTAACAACATTAAGATTTTCATCAAATAAATTTAATTTACCAAATCTAGAATTTATGATTGATTCTTTATTAAATAAACCAAATGGTGTTTATAATTTAACTTATGAATGGAATGATAAATTTATTATTGATGGAATTGAATATTCTTTTAATGATATTAATAATACAATTGATGAAAAATTATTAAATGATTTAAAAAAAACACAAGATTTAATTGTTTCTTTAGTCACTAAATCTCCAAATAAATTAGAAGCTTTATGTTTAAGAGGAGATATGATTGGAGATAAAATTGCAATTCAAATTTTTGAAGGATTAAAAGACCCAAATTCAACTTTAAGAATATTAAATTTGTTTAGAAACAATTTAACTAATGAATGTATTAAAAGTTTTAGTGAAATGCTAATTGTGAATAGAAAATTAGAAGAAATTAATTTTGGAAGAAATCATTTAACTGATGAAAGTTTAGATTTAATTAAAGAAAATTATGGTTTATTTCCAATGACTCCTGAAGAAGTTGAAGAATATAATAATATTAATAAAGAAAGACAAGAAATTATTAAAAAAAATGAAAAATTAAGAGCATCTAAAAAACCTGAATTAGAAGTTCCTTATTTAGATGAAATGAAAGAAATTAATGGTACTAATTATAGAGTAAAAAATAATTCTTTAAAAATCATTAATTTAATTCAAAATAAATTTACTGGAAATTCATTTGAAAACATTAAAACTCTTTTAGATGGGAATGATGATTTATTAATGACTGTTGATTACAAACTTTATTCTGAAGAACAAAGAAATGTTTTCACAGATGTAAATGGTAAATATGCGCATAGATTATATTTACTTAAATAAATTAAAATAAAAGAGCATGAAAATAAAAATTTAAATTAATTATTATAAAATTATTTTATTCATTTTTATTCTCTTCTTAGACTCTTTGCTCATATTTTTTAGTTAAATTTTATCAGACAAAGATTTTTTTCTTGGTTTTTGTTCAAATTAAAAAAATTTTTTAAAATATATTTTTTAAATATTAATAAAAAAACAAAAATAAGTTCTCCAAAAATTAAAAAGAAAAACCTAAAAAATTCCTTTTATTTCAATAAAAATAAAAAAACCAAATAAATTAAAACACGTGTTTTCCAAATTAAAAAATAAAAAAATATAATAACCAATATATTTATAAAAAACAATAAAATTTAAATCATATAATAATTAAATTCCTTGAAAAAAATGTCAAAAACAATATTTATCACAATATTAATAATAATTCCAATATCAATATCATTTTACGAAGGAAAATCTTCAGTAATTCTTTTAGATAACACAAACTTTGAAAAAGAAGTTCTTCAAACAAAAGATATATGGTTAGTAGAATTTTTCGCTCCATGGTGTGGTCACTGTAAAAATTTAGCTCCTGAATATGAAAAAGCAGCTCGTGCATTAAAAGGAATATTTAAAGTAGGAGCAGTAGATGCAGATAAAGAAAAAGAATTAGCTGGAAAATATGGTATTCAAGGTTTTCCAACAATTAAATTTTTCGGTATTACAAAAACAAATATTCAAGATTATCAAGGTCAAAGAAATGCACAATCAATAATTAATTTCATGTTTGATAAAGCAAGAGATATAACAAATAAAAGAATGGGAAATACAAATCAAAAAACAAATAATCAAAATACAAGTAATAATGATAATACAAATAAACAAGAAAAAAAAAAACCAAGTGGTTCTAGTGATGATGTGATAGTATTAACAGATAGTAATTTTGATGAAACAATATTTAACAGTAAAGATATGTTTATGGTAGCATTTTATGCTCCTTGGTGTGGTCATTGTAAAAATTTATTACCAGAATGGACATCAGCAGCAACTCAATTAAAAGGTAAAGTAAAATTAGCAAAAATAGATGCAACAGAAAATAATCAAATGGCATCTCGATATCAAATTCAAGGATATCCAACAATAAAAATATTTCCACCAGGTAAAAAAGATTCAACAACAGGGGAAGATTATAATGGACCAAGAGATGCAAATGGAATAGTAAATTATGCTTTATCAAAATTAGGAAGTTATGGTTATGTACCTCAATTAGTAAATAATAATATATTTAAAGAAACATGTGAAGATAGAATTGGAATTTGCGTTTTAGTGTTTTTACCTCATATTGTAGATTCATCAGCAAAGGAAAGAAATCAATATTTAAGTTATATTAAAGATGCAAGTAAAAATGCAAGTGGAAAACCTATTTTTTATATTTGGGCTCAAGGAGGTGATTATTTTGATTTAGAAGATAAATTACATTTAGGCTTTGGTTATCCTGCTGTTGTTGCTATTAATTATAATAAAAAAAAATATGCTATTTGTAGAAAAGCTTATACAAAACAAAATTTAGAAGATTTTGTTAGTGGATTATTAAGAGGCAAGGAAGCTCTTATGAATTTACCTGAGTTACCTAAATTAAAAAATAAAGATTTGTGGGATGGAAAAGATGCTCCTAAAGTTGAAACTGAGAAAAAAGAAGATGATTTGTAATTTTTTTTTATTTGATACAATTGAATTTTTTTAAAGTTTGGTTTTGTTATTTTTTATTGTTTTATTATTTTTAGGTTTTTAAGTTAAATGTTTTCTTTTTTTTGTTTTTTATTTTACGTTTTGAGAAATTATTATTTTTTTTATTGAAAGTTAATAAATTCTTGTTTTAGAAATTAATTATTCTTTTTTTTATTCTATATAAAATTTTATGTTACAAAGGGAATTTAATGACATTATAGATAACAATTCTTCAGAAATCCATCCCTCAATGACCAGAGAACAACTTTCAAAAAATAATCAATTTTTTTTATACGAACAAAGTTTAATAAATAAGCATTTTACTTCTCTTCCTCCAATAGAAGCATATTTATATTTTCCTAAAAGAGAAGAACAAGTTATCGTTAATCCAAAAAATAAAGAAGATATTATAAGAATAATATTTAATAATGTTAAATTTACAAGTTTTGAAGAAAAAAAATTAAAAAAATTATACGAAGAATTTAGAAAAAATAATGATAGTAAAAATGATGATTTTTATTTACCTAAATATTGGAATGATGGAGAATCAATTAGATTTTTACAAGCTGCAGATTTTAAAATAAATAATGCAATTAAATTAATAAAAGAAACAGTAAAATGGAACAATTCTTATTATCCTTTTCAAATTGATGATAGAGTAAAAACTATATTAAATTCAGGAATAATGTTTTTATGTGGAAAAGATAAAAGATTTCGTCCTGTTATTATTGTACAGGCAAAAAAATGTTCCATTTTATTAAGTGAAAATTATCAAATTGAAGAAATACAAAAAAGTATTATTTACTTTTTAAATTATATGATTCAATATCATTTAATTATAGGTCAATTAGAAAATTGGATTATTATATCTGATTTATTTAATGTAGGAATTACTGAAATAGGAGATTTTAAAAAAATTTTAGATATATTATCAAAATTTAGAGGAAGAGTTTTTAGAAATTTTGTAATAAGAATGGGTAGATTATTAAAATTTAGTTTAAAAAGTGCTTTAAGTTTAGTAGGTTCAACTTCTTTAAAGAAAATAAAAGTATTAGATAAAGATGAAATATTTGATAATTTAAAAGAATATATTAATCCTTATTATATTCCTAAAACTTATGGTGGTTATGGAAAAGATTTAGATACAGAATATAATAATGATTATTTTCCTCCTGAATTACCTGAAGTTGATTATACTGAAGATTTACCTAAAGATCTTTTAAGTGAAGAAGAATATAAAAATCTATGTTATGAAAGTAAACATAAACCTTTAGTTATTTGTCCTGAATTATTAGCAAAATGGAAAGAAGAAGAACAATTAAGATTAATAATGGAAGAAGAAGAAAAAAAAAAAAAAAAATTAGAAGAAGAAAGAGAAAATGCAATTCGAAATATAAAAACTTTAAGAGCTAACACTTTAGATGAATGGAAATTATGTTTGAGTGAAATTTCCAATTGTAATATTCCTACAAATGAAAGTGATATTGTTAATAAATATATTCCTGATAATTGTAATTGTGAAGGAATAAGTAATCATTTAACTATTATCCATTGTATATCTCCAATGGATACATCTCAATTTGGTTAATTGTAATAGATTTTTTTATTAAAATTGGATTTATAAATATTTTATTAGAATGTTTTTAAATTTTATGTAGTAAAATTAAAAAAAATTTAAAAATTTAAATATATTTCATAAAAAAAAATATTTAAATTATATATAAAATTCAATGAAAGGAAAATCTCATTCTCAAAAAAATATATTTTTACCAGGATATGTATTCAATGACCCTTATAAAACAAATTTCAACAAAAAGCAATTTTTTGTAGTAAAACAAAACACAGATTTAGGTAAAATAAAAATAAAATAACCAAAAATCATATTTTTTTAAATTTTATAGAAATGAACACTCAATTAGAACCATTAGATCAAATGGCAATAAGAACATTAAATAAATGGACAACATCATTAGGAGGTTTAGGGAATATGAATAAATATTATCAAAATATAGGAAGTAATTTAGCTAAAAAAACATATTATAATTTATCATTTCCGAAAAGATTGCCTCAATGGATAAAATATGATAAAAATGTGTTAAAATTTTTAGGGTACTTCAGTGAACATGTTGTTGAAAGTGCATATGAAAATTATAGAATTAGAAAATGCAATATATATTATTATTTAGATGATGATTCATTGCACATTGATGAAATTAGAGAAGAAAATTCTGGTATTGTTCAAGGCTATTTTATTAAAAGACAAAGATGTCAAAAAGAAGGTTTGAAAGGAGTTTTTATTAATTGGAGAGATTTTAATCTTCAAAAAGAAATATTTTTATTTGGGAAAAAATTTAGAATTTGTAATTGTGATGATTTTACTAAAAAATATTTACTTGATAATGGTATTATTTTGAATCCTCCTGAAAAAGTACCTGAAGTTATTTTTGAACCTGATAAATTTAAAAATGTTGATTTTGAACAAAATAAAAAGAATATAGCAGATTTAAAAGAATATATTGAAGTAGGTTTAAAAGGAGGTCATCCAAATAATGGTTTAAAACAATTTTTAGAAAATGATAGAAAAGTTTTAAATTTTGATATTTCTTGGTTTGATGATAAATATGATAAAGAAGAAAAAGTATATAAAATGAATTATTATTTAGCAGACGGAAAAGTAATTTATAAATTTTATTTTTTATTAGATTGAAGTTAGAGAAATTAAAATAAATAATAGTGGAAAAGAAAATTTTCCTCTTTTATTAAATAAAATGAGATTACCAAAAAAACCTCAATTTACTTATTGTCCAGGTTTAATAAAAAAAGAAGACATATATTATACTCCAAAAGATTTAATATTAGGAAATTATGTAAATGTATTTAATAGGCAATGTAGATTAATAGATTGTGATGACTTTACAAAAAAATGGTACAAAGAAAAGTAAAATATAAAATAATATTAAATTATAAAATGTTTTATAGTCTTGGAATTGATATGATACCAATTAAAGTAAAAAGAAATCCTCCTCAAAGAGTAATTCACCCAATTCCTCCTCATAATGGTTTTGGTTCAGATGAAGATTCATTATTATCTGTTTTTTATTTAAATCCAGCTGGTAAAATTCATGAATATTATACTGATAAGTTTAAAAGAGAAAAACATATTTTAAGATTTAATGCTAAATTAATTTCTCCAGTGCCATCTGATGAAGAAAGAAAATTTATTTTATCTTATTATTGTAAAGATGATTCTATTCAAATATATGAAATTGCAGATAGAAATTCAGGGAGACAAAGTTGTAAATTTTTAGAAAGAAAAAGAATGAAAAACCCATATACTAATAATTATTACTCTGAAAAAGACCTTTTAGTTGGAAATACCATTTATTTAAATAAATATACTTTTAGATTAATGGAATGTGATGAATATACTAAGAAATATATGAAAGATAATGCTGAAATATTTAGAGATGCTGATTGTAGTGAAGTCATTGAAAGAATTAGAGTTTCTGGTAATAAATTTGAAAGTTTAGAAAAATATTTAATTGAAATTTTAAGAACTTTAGATCCTCAAGGTACAGGTTGGGTTTCTAGTGATAGTATTTCAGAAGGTTTTAAAAAATTTAATCTTTATTTATCCACTCAAGAACTTATCAGTTTAGTTGGGGAATTAACTAGAAATAATGATGGTAATTATTCTATGGAAGATTTATATAATTTAATTGTTTGTTATAAGTGAATTTTGGTTGAAAATTAATTTTTTATTGTCTTTTTAGAAATATTTTTTTTTTTAATATTTGAATATTTTTTAAAATCAAAATAAATTTTAATATTTTTTATATATATTATTTAAGCAATGATTTTTTAAATAAAATACAATAATTATTAATTTATTGGAGCTGGGCCTAAATCTGAGTTAATATATTTACTGTAAAAATTATGTCTTAATTCTACGGGAGAAAAAATAAATGAATTTTCTATTATAAAAGTATCTAAATGTTCATCATTAATATATTCATTTCTAAGACTTGGTTCTTCAGTTAAATATTTTTTAGTTTTAGTAATTAATTTT
>JAEEGL014581046.1_pt1 | contig 18270 bp, 14 predicted proteins | sample 9134231 | NCBI WGS metagenome assembly JAEEGL01 (sample SAMN16246548, study PRJNA631951) | gut metagenome | biome: gut microbiome; feature: rumen; material: fiber-attached | host: Bos | place: Iran: Karaj | collected 2018-10 | reverse complement strand
GCTTCAGCTTTCCGGTTTTTTTCTTTTAGTGGGGGGTTGGGGCTTGGGGCTGGGGGATTGGGGATTGGGGCTTGGGCCCAATCCCCAATCCCCAATCCCCAATCCCCAATCCCCAATCCCCAACTAATTTTTGATAAATATTAAAGTTTATTTAAAATTAATACAATATCTTTTTTAAATAAAATATTTTTTTTAAACTATGATAAAAATATTTAAATACAATAAATTAATATAATATATCAAAATATGTAAATTCATTAAATTTAATCTTTTTAAATTAAATAAAAATCAGATAATCAAATAAAAATAAATATAAAATAATATTTTACCAATAAAAATTTTTTTTAGTATTTAAACTATCTTCATCTGCAGTAGAAATTTTTGCTTTATCATCAAAAATTCGACTATTATTTTTCCTAATAATTTCATATTTATGATTTTTTTTAAGAAACATATTATGTTCATAACTAAATTTAGGATAATTAATATCTTTAGTAGAACAAATATATTTTTCTTTATCACAAGGAACTTTTTCTTCTTCTTTATTATCAATATAATACATTAATAATTTTTTTTCTTGTTTTTTAATTCTTTGATAATTTAAATTATACATTTCTTTATTTCTATTATAAACTTTAGAAGTTTCTTTTAAAGAACCTTCAGAAAGAGAAATAGGAATTAAATTCTTATAAGAAGGTAAAGGTAATATTTTTTTAGGTCTTACAATGTCTAAAGGAGGAATTCCTTTTTTAAGTGGAATTGAATCATTTTTACTTTTATTTATTCTAAAAATTGTACTTTTTGGTCTATTTTGACAATAATGAATATGAACTTTTAAAGCTTTTATACTTAATACATGTTCTGGATTATATGGACATTGTTGACAATATTTTCCTAATCGAGATTTATTTTTACATTCTTCTTTATGAGATTGAAATGTACTTATATATTTACCACATTGAAGGGGACAAAGTTGTAATGACATTAAATTTTTTAGTTTTTTTAAATTTATTTTTAAATAGTTTTTATTTTTGTGTTAATTATAGTTTTTTTGAAAAATTTTAAATTTTTTTAATTTTGATTTATGTTATTTATTTCTTTGGATTTTTGGAATGTTTGGTTTTTTATGTTTTTAATTTGGTTTCCTTAAATTTTTACCGCCTTTTTTTTTGGAAATATTATATTTTTATCTTTGAGATATGAAATAAAAGTTTTAAAGTTAAGATATTTTTTAACAATTATTTTGATTAATATGTTAAAGTTATTAATAATTAATTTTCTATTATTGTGATATTAATTTTATTTAAATTCATTTCAGGAGCAGCATAAAAATTGTATTCATTAAACAAAAAAAATAATTAATTATAATAATTACTTTTTTATATTAACCAGAATAAAAACTACTTTAAATTTTAGGAAAATATATTCAAAATAAAATCTATTTATACTAACCATAAATTATTATTTTATTTGTTATAAAGCAAAAGTTTTAATTTTAAAATTATTCACTTCGACAATCCATGATTTTCTAATATTATCACTCTTAATTTTTATAATAATCATTTCCCCTCTTCGTCAACTCCAATCAACAATTCAATATATTCATTAAAATAAATTATTATCTCCTTTAATATAAAAAATCTCAATAATATATATAAATTCCACTAATAAAATTTAATATTTAATTGTTTATAAATTTATATTATATAACTAAACATAAAAATTCAAAATAAATAAAAAACAATAATAAAAAAAAATGAGATCTCACATTTTCCTAATACTCCTAACAACAATAACAATAACAATAACAACATCAAAGCGTCCAATAATAGGTATATACGGTGTAGTATGGCCAAACGATGACTACACCTCATTTTCAGAAGAATTAGTAGACGGAGCAATGGTAAGATGGTTAGAAGACGAAGGAGCACACATGGTTATGATTCACCACTGGTACACTCATTCAGAAATCGACACCCTTCTCTCAAAAATTAATGGAGTAGTATTTCCAGGAGTTAGAAGAAAATCAAAATGGGATTCCTTATGGGAACAAAATGCTAAATATATAGTAAAAAAAGCAACAGAAGTATCTCTTCCAATATATGGTGTTTGCAGAGGATTTCAATTAGTTAATGTCTTCACTGCAGATGATACTTCAATATTAGGTGATTGTAAAAATACAGGAGCTCATAAAATGACTTTAACTCCTTTTGCTTATGAAAGTAAATTATATAATTTATTTGAAAACAAAGATTATTATGAATATGAAAATACAGAAACTTCAGCTTTGATTAATAGTCATGGAATTAATGAGGAATCATTTAGAAATAATAAAAATTTAAATGGTTTATGTGATATTACTAGTTTTTCTACAGATACAACAGGAAAAATGTTTGTTAATTCTATAGAAAGTAGAAAAAATTCAGGAAAAGTTATTTTTGGTACTCAATTTCATCCTGAAATGGCTATTTATACAAGGCATGATGAATTAAAGTTTAAACCTTGTGCTAATTCTGTTAAGAGAAGTCAAATGATGGCTTTGAGTTTTGTGGAAGAATGTAGGAAAAACAAAAATAATATGAACAAGGAAGATTATGATAAGTATCAATTTGTTAATACTTTTAAAATTGAAGAAGGAGTTAGATATAATTATACTGAAAATAAATTTTATTTTAAAAAAGGAGGGTTAAAATAAAATTAAGTTATTTATTTTTGGTTTTTGGAATATTATTTAAATATTATTTAAAATGAATACTCTTTCATTATTTTGTGTTTTCATTTTTATAATATTGTTTTAAAATTCACTTGAAAAAAAAAAATAAATAAAGAAAAAGGAATTTAAATTAAAAGTAATAAAAAGCATTTTGTTCTTTAAGTTAGTTAATATTTTTTTCTTCTTTTCTTTCAATTTCTTCAAATACTTTGTTTTTCTTCTTCTTTCATTAAAATAAATTATTTATATTCTTCTCATTTTTCTACTCTTTCATTTCTTTGTTTTTTTTCTTGAGCTTTAATAAGCATATTAACTTATATTATAAAATTATAATTTCATATAATCAATTTTCATCCATAGAATAAATATAAGTATTACCATATTCTTCTAATCTAATATATGATAAAGTATTAACAACATAATATTTCTTTTAAAATTTAAGCTATAGATAATTTTTTTTAGATAATTCTTACTATCTTAATTTAATATCTAATTGTTTTTTCTCTTTATTGGTTAATCTTAATTTATCTTTTATTAGAGATAAGTTTAAAGTTTTGATTTTTAATTAGAATAAATTAGTTTGGTTAAATTTTATAATTTAAAATAAATATATTTTATGTTTTTTAAAAGGATTATCTCTTATTTATAATATTTATTTTTTAAATTTTTGCGATAAAGAAGGATTAATTTAATCATTCAAATAAATTATTTTTTTTCTTTTCAAATTTTACTGAAATAAATCCATCTTCATCCATTTTATTATCTTCTATCTTTTTATCATCTTCTTTATCATTTTCCATTTCAATATTATTATCCAATAAAAAATTATTGCTTTTCATATCATATGATTTTTTACCTTTAATAGAAAAATCTAAATTTTTCTCAACTTTAAATTCTTTATTATCATTAGGAATAAGAGTAAATCTAATATCTTCTTCTCTATTACCATAATCTATATTATTTATATCACAAATATTATTATTATTATCAAAAATATTAGAAGAATTATTATTAAATCTCCCATGAAAATTATTATTAAAATTTTCATTAATATTAATATTATATTGAGCTTGGCTTTTCACTTCTTCTATCTTTTTTATTATTTCTTCATCAAAAATTTTTATTCCAGTTAAAAAATCATAATGTTTTTTATGATCAGATAAAGTAGCATCTATAACTTTTAATAAAAAATTTCCTATTTCACTTTTAGTTACATTTTCATTTAAAACAAATAAGGGATTTTCTTGAATAAATTTATTAATATATAAATATTTATTACTTTCCTTTCGAATTTCATCACTTTTTTGAGCATAAGAATTCATTGCATTAATAATATCATTTGTATTAAATTTTTTATTAGTATCATCTGAAGCAAAAGAATATAAATAATTGTATTTTTCTTTTAAATCAAATAAATAATTATTAAACATATTAAAATCTCCTCTAACATCATAAGTTAACTTCGATTTAATTTCTTCAATAATTTTTTCTCTTAATTCTTGAATAATAATTTCTTTAATTTCATTAAAAATATTATCAACAGTATTTCCAATTTTATCATCAATCATAGTAATTAAACTATTTTTTCCACTAAAATCTTTAATGAAATTTTCTAATTCTTTTAAATAAGAAGGTAAAAAATCATCTAAAGGTAAATCTTCATTTTGACAAAAAGAACATTTTAAATTTAACTTATCACCAAAATGTAAATATAATTCAGTTTTTGTAACTTCTTTTTGACAATTAGGACATCTTAAAAAGCCTTCAAAAACTCTTATATTTGTTTTTAAAGTCGAAGGATCTTGGTATAATTGTGTTCTACATACTGGACATATTATTGTGTTATTATTTCTTTTATATATATCTTCTAAACATTCTAAGCATATTGAGTGCTTACAACATGGTAATAATTTTGGAATTTTATTCTGAGAATTTTTATCAAATTTTTCTAAACAAATTTGACATAATTGATTAAAATCATCCATTTTTTATTATATTATAAATAACAATTTATCTATTTAAAGGGAAAAAAAAATAAAAATTTGAAAATTATAAAAATAACCTAAAATATAATAAACAGAAATAATTATTAATTAAAAAAAAACACAAATAAAAAAAACAACCAAAAAAAAATAAAAAAACAATAAAAAACTTAAAAAAAATGAACTTCCTAAATCAATATGTTTCAAAAGATGATGTTTTAGCAATTCACGGAGATTCATCATCAAATCGAAAGAAAAAAAATAAAAAGCAATCATCAGAAGAAGAACTTAAAGATGAAAACCAAGACGACCCAAACACAATAGAAACAAATCAAAAACATAAAAAAAATGGATTAAACACTTCAAATGATAATGACAATGAAGACGATAATTTATCAAATAAATTAGATTCAGATTTAGAAGAAGGAAAAAATAAATTAAAAGACTCAATGAAAATCCCAGATTCAAAGTCTTTAAAAAAAAATATAAAAAATTCCATTTTTAAAAAGATACCAATAATATCAAATATAATAGATTCAGAAGAATCAACACAAAGCGAAGACGTAGGCTCTCATTCTTATTGGTATAGAGGAGAATGTTTTCAATTAGTAGATGATTGGGAAAGTGAGTTAGAAAATTATGCTCAAATTGTTTTAGAACAAAAAATAGAATTAATTGAAGTAATTAGAAAATGTGAAACAATAAATAGGTATAATATATATCATATATCACAAGAAAATAACGTTAAACAATTTTTATTTAAATGTAAAGACACTACGAATTGCTTATTTAGAAATTTTTGTCCTTCAGTTTCAAGACCTGTTCAATTTCAAGTATTACATATTGATGATTCTACTAGAAAACCTAATTATCGTAATTCTGATGCTACTTTTCAAAAAAATTGTATTCCTGCTTGTTTACCTTGTTTTAAACCAACGACTATTATATATTTAAATGAAAGAATTGGAAAGGGAATTTCGAAAAAAAAAATAGGTAGAGTTGTTGAAGTTACAGGATGTTCTATTCAATTTCTTATTCAAAATTCACAAGGAATTGATAAATGGAAAATATATGGAAAATATTGCCAATGTGGTTTTTGCTGTAAATGCACACCAATGGGACAATGCTATATTGCTGATTTTTTTATTTATGATGCTAGAGCTGATGTTAAAAGTGCTAATCCTGTTGGAAGTATACAAAAAGTGTTTCAAGGTTTAAGTGATGTTATTAGTAATAGTAATGCTCTTATTATTAATTTTCCCACTGATGCTACTCCTTATGAAAAATTAGTATTTATTTGTGCTACTATGATGATTGATTATAGGTATTATGATGAAGTAGGATGTGATTTTGGAAATGTTTTATAAAATTAATAAAAATATTATCAATCTTTTATAAGGGTTTTTTATGGAATTCGTTTTATGTTTTTTTATAGGTTTTTTTAAATTCTTTTTATATGTTTAGAATTATTTATTATTAATTTTATTATTATTATTTCTTTTAAGATATATTTATATTTGTTTTTTTTTTTTGAATATAAATTTTACTAAAAGATAATTTAAAAAAGAATAAAATTTAATACTACTCCTAAATTTAAAATATATTTATTCAAATAATTTAGCATTTATTAGGTCTTTCAAATTTAGGTCCTTGAGTAGGGCATTTTTCATTCATTTTTGAATAAGGATGAACAGAAGAATATCCTGGTAACTCTACTTTAAACTTTCCCATAATTTGACAATAAGGTAAATCGGGATCAGCATCAACACATTCTTTAGGTCTTTTATAATTTTTATCCCAAAAATCAAGCATATAAATATCTCTAGGAGTAAATTCCCTTGCTTGAATATCAATACCATTAAACAATCCTCCAACTTTATAAAAATAAGTAACAAAAGCAGAACAAACAAAATTTTTTCCATTAGAATAAACCCACTCATCTCTTTCAGGAATAGCTAATAATTCCTCAAAAGACATTCCTTTCTTTGCAGCTTTAGCAATTATTTCTGGTATTGATAAACCTTTTGTTCCTAATCTTAAATTCAAACCTTCCCCAACCATTTTATCCGAAAGCTTCCTATTAAATTTCTCAATAATTGAAAAAATAATTTCAATTAATTCATGTGATGTAATAAAAGGTAAATTTTTATCTTTAGTATCAATCCAAGAAAAAATAAAATTCTTATATCCATAATCTAATCCTTCAGCTTCTTTTAAAAACCATTGAATAGCTTTTTTCTCATTGAATTTTTTTCTAAGTTCTTCTTTCATAGGTAAAATAACAACACTTCTTTCAGTATCCATAGCATATTTAACAAAATCCTCATATTTATTTTTTTGGATACCTTTCTTAGGCCAATTCGGACTATCTTGGCTTTCTAAGACATACAATTCTCCATCAATCCAAGCAGCAACTGCCGCGTGTCCTATATGAGAACCTGTTCCCATTTGAATCATTGAACCTAAGCCATCTACTCTATGAACACCTACGAAGTCTCCTGTGTGAATATTTTTCTTATTCATTTTTACTAAATTATTCTTACGAGGTTTACATGTGTAATTATTATATAATTTTAACATTTCTATATTTGCTTTTTCTAAATATTCTGGAACTTTAGGACGAAGAAATGGAATTGGGTTTTTAGGGTTTAAACCCATTCCTCCTAAATATAATTTTATTGACATAAATAATGATTTTATTGAGGAGATGATACCTTGGCAAAAACCTAAGATTTTTATTGAGTTGTATTTTATTTCGTCTATGTCATTTTGGGTTAAGTGTTTTATTTTAATTTTGTGATTTCCATTTGTTAATATTGGAACTATCTTATTTATATTTGAAGTGTGGATTAAAAAGGTATCAGTGCATAAAAATTTTTTTTTTCCTTTTGTTTCTAATGTAAGTAAAATTTTGTTTTTATCAAATGATTTTAATGTTGCTGTTATTTCTTTAAAACAACGACTTGTAAATTTTACTTTTTGGAATTCTTTATATAATTTTGCTTTTATTGTTGGAATCACATAATAGAAATTTGGGTCTAAAGGATTTGGTCTTTTTTGACATAAATCTTCTGTAAAATCTCTTTCCTTAATTTTTAAATCATTTGTTGATTCATCTTTGAAAAAATTATCAAAACCTATTTTTCTGTTTTCAGAATTTGATAAATCTATTTCTATTTCATCTTGTTGTTGAGTTAATATTAATAAAAGCAAGAAAGATATTTGAGAAAATTTCATTATTTATATATTTATATTACGTAATTTAACAAAAAAAATTATTATGTATTTATCAAATTTTTATTAAAAATCAATAAAAAACTTAAATAAAAGAATATCAAATTAATAAATCAATTTAAATAAAAAACTTAATTAATAATTAAAATCGTAAAATAATGGATTATGAATCTTCAACAAGTCAAGACGACAGTCTTCTTTATATAACATTCAATCAAGATTGTTCATATATAATAACAGGAACTCAAAGAGGATTTAAAATATTTAATTCAAATCCCTTGGAACTACGATATGAAAGAAGTAAAAAAATAATATAAAATTAAATAATTATAGTCCTTGATGGTGGAATTGGTATAATAGAAATGCTTTATAGAAGTAATATTCTTGCATTAGTTGGAGGAGGAAAAAACCCAAAATTTACTCCTAATAAAGTAATATTATGGGATGATTATCAAACAAAAATATTAACTGAATTTAAATTCCCTTTATCAGTTAAAAATGTTAAATTAAAAAAAGATAAAATCTTCGTAGTATGTGAGCAAAAAATATATGTTTATTCAATGGATAAATATAAATTAATAGAATCAATAGATACATTTATAAATGCCTTAGGAACAATAGGAGTAAACACTGAAGAATCTTTTACAATATTAGCATATCCTTCAAATCCAAAAGGCTTTATGAAAGTAAAATATTATGAAAAATCTCAAGAATTAACAATTAATGTTCATGATTCTTTTTTAACATTTATAGTAATTAGTAATGATGGAAATTTAATAGGAGTTTCAGCAGAAAAATGTCCTTTAATAAGAGTATTTTCAATAGAAAGAGGTGAATTTATAGAAGAATTTAGATTAAGTCATACATATATGAATATAAGTTATCTTGTTTTTTCTCCTGATTCTAAGTTTATGGGAGCTTGTTCTGATGGAGGAATTATTCATATTTGGTCTCTTGGTACTTGTTGGAAAATTGTTCAAGAAAAAGGAATTGAAATTGATAATGTTAATATTGATATTGATCATTTACCTAATAATAGAAAAAGTTTATTAAGTTATTTACCGAAATTTTTAACTGGAGGTGCTTTTGATAGTATGAAAAGTTTTGCTAAAGTTAAATTAAATGATGAACAATCTATTTGTGCTTTTGGGGAAAATAATATTATTATTGCTGTTTCGAATACGGGGGTTTATTATAAAGCGAAAATGGATCCTTTGAAAGGAGGTCATTGTAGTATTCTTCAAGAAGAGGAATTTAATATTAAAAAGAAAAATGATTTAGATTAATTCTGATATGTTGTTTTTATTATTTTAAGTACAAACAATAAAATTATTTAAATTTTTTATTATTTACAATATATTCATTTATATTGTAATTTATTTTTTAATTCATTGAGGCAATTTATTGCAATAAATTTTTAAATTGTTAATTCATTTAAATCATAATTGAAGTTTTAAGAATTCAAATTAATTTTTTTCCTAAAGAAATATTTATTTTCTTATTGATATGAATTAATTATTTAAATTAACAATCAAAAAAAAATAATATTTTTCCTTATTTTTTAATATAATAATTAATAAAATTAATTATAAAATATAATCACCAAAATCCAACTAAAACAGAAAATAATATATTACTGACAAAATCAATCATAATTTATATATAGTAAAGGTGTAGAAATATTAAAAGAATTATCCTCTAAATTAAAACTTGCAAGATTTAATTTATGAGTGAAATTAATAAGAATATTATTTCCTACTGGAATAAAATCTTGTGAATTATAAAATAAACACCTATGAGGAAGTTTAACTTCTTTTTTATTAGCAGATAAAAATTGCCCTTTATCATTAATAACAATTTCAATTTCATTTTTTAAAGCATCATTCTTTTTTTCAATATTACTAAAACCTCCTAATAAAAAAATTTTCCCTTCATTATTATCATATTTTATTACTCCCATTGTACTAATCATAAATTTTTCTTCTTTTAATTGTAATAATTCCCATTTATTTGATTTTTCCAAATCATATAATTCATAACCACAACAATAAACTTTATTAATAAAATCAAATCCACCAACACAATAAATAAATCTATTATTTATTGAAAACATTGTAGCATTTCCTCTTAATTGATTTAAAATATTTAAGCTTTTCCAATTATTATTATCAATAGAAACATCTAAATATTCGCAATTTTTTGAAGTTGCACCTCCACATACAATTAAATAATTTTTATCTTGAATAAATGTTATATTATGTGATGAATGAGTTATTAACATTTCAGATAATTCTTTTATTTTATAATTTCTATTTTTATATGTTATTTTATAAACTTTTTTTTGTTCATTTGATGAATAAACTCCTCCTGTAATATATAAGGTATTATTATAACTTATTTGTTTACTTTTTTCAAAAGGTAAATTTATATCTAAATCTTTTGGAGATATATTTATTAAGGATATTGTATTATTTAATGGGTTATAAATTAATAAATTTGATTTATTGTTTTCTTTTTTTAATATCATTATATTTTTTTGAGGTATACTTTTGTTAATATTTATAAATAAATTTTTATCTGTGCTATCATCATCTTTTAAATTTATTATATTTGATATTTCAACTTCACTACTTGAATTTTTATCTGAACTTAAGTTAATAGGAGTCATTGAAATAATATTTTCATTCTTAATTTTATGTCCAATTTTTTGTGTTTTTTCTGTTTTTGGTTTTTTAAGATTTTTATTTTCTTCTAATTTTATTTTTTTTGTATTTTCATTTAAAGGAAGTAAACCATCAATTATTTCTTCATAAGATTCTTCATTTATATCTTCTTTATTAATTTCTTTATATAATTCTTCAAAAAATTGAGGATTTTCTAAATAAAATAAAATTCCTTCTTCTGTTATTATTGTATTTTTTATCTCATTAAATAAATCATTTAAATTTTTTTGAGTTTTGATAAAAATTTTAAGACCTGAACATAAACCAATATTATAATTATGAATTAATATAAATTTCTTTACATAAGTTGATGTTCTTAAAAAAGGGATTAAATCAGTTGTAATTTGAATTAAATTATATTTTGGGATTTTAAGAAAAATTGCACATTTTGAACAATAAATTAAACCAGAAGTTTTACAAGTGAAAAATGATGATGAATGACTTGTTAAGTTACTTTGACATTTAATATCATAAAATTTTGTTAAATTCTTAGAATCAATATTCACTTTCTTCATTTTTTATTTTATAAAACATTATCTGAAATTATATATTGTATATATTGATTTTTTTTTAAAATTTTGCCCTTTCAATTTACTTAAATTATTTATTATAATATATTAAAATTTTAGAGTTTTTTATATTTAAAATACTTTTTTTAAATTGAATAAATTAATAATTTAATTAAATTATGGATGCCACTGATTTATATTCAATTGATGTTTGTAAAGAAAAATATGAAGAAATATTAAAGGAAATTTACTTTGATAATGATAAATTACAATTTAATCAATTAGACGCAGTTCAAGAAGATAAATTAGGAAAAGTTGTTAAAGAATATATAACTTGTCAAAAACAAAAAGGATTTATTCCTCCTATAACATTTTATACTAATTATGTTGGAATGAATATTACAAAATTAATGACAAGTTTATCACCTCAACAAAGAATTGATTTAAAAGAAAAATCATCAAAGGTTTATCAAATAATTAAATCTTCCATGAATTAAATATTTTTTAAAAAAATTTATATTAATTATTTTATATTAATTTTTCAAAAATAATTAAAGTATATAAGAAACATTTTTTCTTCTTTATTTCATAAAACCTTAAATTTTATTTTCATAATAAAGATTATATTTCAAATTCTTAAATATTTAAAAATCTTTCTTAAGAAGTATATAACTATATTAATTTTAAAATTTGAAATAATTTTTGAAGAGAACGATTGAAATTAATAATAATTTAAAAATAAATTATAAATAAATGAAAAAAACATCTTTTAAACCAATAATCCCATCAAAAAAATTTCTTAATAAAAACACAAATAAAACTACACAAGACAAAAAAACAGAAAAAAAAGAAAATATTAAAATCATAAATGAAAATATAAAACCATTAAATTCTCCTTTTTTAATAAAAGACAATTCTTTATATCCTATAATATTATTTTTAGATTTAAAATCAATATATAATTTTATGTTAGTTAATAAAAGATTTTTTAATGTAATAAACACTTCAGATGAATTATGGTATAATGTTTATTGTATAAGAGAAAAAAAGAAAAAACAAAATCCATTCTCATACGATGATCACAGAGGAAATTGGAAAAAAGAATTTTTATCAATTATTAAAAAGTTAGTAACCAAAAATTATGACAATTTAAAGAAAAATTACTTATTAAAAAACAAGAAAAAATTTAATAAAAAAGATCATTTCTATCTTCAAAATAGTATTTATCAACATTTAGATTCTTCATTTACAATACAAATCAATGATAAAATTTTACCTGTTACTTATACTCTTCAACATGGAAATTTAACAAGTGTAAATATTTTTTATCAATTTTCTGAAAAAGAAAGTAAAACTAAAAATGATATTAATAAAATTAAAATTTTATTTACTTCTCATAAATATGGAATTTATGGAAGAATTGTAAAAGAATATGATAATATAAATCAAATTAATTTTCAATGTAATGAACATGAAAAATATTTTAATAAGTATTGTACAATTTATTATAAAGATGAATTTATAATTTCAACTTTAAAAACAGGAAAATTATATTTTATTAATATTACTTTGATTATATGTAAATTATGTGAAGTTTTATTTCCTTTTATTAAAAATTTTCATAAAAAAAATATTGATTATTTAACTAATTTAAACGGAGAAATTGAATTATATGATTTTTCACTTTTTATAAGTTTAAGATCTTATAAAGATATGTTTTTTAGTATTGTTGATACAAATTGTAATTTTAAAGAAGTTGATGAGAAAAGTGGGTTAGAAATTGATAAAAAAAATATTGAATTTTATTATATTAATGATTATCGTCAAACTATTAATAAAAATGTTAGTTTTGATGTTAAAACTTTAATGTTAAATGATAAAATAGAAAACTTCTTAATTATGGATATTTCTTTATTATCATATAATGGTGATCATATTTTATGTGAATCAAAACCTTTATTTTTAAAAAATGAAAAAGTTAAGATTATACTTAATGATCCTTCTATTAATTATATAGGAAAAATAATTGATAGTAGATACAATATTACATTTAAATTTTTATTTAATAAAAAAACAAATGAATATTCCTTAGATTATACTGAATTTAGAATAAATAAAAATTTTATATATTCTCTTATTCCAAAATAACTTTAACATTAATCATATATAAATCATTAAATTTTTTAAATCAAATTAAAAATGAATATAGTATATAAACAATAATTACAATAATACATTATCAACTTTATAACTTCCTAATATTATAAATTAATTAATTAAATTTTCAAAAAAAAATATATTATATTATAAAAAAACAAAAATGGAAGAAAAGGAACATCCATTATCAAAATTTAAATATTGTCCAAATTGTGGTACTAAGGATTTTTCAATAGATACATTTAAATCTAAAAAATGTAAAAACTGCAATTTTACATATTTTTATAACGCATCAGCAGGAGTTCCTGTATTTCTAAGAGATAAAAATGATAATATATTATTAGTTAAAAGAAAGAATAATCCAGCTAAAGGAACATTACATGTTCCAGGTGGTTTTGTAGATCCAGGAGAACATGCAGAAAATTGTGCTGTTAGAGAAATTAAAGAAGAAACTAATTTAAATATGAAAGAAAGTGATTTTAAATATCTTTTTTCTTTAAGTAATACTTATCCTTATTCAGATTTTGTTTATACTACTATTGATATTTTTCTAGAAGGAAAAATTGACTCTTTTGATGGATGCATTCCTGGTGATGATGCTGAAGAAATTATCATTGTTAAAAAAAATGAAATTCAACCTGAAAAATTTGGATTAAAAAGTATTAAAAAAGGAGCTGAAATGTATTTAAAAATGCCTTAATTATTTTTAATTTATATTTTTTTTATTAATAATTTTTGAGTTTTTTTTATCTTTGAAAAAAATGGATGTAATAATATTTTTTATTTTGAATCTCATAATTTATTTTGTAAAAGGAAATTACATTAAAATTCATTTTTATAAAGAAAACTTTATAAGTTTAAACCATATAGAAACTATATTTTTCTCAAAAATATCAACAAATGTTTCTTTTGGAACTCCAAGTTTTAATATTTCGTTAGAAATTTCTACTGATACACCATATTTTGTAGTTAAAGGTTCTAAAAATGTTAATGAATATAAACAAGAAAATAGTTCTTCTTTTTCTTTTATAAAATATGGAAAGTCTTATGTTTATAAAGATACTTATTTTCATGCTGTTTTTTTTAAAGAAAATTTCAGAATTAATAATCAAACTATTAATTTATATTCAATGATGAATTGGAGTCCAAATCCTATTTCTATTAATTATGGTTTAATTGGTTTACAATTATATGATATTAAGTTTCAAGAAAAAAATATTTTTATTAACCAATTATATGATAAAGGGTTAATAAAAGAAAAAATGTTTTCTTTAATATATGAAAGTGAATTTAAAGGAGAATTAATTATTGGAGATTATCCTCATAATAAAACAAGGTTATTAAATGGAAAAAAATTGAAAGTTTGTAATAATACTTTTGTTTCAAATGGAATTATCTGGGGAACAATTTTTGAAGAAATAAAATTTGGGAAAAATTTTTATTTTTTTGGTAACTTTAAAATAAAAGATTTAAATTATATAGGATTATTTTCAAATGTTTATTATGGAATTATTGGTTCGAAAGAATATAATATTTTTATCAATGAAACTTTTTTCAAATATAAATTAGAAAATAAATTATGTTGGATTCAAAAAATTAGTAATGATAAATTTTATGGTTATGTTTGTTCGAATAAAATTGATATTAGTAATATTCCTCCTATTAAATTTTATCATAAAGGATTAAATTATATTTTTGAAATTGAAAATAAAGAAATGTGGTTAAATTATAATAATTTGAAGTATTTTATTATTTTTTTTTCTTATGATAATCAATATTCTTGGATTTTAGGTCAGAAATTTTTAGAAAAATATCCTTTAATTTTAGATGGTCAAAAAAATTTAATAGGTTTATATTATAAAGAAGAAATTGTTACTCGAAATTATTATTATTTATATATTATCATTATATTAATTATTGTATTTATAATTGTATATGTTTTTTATAAAAATATAAATTTACACCCCTCTAAAAATAAACAAAGAGATGTTGAATTAGAAGATCTTATTTGATTAAAGAAATAAATAAATTATACTTAGCTTATTAAATTATATTTAAATGATTAAAATTAAAAATATTCAAAATTTAAGTTAACAATCATTTAAAAGAGAAATAAATATTTTAAGAATATAATATATTATTTAGTACTTAAGATTTAATAAAAAATAACATATTATATTGTCAATTATCATAACCCAAAATTATTTTTAATGATAATAAAAATAATAAAATTAATACCTTAATTCAAATAAAAATATAAAAGAAATAAAAAATCCTTTTCTTTAAAGCCCCAAACCTCTAGCTAAATTACAGATAAAATCTTGAACATTAGTAACAAATCCTTGAACACTTAAACTTCCTCTATCAACTAATTTATTAACAACAAATTCAGAAGCATCAACACAATAAAAATTAGTTTGTCTAATAGTTCCATCATTTAAAACTCTAAAAGAAGGAAACATATTTCCAGTAGCAATAGAATGAAGCATAGTAGCTAAGCAAATCACAGTAGTAGCATCTCTAACACAATTTCTCATAGCATTTTGAGCTTCATAAACATCACCAATAACTTCAGGTAAAGGACCATCATCTCTAATAGAACCAGCTAAGACATAAGGAATATTTTTTCTTTCTAAACAATACATAATTCCATTATGAATTTTTTCACCATCAATAAATTGCTTTATACTACCATAATATCTAACTTTATTTAATAAATCTAAATGATTATAATGACCATTTGGCATACTCTGTTTAGTATAAATATCTTGTCCTAAAGCAGTTCCTAAATATTCACCTTCTAAATCATGTGTTGCTAAAGCATTTCCTGCTAGAATACCATGACAATAACCATTATTTATTAATTTACACATTGCTTCTTTTGCTTTGAAATCAAAAGCAAAAGCTGGTCCCATTACATAGATTATTTTACCATGATCTTTTTCATATTGTAATTGCTTATATAAATCATCATATCCTTTTGATTGAGATGTTTCTCTTGATGAATTTTGCCTAAATGCAAATAAATCTGTATTTTTTTTATCATCGTCTTTGAAACCAAAAGGATAAACTAATATTCCTTCTTCTCCTCTTTCTGTTCTACCAACTGCAACTAAATCACCTTTTTTTATTTTTCTCATTTCTATTATTTTTATTTCATTGTTTTCAAGAACTGCTTGACAATCCATTCTACTTTCTTTTGCTAATAACCATTCTCCTTTTACTTTGTAATATTCAGGAAATATACTTGTTGAGTGGTAATTATCTGGTAAAACTCCGTCTTTTTCACTTGGAATGAATTTACAGTCTGGAGCATTTTTTAATTGTTCTTCTGAAAAGTTAGGAGGGTAATATTTTCTTATTGGTTCCATTTTTTTTTATTATGTTTTGTTAAGGATTTTTTATATAGATTTAATTTTTTTTGGCTTGTTTAGAGAAATCTAAAAATAAGTTAATTTTATTTTATTTTTTATTTATTTATTGATGTATAATGGTTATTATAATATTTATTAAGATTTGAGAATAAAAATTAATAACTTCTTTAATATATTTTAAAATACTTTTTAATAAAAAAAATCAAGGACTAAAATACTTTTATTTTTATTTCATATTAATAATAAAAGATTATTTGTTATTTATTTTAAAATATTAAATTTTATTGTAAATTATTTAAACTTCCATTTCAGTACCTTCATTTTCTTCCATTAAAGTATTTGGTTTATGAGTATCTCCAAAATTAAATCTTCTATTATCTTCATTAAAATCTAAAATAATAAAATCACAAAACATCATAAAAGAAATAAATATAGCTACATTTCTAAGAGTCATAAATAATTGAATACTATTAAAACGATGAATACTAAAAATAATTCCTAAAATCAATCCTACAAATTTTTCACTTAATACCCAATGATAACAAGTAAATTTCCCATTAACAATAATTTTAAAAACATCATAAGAAGTCATAATTGTAAAAGTAAGAACAAATCTAACAATATCAGATAATAATCTATTTAATCTTTTATTACTTTTATTTTGAGTTTCTCCTGTAATATATAAAATAAATAAAGTGAATATACTTAAAAATATTTCTATTATTCCTTGCATAGATAAAATTAAAAATGGATTAACTTTATTTTTTTTTAACATAATATTTTCACACATTTCTTTTATTGCCATTAAAAATTCACAAAAAGCTAAAAGTGGTATTTTTATAAAAACATAAGATGATATTGTTTCTCTTGAAAAAGGATAAATTGAAATTAATTGAATAATAGATAAAGACATAATTAAAAATAAAGCAATTTTATGACTTTGATAAAAAGTATATTGATTAAACTTAGGTGCTAATTTATATATTACATAAATAAAAAAAAATTTAATATCAAATCTTAACATTGGGGAATCATAATTTGGTCTTTTATTCAATAATTGGATTAAACAAAATTTAATAGTAAAGTCAATTAAAGCAGTAAATATTATTAATTTTTTATTTGCTGAAAATAAGGTTTTTTTATAAGTTGGTTCATTTAATTTTTTACTTGTTCTATTTCTTATTTCTTGAAAACGATAAATAAAATATGTTAAACTTTTCCAAAGAAAAGAAAGTATATAAGCATAATATAAATGTTCAAGTTTAAAATTTCTTCTAAATATATGATGGAAAAACATTGAAATTCCTCCGTTAAAGAAATAACTTACTGATAATAAGAAAAGATATAACGAATTTTGAGGAATTTTAAAATGAATATTCATTATTTATAAAGTTATTTTAAATAAATAATTTATAATTTTTTATTTAGATTGGAGAAACTTATTATTTTATAATTATTTAATTTTTATTTTTTTATTATTTCTTCAACATCATTGGGGATTGGGGATGGGGGATTGGGGATTGGGCCCAATCCCCAATCCCCAATCCCCAATCCCCAATCCCCAATCCCCATTAAATT
>JAEEGL012037507.1_pt1 | contig 18270 bp, 14 predicted proteins | sample 9134231 | NCBI WGS metagenome assembly JAEEGL01 (sample SAMN16246548, study PRJNA631951) | gut metagenome | biome: gut microbiome; feature: rumen; material: fiber-attached | host: Bos | place: Iran: Karaj | collected 2018-10 | reverse complement strand
GTCGTTGTCGGGGTCTGGATCGTATGCGTCCTCGGCGGAGAGCGGGTAGAATGTCATCGAAGTGACGTTGGTGGAGATGGCGTTCGTCGTCCAGTCGTTGCCCGCGAACGACGCGACGATGGTGATATTTGTGATTACGTCCTCCGGTAGGGCGGTCGTCCCGCGACCGCCGCACCGCGAGAAGTCGTAGCGGTAGGTGAAGCGACCGTCCGTCCAGAACTCCGCCTGCACGCTGACGGGCGTATTGGTGTCACGTCCGTAAAGCGCGTTCTGCCATGTGACCTGTAGCGTGTTCGACGGCGTTACGAAATGCCAGAACTGCGATTCCCCACCGTTCCCCGTTCCCTGTTCCCCATTCCCAATCAGATGCCAATTGGCCTCCGGCACAATTCCGAGCATGGCCTTGAAAGGACTGAACACCGGACCGTCCTTGACCTCCGTCCAGCCGTCGGAATGAATGCGCAGTCTTGTTTGACCACCCGTTCCCTGTTCCCCGCTCCCCGTTCCCCACTTCCCACTTTCAACTTCCCATTTTACACTCTCGTAAATCCAGTCCGTCGCCGCGCCGAATGCGCGCCAGTCGGAACACACTGTCGCACCGGCGGGCGGCGTGAAGTCGAATGCCTCGTCCGTGCCGACGCGCGACATCACGAACCCGCGCCGGAAGTCGTCGCCCGTGATCGTGCGCGTGGTGTTCGTCGATGTTATAGTGATCTCACCCATAGGTACGGGGCCACGGAGATTGCCGCCGTTGCCTCCGCCGTTAGGCTTGACGCTGGCGAAGATCCACATAGTGATGAAGAAAGAGCCAAAGATGACGCGCCCCGCCTTTGACTGTTTCTTTAAGAACGCCACTATGTCTTGCACGGGGCGGATGTTCTTTTCGTGCATGAGCGCGAGAAGCCACGCGATTGTCGATGCACACGCGAGAGAGAGGAGAAACGCTGTCCAGAATCTCGAGATCATGGTATCACCTCAGTTTGATGTAGAAGAAATGCGAACTGGGGTGCGAGTGAAAACGCCCACATTCAATCCCCTTCGAACAATGGCGTGGAGAAGTAACGCTCCGCAGTGTCGGGAAGGACTGTGACGACGGTCTTCCCCGGACCGAGCTTCCGGGCGAGCCGGAGCGCGGCATAGACGTTCGTGCCGGACGAGATGCCGGCCATCAGCCCTTCCTTCCTGGCGAGGTCGCGCGAGGTCTCGAGCGCGTCGGAGTCGGACACCACGCAGACCTGGGAGTAGATGTTCGTGTTCAGGTTGTCGGGGATGAGCCCGTCGCCTATGCCCATCTGCAGATGCGCGCCGACCGTTCCGCCGGCGAGGATCGCCGCGTTCTCCGGTTCGACCGCCCATATCTCTATGCCGGGGTTCTGCGCCTTGAGGACTTCGCCGATGCCGCTGAGCGTTCCGCCCGTGCCGATGCCGGAGCAGAAACCGTGGATGGGCCGCGCGGCCTGTTCCATTATCTCGAGCGCAGTATGGAGCCTGTGAGCCTCGGGATTCGCCGGATTGGAGAACTGCTGCGGGACGTACACCCTCGGATCGGACCTGCGCATCTCCTCCGCCCGGCGCACGCACTCGGCGATCGCATCGCCGATGTTGCCGACGTCGTGGACCAGCACGACCTCCGCACCGTAGTGCCGCATCAGCTTGCGGCGCTCCTCGGATACGGAGTCCGGCAGGATTATGACCGTGCGGTATCCGCGCACAGCGCCGACGAGCGCGAGGCCGATGCCCTGGTTCCCGCTCGTCGGCTCGACGATGATGGAGTCCGGCCCGATGAGTCCCTTCGCCTCGGCGTTGCAGATCATGTTCCACGCCGTGCGAGTCTTGATCGACCCGCCGACGTTGAGCGCCTCGAACTTCACCAGCACCTCGGCGGAGTCCTTGCCGATCATCCTGTGAAGACGCACGAGTGGCGTATGTCCTATTGCTTCAAGTATTGTATCTGAAATCATGGTTGTAGATTATACCATATCTCCGCCATCCGCACAAGAGCCGATTGTGGTATAATATCGCCAACGAAAGGAAGGCAACACATGCTCAAGGGAATCTCACCGGCGATATCGCCGGAACTGCTCAAGACACTCGCGGAAATGGGGCACGGCGACGAGATCGTGATCTCCGACGCCCACTTCCCCGCGCACACGTTCAACGCGAAGGTGATACGCGCCGACGGAATCCCCGCCGACAGGCTTCTCGCCGGAATCATCCCGCTGTTCGAGCTGGACTCCTATGCGACGCCGGTCGCGATGATGGAGGCCGTGCCGGGCGACACGCTCGACCCGTCCGTGGAGGAGCGTTACCGCAAGGCACTCGAATACGACGGCAAGATAGATCGCGTCGAGCGCTTTGCGTTCTACGAGCGCGCGAAGAAGGCGTTTGCCGTCGTCATAAGCGGCGAGACCGCGAAGTACGGGAACGTGATACTCAAGAAAGGCGTGACTCCGATCGACGTCTAGTGAGCGGATTGCGATGCCTAGGCAAACAAAAGGCCTCGGACCAAACAACCGAGGCCAAAATGTCTTGGTTGTGGGAGGTGGATTCGAACCACCGAAGGCGTTAGCCAGCAGATTTACAGTCTGCCCTCGTTGACCGCTTGAGTATCCCACAACGCGGAAAGTGACACATATTATATCATTATTTGCTCCCTCTTGTCAATAGGGTTCCGAAGCAAAAATTTTACTTGTTCGAAGCCGCGTATTCTGCGGCGGAACGGCCGGCGATTTCGGAGTCGCGGCTCACCCAGTCCACGAGGTCGTACACCCTGACGACGTTGCCTCCGGCGAATATGCCGGGAACGCTCGTCGCCATCTTCGCATCGACCTTGGGCCCGCGCGTCTTGGGGTCCATCTCGACTCCGGCCTTCTTCGTCAGCTCGTTCTCGGGGATGAGCCCGCACGACAGGACGAGCGTGTCGCAGTCGTAGTGGATTTCCGTCCCTGGGATGGGCTTCAGGTTGTCGTCAACCTTCGCGACCTTGACGCCCGTCACGTGCTCGCGTCCCTCGACGTCTGTGACGGTGTGGGACAGTAGGAGCGGGATGTCGTAGTCGTTAAGGCACTGCACGACGTTGCGGACAAGTCCCGACGACTTCTTCATGATCTCGATGCAGGCGAGCACCTTCGCGCCGGAGAACGTTAGACGGCGCGCCATGATGAGCCCGATGTCTCCGGAGCCGAGTATCACCACCCTCTTTCCTGGCATGATGCCGTCCATGTTGACGAGCCTCTGCACCGTGCCGGCGGTATAGACGCCTGCCGGACGCGTACCGGGCGTCATCAAGGCCCCGCGCGGACGCTCGCGGCATCCCATCGCGAGGACTACGGAGCGCGTCTTGTACACCTTGAGTCCGCCGCGCGGACTCATCGCCGTGACGTGTACTCCCCCGTCCGCCTGCGGTGCGATGTCGAGCACCATTGTTCCGCATACGATCGGGATGCCGTGCGCGTTCGCCATGTCAACATAGCGCTGCGCGTACTCGGGACCGGTAAGCTCCTCCTTGAAGCGGTGAAGCCCGAAGCCATTGTGGATGCACTGCTGCAGGATGCCGCCGGGCGCATCGTCGCGCTCAATGACCAGAACTCCATCCGCGCCCGCCTCCTTCGCGGCGCACGCGGCGGCGAGTCCCGCCGGGCCCGCGCCGACGACCAGCACGTCCAGCACCCTTTTCCCGGCATCCGTTCCCCGCTCCCCGTTCTCCGCTCCGCGAAGCCCCTTCGGCGCGGTCTTGCGAGAAAGCAGGAACGACTCCGGCGGAAGCCCAAGCTCCGCGCCAAGTATCTCGATGAGGCGCGGAGTGCAGAATCCTCCCTGACAGCGTCCCATGCCGCTCCTCGTGCGGCGCTTGATGCCGTCGAGCGTCCGCGCGCCGACGCGCGCGCGAATCGCTGCGCGTATCTCACCCTCGGTCACACCCTCGCAACGGCACACGACGCGTCCGTACGACGGATCGCGCTCGACCAGCTCGGCAAGCTCCTCCGGCTTCATCTCGCGCGTCTTGGGCCACCAGCTGACGTCCTTTGAGATGAGCGAGGGGTTCTTGCGCGAAGCCCCGAGCGACCCCGCGACGAGTTCCGCCATCCACACGCCAATCGCCGGCGCGGAGGTGAGGCCTGGAGACTCCACGCCCACGGCGTTGAAGAATCCCGGCGCGTCCGGTGCCTCGCCGAGGATGAAGTCTCCGACAGTCGTCTCGTGCGCGCGCAGTCCGGAGAACTCCGCGATGACCTTGCCGAGCGGAAGCGCCGGATACGTGCGGCGCGCGCCCGCCTTCGCCTTCTCGAGGCCCTCGTACGTGGTAGCCTTGTCGTCCTTGTCGGGGATGTCCTCCGCCGTCGGGCCGACGATCACTGTACCGTCAACAGTGGGCGACACGAGGATGCCCTTGCCCATCTTAGACGGGCACTGGAACATAGTAGCGGAGAAGACGCCGTCCTCGTCGCGGTCGAGCATGAGGTATTCGCCGCGCCGCGCCTGGATGGAGTACTTCGTCGCGGACACGAGGTTGTTCAGCTCGTCGGACCTTATGCCGGCGCAGTTCACGAGCGCGCGCGCCTTGAACTCGCGTCCGTCCTCGCACTTCACGCACCAGCCGCAATCGGCCTTTGATATCGCGACGACCTTCGCGTCAAAGAAGAATTCCGCACCATTCGCGGCCGCGTTCTCGGCATAGCGGAACGTCAGCTCGTACGGACAGCAGATGCCGCCGGTCGGCGCCCACAGCGCGGCGGTCGCCTCCTCCGAGACGTTCGGCTCGCGCCTGCGCAGCTCCTCGCGGGAGATGATCTCGGTCGGCACGCCGTTCGCCTCTCCGCGCGCCTTTAGGTCCGCGAGCGTCGCCTCGTCCTCCGCGCCGAACGCGAGGACGAGCGAGCCGTTGCGCCTGAACGGCACCTTAAGCTCGCGGCAGACGTCCTCGAACATCCGGTTTCCGAGGACGTTGAACTTAGCCTTGTTGGAGCCGACCTTCGCGTCGAACCCCGCGTGCACGATAGCGCTGTTGGCCTTCGACGCGCCTTCTGCGACGTCGCTTCCCGCCTCGAGGGCGGCGACATTGAGATTGTAGCGCGTGAGTTCGCGCGCAACCGCACAGCCGACGACGCCGGCACCTATGACTATGACATCTTGCTTCATGTCGTATATTATGCGCTTTCTTTGCCGAAAACGCAAGGGGACAATGCAGTATTTGTTTCATGCGCCCCGCAGAGGCCCATTGGCGTCAACGGGTCTCGAGAAGCTTCCTGGCGCGCTTGTTGCCAAGGCGTGCGGCACGGTATAGCCAGGTTTCGGCGGCGGCGACGTCACGCTCGACCCCGAGTCCCTCGAGGTAGCACTCCCCGACGAACGCCTGCGCGGGCGCGTGGCCTATGCTCGCCGCCTTGAGCGCAAGCTCGAAGGCGGCAACCTCGTCCTTCTCCGTCCCGATGCCGTGCATCATGCAGAACGCAAGGTCGTTCATCGCCGACAGGTTCCTCTGGTCCGCCGCGAGCCTGTACCACCTTACGGCCTCTTCGACGTCTTTCTCGCATCCGTGACCGCGAAGGAGGCAGAGCCCGAGCGACGCCTGCGCGTCGGAGTTCCCCGCGTCTGCGGAGATGCGGTACCACTTCACGGCGGCGGCCTCGTTGGTCTCCGTGCCCTGTCCGAACATGTACGCCTCGGCGAGCGCGCACTGCGCCACGGGGTTTCCACCCTCGGCGAGAGACTTGAGCCGCAGGAAGTACGCGGAATCCGACTCGTCTGGCGCCTTCGCCGCCGTGAGCACCCTCGGCGGCGGATTGAGCCGCCAGATCATCCATTCCCGCAGCTCCCCCCTGTAAGCGAATGCGACGAGCGCGGCGGCAAGGGCGAACGCCGCGAGCGCGGCAAGCGTCCAGCGCACGTAGTTGCGGTGCCTGAGCGCGGAAGCGAACGCATCCGCCGATGCGTACCTGTCGTCTGGATTCTCGCGCGTCGCCTTGCGGATCACGGGCTTAACGCTCGACGGGGGACGCCCGCCGTACATGGAGCGGAGCAGCTTGCCGAGGGCGAAGACGTCGCTCTGCACGGACGATTCGCCCTTCAGCAGCTGTTCCGGTGCTGCGTAGTCGAGTGTGCCGACGCCGACGGGCTTGCCGTCTATGATCGAAAGGCCCTTCCCGTGCCGCACGATCGGATCGGTCACGCCGGTGCCGCGCTTCTTGACGAGTCCGAGGTCGATCAACACTGGTTCGCCGCTGGGTCTCGTCAGGATGTTGCCGGGCTTGAGGTCGCGGTGTATGTATCCAGCGTCGTGGAGTGTCTGCACGGCCTTTGCAACACGGTTCACGAAGCCTGGCACGTCGCGTCGCGGCATCGGATCGGGAAGCGGCTGGAGATACTCCATCACGTAGTACGGCGTACCGTCCGTAACTCCGCTGCCCATGAATCGGGGAAGGCATTTGAGCGACAGGAATCGAATTGCGTCAGACTCCGCCTCGAAGCGCTCCTTGAGTCCGCGCGTGCCGTCCACGAGAAGCTTCAGAGCGCCGGCGTGCCCGAAGCGCCTGTTCACCACGCGGTAAACCTCGGCGGACAGCCCGCGCCCGAGGTACGCCTCGACGCGCCAGTCGTCGATGACCGCGCCGCGTGCGAGACGTCCTCCCGACGTCACCACGAAGTCGCGCGAACCAAGCCAGTTCTCCACCGACACCATGCCGGAACCCATCAGTCGCCTTTCCTCCTGAGGACGATGACGGATATCTCTGGATCGTCGAATATCCTTATCGGGAAGCCCGCCCACTGTCCGCACCCAGGCGACACGAAGAGCCTCCCTTCGCGCATTGCGGGGGCGAGGTCGTCCGGCGGAATCTCGTACACACCACGGACGAATCCGTTGTTGACGAAGGATACGAGCCAGTTCAGCACCGGCATGACGCCGCCGTGCGTATGTCCAGACAGTTGCAGGCCGACGCCATGGTTCTCGACGTTCTCGCGGACGTCGAACGGCCTGTGCTGGAGCAGGATGCGGAACTCGCCGTTCGTGGCGGATGCGAACGCGCGCCCGACGTCGGGCATCGCCGCGCGCCCCATTCCACGCGCAAAGGCGTCGTCGTCCGTACCGCCGAGAGCGAGGCCATCGCGCGGAAATACGCAGTCGTTCTGGAGGAAGCGCATGCCCCACGAGTCGTACAAACTGCGCCATCCGATCCAGTCATGGTAGAACTCGTGGTTCCCGGTGATGAAATAGACTCCGTCCTTCGCCTTGACGTTCTTGAGCGGCTCTACATCCTTCTCTCTCACGTCCGTCATTCCGTCCACTATGTCGCCCGTGCATACGGCGAGGTCGGCGTTTGCCGCGTTCGCCCTTTCGACTATCGCCTCTGTCCGCCAACGCCGCGCGGCGGAAGAGACGTGGATGTCTGCGATCTGGACGATGCGGTATCCGTCGAGCGAAGCGGGGAGGCCGGGACACACGATCTCCACCTCGCGCACCTCGGGGAGCTTGATTCCGTTCCACACGCCCCAAGCAGAAAGCCCCCATGCGAGCACCGGCAGCAGGAACGGCTTCACCCTTCGTGGAACGAAGAATAGCGCGGCCGTGAGTACGAGGAGTATCATTGCGCCGGAATAGAGCCAGTTCCAGACCCAGATCACTGCGGTCGGGAACTCGGGATTGAACACGTCGCCGCCGAACGCATCGTAGCAAAGGAACTTCGCACAGCAGAAAAGCAGGAACATCGCGCATACGGCCTGCGCGCGGACACCCTTCCCGAGCGCGCGGCAAGACGGAGCGACGAAGCATATCATCAACAGGACGAACACGCCGAGGGGCATGTACGAGAAGAACGCACGATAGACCATGTCATTTCCTCCACCTGTGTGTTGATTCACCCTTGGCGCGCATGACATCGGTCTCGCCGAGCATCCCTATCTCGCGTATGCCAGGCGTATCTACGACCATCGCGCCCGACTGGAGCATGGCGAGCTCACGGCTCGTCGTCGTGTGGCGGCCCTTGCCGCTCCACTCCTGTATCTCCTGCGTCGCCGCCCACTCCTCGCCGGCGAGGACGTTAAGGAGAGTTGACTTGCCGACGCCGGAGCTGCCGACGAACGCGAGGGTCCGCCCGGGCTTCACGTACTCCATTACGCCGTCCATGCCCTCGCCGGTGAGCGAGGATATCGCAAGGCACCTTCTCGACAGGCGCGAGGCGAGACGGTCGGCCTCGGCGCGCAGCTCTTCCGCTTCACTGGGCGGGACAAGGTCCCGTTTCGTAAGGACGACGACGGCCTCCGCTTCGCCCATGTCCTCTGAAAGGGTCAGGTAGCGGTCAAGGCGCGCGGTGGAGAAGTCTGCGTTCAGTGCCATCATTATGAAGAGCGTGTCGAAGTTGACGGCGAGCGTCTGCGACTTCCTGCGCGCGTTCGCGTCCCTGCGCTCGAAGTGCGAGAAGCGCGGCAGGATGTCTGTTATCATCGACTCGCCTTGCGCGTTGTACCGGAACCTTACGAAGTCGCCGGTGATGGGAACTAGAACCTCTTCACCTATCTCGCCGCGGCGGACGCGCCTCATGCCGCCAGCCTCGGTGACGGACTCCACGCGCTTTGCGAAGGCGCTCTTCTTCTTGCGCGCGAGTATTTCGCCCTCGGCCTCGTTGCAGACGAGGTGGTAGTAGTCGCCGTGCGCGCTTACGACGCGACCGATTCCGGCCACGACCTCTCCCCGCCAGCCAAAACTCTCGATCCTCGTCATGTCAAGGCACAACGGGGAACGCACCCTGCACCACGCACGCAAAAGCCGCAGATACGGCGATTGCGAGCGTGGGAATGCGTATCGTCTTGCGGCATACGCTTTTGAGCAGCTCCTTTACGGCAGCGCGCATCTGGCGCTTCGCCGTGCCCATCGACGCCTTGATGGTGCAGCCCGCCGCGCGGCGGTGTCCGCCGCCGCCGAACTTGGCGGCAAGAACGGTCGCGTCCCAGTCGCCGCGCGTGCGTATGGAGCATCGGGTCTCCTTCGTGCGGTCGGGGATCTGGTAGAAGAAGAGGGCGATTTCGTTGCGCGCGACCGAGCGCGGGATCTCGATGATGTCCTCGGCGTCCGCCTTGGTTCCGCGCACGGACCTGAAGTCGTCGCGAGTGAGCGACACCTCGGCGACCTTGCGGTTCTTCCAGATGTGCAGCGAACGCCATGCTATCCGCTTGAGCTCGACCGCCTTGAGGGCAAACGTCCCGTATATGACGTCGTTGATCCAGGCGGTCCTTACACCGTACTTCAGAAGGTCTCCCGCCGCAAGCAGGGTGTTGGAACTCGTAGAGTCGTACGCGAATCGCCCGGAATCCGTCACGATGGCGACCCACAGCGCCTCCGCCGCCGCCCTGTCGAGGGACCACCCCATCCACTTCGCGAAACGCCATACGATCTCTCCGGCCGACGAGGCGTCTGGGTTCACGACCTGCGCGTCGCCGAAAGAACCGTCGTTCGTCACGTGGTGGTCTATGCAGACTATTTTCGCGCCCTTCGCAACGGGCTCCACTTCGGGCGGCATTCGGGAGAAGGAACCGCAGTCAACGGCGATGAGGAGGTCGAACGCCCCGCCCTTGCGGCGGAACGCCTTGAGCCTGCGGACGGGTATGAGGTCTGCGACGCCTTCGAGAAAGCCGGGCTTGCCGAGCGCGTTCAGGTCAGCGGTCGCATACGCATCCTTGCCCGACGCCTTCAGCATGCGCGCAAGGGCGATCATGGAACCAAGCGAATCCCCGTCCGGGCTAAGATGGCCCGAAATGAGTATCCGCTTCGCGCCGGCGATCAGATCCCTCGCCGCTGAATAACTCTCCCTGCTCTCCATTCGGAATCAATCAGCTTTCCGCGCCCTCAACGATCTTCGGCAGCAGGAACTCGTCGCCGACGCGAGCGGGCGCGTTGGCAAGCGCGGTCTCGGACGGCATGGACGGACGGACTTCGTCCTCGCGGAATGCGTTGACGAGCGTCCGGCCGTGCATCATCGGCTCCACGCCCGAGACGTCAACCTCGGAGATCTTCTCCACGTACTTGACGATGTTCTCGAGCTGCGGCTGAAACACGGACTTTTCCTCGTCCGTAAGCTCCAGTCGCGCCAGTTCTGCAACGTATCCGACGTCGATCTTCATTCCGCCTACCTCATCCAGCTCGGGGTTATCCAGTTGCCCGCCGCCCTGAACATCTGGCGGGGGGCTTCTCCGCCATCGTCCTTTTTAAGCGTATCGACGACGAAAAGCGCCTTGTCACGTCCTGCGATCACATGGCGGCCGTCGCGCGACCACACGGGATGCTCCCAGCTTCCGCCGGAAGTGACAAGAGTCGCCGAGGAATCGCCCTTTGCGGGATCCATCACCGCGACGTAGCTCAGTCCCTCGCGCTTCGTTATGTACACGACGCGTCCGTCAGGGCCCCAGTCGGGGTCGACGTTCTGCGAGCCCTGCGTGGTGAGGCGACGCTTCGCCTTCGTCGCGACGTCCACCACGTAAATCTGCGGATGGCGCGTCTCGTCGGAAACGTACGCGATGCGTGTCCCGTCCGGGCTCCACGCAGGCTGGCCCTCGCTCGCCGTCTTCGTGCTGGTAAGCCGCGAGTAGCGGCCGCCGGAGAGGACGTACAGCTCGGGGTTCCCCTGGAACGACGCGGCTACCGCGACCCTCGATCCGTCGGGCGAGACCGCAGCCGGGGAGGATATCCCCTTAATGTTGAACGCGAGCTTGCGGGATCCGGTCTCGACGTCGTGCTCGAATATCTGCTGTCCGCCGTTGAGGTATCCGATGTAGTAAATGGACCTCGCGTCCTTCCAGCGCGGCCCCACGGCGAATTTGCCGTCGCTCGTCAACTGGCGGATGTCCTGTCCGTCGGGATACCCCACGCAGAGCTCGGACGACGTGCTGCCCTTCCTCGTGACGAACACGACCCTGTCGCAGGCGAAGCCCTTCTGCCCTTTCTCGGACATGGCCTCGCAGATCGCGTCGCTCATGCGGCGCGCGGCCATGCGCGCGGAACGGTCGTCGGTAACGGGATTCGGCACGGACACGGAATGTCCGTATCCTGTAGCGGTGACGGTGGCCCCGACAGTACCTGTGACCTTGATCGGCCCCGACGCCCTGACGACGAAGCACCCCGTGAGCGCAAGGTTCCGCTTCAACGTATCGGTGTACGCATTCGCATGCGGGCCTGTCACGGATATCGCGACAGCCCTCTTCTCCGCTCCGACGCCCGTGACGTCCACGACCGTCTGCGCTCCGGCCTGGCAGGCGATGGCGACCGCGCAGGCAATCAATGTTGGCTTTCTCATTTTTCGTTTCTCCTTGTTTTTGTTTTCAAGTCTTCTTAAATCTTCTGCAACCTGATCACGTCGTGTAGTCCGCATTTATATGCACGTAGTCAAGCGACAGGTCGCACGTGTATATCTCGCCCTCGGCGTCGCCAAGGTGAAGATCGACGGTCACGGTGAACTCGCGCTTCTCCATCACCTTCTTGAGCTTTGCGAGCTGGCGTTCGTCCGCGACCTCGCCGCGCCGGAACGCCCACACGCTGTCGTAGGACACCTCGGCCGCCATGTCGTCCACTTCCGCGCCGGAATAGCCGGCCGCCGCGAGGACACGTCCCCAGTTGGGGTCCTTGCCGAACCAGCTCGTCTTGGCGAGCGGGCTCTTCGCGATCGCGCGCGCTGCGCGTTCGGCGTCCTTCTCGCTCCTTGCGCCCTTCACCCTCACGGTCACGAACTTGGTCGCGCCCTCGCCGTCAATCGCCATCTGGCGGGCGAGAGATACAGCCACACGACTGAGCGCCTCCACAAACGCGTCGAAGTCCTTGCCTGGCGCGTTTATCTCGCGGTTGCCAGCCTTGCCGGAGGCGAGCAGGAACACGGAGTCGTTCGTGGACTCGTCGCCGTCGACGACGAGGCGGTTGAAGCTGCGGGCGACAGCGAGCTGGAGCGCCCGCTTGAGCATTCTCGGCGAGACCGCCGCGTCTGTCGTGACGAAGCCGAGCATCGTCGCCATGTTCGGCTCGATCATGCCCGAGCCCTTCGACATGCCGCCGACGACTATCCTGCGCCCGCCGACGGTCGCCGTCGCGCACGCCTCCTTCGGGCGAGTGTCGGTCGTCATCACCGCCTTCGCGGCGGCAAGCGCGTGCGCGCGTGACGAACCGAGTGACTTCGCCGCAGACCGCATCCCGGCGAGAAGCCTGTCCACGGGCAGGCGCCTGCCGATGACGCCGGTCGATGCGACAAGGACATGGTGCGGATCGATGCCGAGCTCTCCCGCAGTGACGAGCGCCGAGAGCCTTGCGTCCGCGAGACCGCCCTCGCCAGTACATGCGTTGGCGCATCCGGAATTCGCGAGGATCGCCTGTATGCGCCCGCCCTTGATGACGGAGCGGTCGTACACGACCGGCGCAGCCGCGACCTTGTTCGTGGTGAATACTGCAGCCGCCGCGCACGGGGCGTCGGCAACTATGAGCGCAACGTCGTTGCGCCCCTCGTACTTTATTCCAGCTGCGGCAGCTGCCGCGCGGAACCCCTTGGCGGAACACACTCCGCCCTTGATGATCCTACAATCAGACATTGGAAATATTATACCAAAAATTCTCCGCCTGCACCGCAGAGAGCCAGGCGAGTTCGCGGCGGCGCATGGTGGCGTAGTCGCGCGGCGAAAGGTCGTCGGCGCCGGAAAGATGGTCGATGCCGTGCGCGACATAGAGGAGCAGCTCCTTGGCCGGAGACCACCCCTTGCGCCTCGGCGCTGCGGAAAGCGCACTGTCGCGGTTCACGTATATCTCGCCATAGACGCCGGGCTCCTCTCCGGGCATCGGATCGTATCCCTGCGTTATGACGTCCGTCGGTCCGTCCGCGCCGTTGATGGCAAGATGCGCCTCGGCGGACGCGTCGTCGTCCTGCAGCACGACCGCGATCTCGCGGAACGGAATCCCCACGCGCGCAGACGAACGCGCCGCGAAGAATTCCGCAGCGCGCCGCACCTCCGCCTTCGTCATGCCAAACGCCCTTGGCAGCGTCCCGTCAATGGTGACGCGCGTTCCCTTCATCGCGCATCCTCCGCGCCACGCACCGACGGACACAGCGTCCTGATCGGACATCCCTCGCACTTCGGACGGACTGGACCGCAGCGCGTCTGCCCGAACGATACGAGATGGCTGTTCCACGTCTTCCAGTATCTGACAGGCAGGATTCGCCTCAGCGTCATCTCCGTCTCAAGCGGAGTCTTCGTCTTGATCAGCCCGAGTCGGTTGCAGATGCGGTGGACATGGACATCCACGCAGATCGCTGGGAGGTCGAATCCGACCGCGACGGTGAGATTCGCGGTCTTGCGCCCCACGCCCGGCAGCTCGCAAAGCCCCTCGACGGTATTCGGGAGAACTCCGCCGAACTTTTCCTTCAGCACCTTCGGCAGCTCCTTCAGGTGACGCGCCTTGTCGCGGTAGAATCCGACAGGATAGATCAGCTTCTCTATCCTTTCGACAGTGAGCCTTTCAAGGTCCTCTGGCATGAAGCGCGCAGGATCCTTTCCGGCGGCGAAAAGACGACGGACCGCACCGGCCGTGCAGGCGTCCTTCGTGCGCGCGGAGAGAATTGTACCCACGAGCACGCAGAACGGATCCTTCGTTTGCGACTCTATCAGCTCTATGATCGGAGCAGGGTGCGCCTTGAACTCGCGCTTCAGCGCGCGATCTACCTTCGGTATGTCAGAAACGTCCATCGCTACTTTCTGACCACGCCATCCCCGGTGACGAGGTACTTGTACGTGGTGAGCTCCTCGAGGCCCATGGGACCGCGTGCATGGAGCTTGTCGGTCGATATTCCGATCTCCGCGCCCATCCCGAACTCGCCTCCGTCCGTAAAGCGCGTCGAGACGTTGTGGTACACGCATGCTGAGTCCACGTCGCGCAGGAACTCAGTCGCGCGCGATTCGTCGTTCGTGACTATGCAATCGGAATGATGCGACGAATTCGCGTTGATGAAGTCGATGGCGGCGCGGTAGTCCGCGACCTTGGCGACGTTGATGTCCAGAGAAAGGTACTCTGTGCCGGCTTCGTTCTCGTGGAGCGTCACGCCCTTGTCCTTTGCCCACGCCTCGACCATCGGCATGAAGAGCGGTGCAAGCCTCTCGTGGACGAGAAGGCACTCTGCGGCGTTGCACACGCCTGGGCGCTGGGTCTTCGCGTTGTCGAGTATTGAAAGCGCCATTGCAAGGTCGGCCTTGTCATCGACGTAAACATGGCATACTCCCTTGTAGTGCTTGAGTACGGGGACGAGTGCGGCTTCGCACATGGCGCGGATAAGGCGCTCGCCGCCGCGCGGGATGGCTACATCGACGAGTCCGACGGCGCGCACGAGCTCCGTGACGGCCGAGTGGTCGGTGGTCTCGACTAACTGAATAGAGTCAATTAGGGTCCCTAACCCTTTTTTGACCGCAACGGCGAGGGCCTTGTTTGTGCCGATTGCCTCCTTGCCTCCGCGAAGGATCACGGCGTTCCCCGTCTTGAGGCACAGCGCGGCAGTATCGACAAATACGTTTGGCCTGCTCTCGAACACCACTGCTATCACGCCGAGCGGGACGCGCACTTTACGGATATGTATTCCGCTCGGACGCTCCCGTGTCCAGATCGTCTCTCCGACAGGGTCCGGCAGGGACGCCACATGCCTGACGCCCGCGACCATCGCGTCAAACCGCGCCGGGGTGAGCGTTAGACGATCCACCATTGCTGGAGATATGCCCGCCTCCTTCGCCCGCGTGACGTCCTCCGCGTTCGCCGCCGAGATCGCCTCGCGATTCGCCTCTATTGCGTCCGCCATCGCGAGAAGCGCTGCGTTCTTCCGCTCGGTCGTCATTCCGGCGAGGACGCCGGATGCCGCGCGCGCCCGCGTCGCCATGCCGATTATCGTTTCATGCACATCCATCCGATCACCTCCCCAGCGGGTTGTCGAACTGCCTTACGGTGTCGAGCAGGTACTCCGCAAGGTCGGGATCGACCTCGAAGATGTTCTCCCTCTCAGAATACGTCACGTTGTTTATGTTCGCCCTGACTGCGATGAACCGCCTGAACTCCTTTTTCTTCTTCTCGGACTTTCCCCACTTCTCGCGGTCAAGGACGCCGCGGTTGACGAGGTCCTGGAAGATGTCCTGCACGTGCCTCGGATCTATGTCCTTGCGCTGAGTGCGGATGTCGTGCCAGTCGTCGTCCTTGTAGCCCTTCGCGAAATCGTCCGAGACGAGCTTGCTCGTGCCCTTCTTGACTTCGACGTGCCCCGTACCGGAGAGCGAGAGCGAGACGCGCCGTATGGACTTGCGGGACGAGTCGAGGGTGTTGTAGTAGTGAATCTCCATCCAGTTCAGCGGACTGTCGTTCACTGTCACGAACGGATTCACCCAGAACGGACCGCATCCGTCGAGGAGGACGGATGCCGCGAACGCCGCAAGCGCGGCGATGATCATCCTAAGCCGGCTCATTGCGCCACCCCCATTCTCCCTGCGTCCTTGAGCTGGCGCCGGCGCTGAGCCTTCGCCGCCATGTAGGCGAACATGCGCTTGATGTTCTCACGCCATGTCTGGAAGAGAGCGTATAGACCTGGGACGAGCAGGATGCCGAACGAGACGGACGCGAACATTCCCCAGAACTCGGTCGTGCCGAGGTGGTTGCGGCTCGCGGCGCCCGCGCCGGTCGCGATCATCATCGGAAGCGTGCCGAGCAGCGTCGTGAGCGCCGTCATCAGGAGCGCGCGCAGGCGCTCTCCCGCCGCAATGCCGGCGGCTTCGACGATGGAATATCCCTCGTTCTCGCGCTTGTCCTTCGCAAACTCCACGATAAGGATCGCGTTCTTCGAGGCGAGGCCTACGAGCAGGACGAGGCCGAGCTGCGCGTATATCGACAGCGGATACGGGCTCCCTGTCATCCAGATTCCGAACCACCTGAGTCCGCACAGCGCGCCGAGAACGGCGACGAAGATGGAGAGCATCACGGGGAGCGGAATCGTCCACGACTCGTACTGCGCGACGAGGAAGAGGTAGCCGAACAGCACGGCGAGCATGATGAGCGGCGCCGCGCCGCCCTCGTTGCGCGCCTCCTGGAAGGCGAGGTCGGACCAGTCGAAGCCGTAGTCAGAGGGAAGTATCTCCTTGAACGCCTTCCTTATGTCGTTCATCACCTTTCCGGACGCGACGCCTGGCATGGTCATTACGCTGATTGAGCACGCGACGTACTTGTCGCGCGTATAGACCGTGCGCGGGCCAAGCTCGCGCGAGATGTCGCCGAGCGAACCGATCTGGACCATCGCGCCGGTCTCGCCCCTCACATACAGCCTTGCGACGGCCTCGGGCGTCGCGCGTCCATCCCAGTCAGCCTGCACCGTCACGCGGTTGACCTGCGTGCCGAGGTTCACGTCGTTGACGTACCTGGAGCCGAGATAGTTCTGAAGCGTGGCGTACACGGTCGAGACGGGGACCTTGTACATCTCCGCCTTCACGCGGTCGAGGTTGAACCTGAGGTGGGGCGTCACCGCGTTGTAGCCGGAGTACGCGACCATGATGTCGGGATGCTTGCTCTTGTCGTTGAGCTCGCGCAGGACCTTGTTCTTCACCGCGTCCATGCGGATCGGATCCGCCGTGCCTTTGTCCTGCAGGTGGAACGTTATGCCGTTCACCATGCCGAGTCCTGGAATCGCAGGCGGCATGAACACCTTCCAGTTGGGCTCAGGCACCTGCGCGAGGACGCCCTGAAGTCGCTGGACCAGCATGGATGCGCTCTGTTCCTTTGCCTTGCGCTGCGCCCAGTCCTTGAGGTCTATGATGACCATCGACTGGTTCTCGCCGCGCCCGCCGACCATCGAGAAGCCCGTGATCGTCAGGACGCTGCGCACCTCCGGCACCTCGAGTAGCGCCTTCACCGCCCTGAGCGACACGTCGCGCGTGCGGTCCCTCGTCGAGCCCTCGGGCATGTCCATAGCCGCAAATATGACGCACTGGTCCTCCTCCGGAAGGAACGAGGTCTGCGTCGTGGTGAACATCTGCACGGTCAGGAGGATCGTGAGCGCGAGCAGCGCAAGCGCCACGAGGATGCGACGTGCGAGCCACTTGGCAATCCTGACGAAGAAACCCTTGAACGCGTTGATCATCCAGTTGAACCAGGCGAGCGGACCATGCTTGTATGGACGCGACTCGCGGAGTATGAGCGAGCAGAGCGCCGGCGCGAGCGTGAGCGCGCACACCGTCGAGAAGCACACGGCGGCAGAGAGCGTAACGGAGAACTGCTGGTAGATGCGTCCCGTAATGCCGGACATGAACCCGACAGGCACGAAGATACCGAGCAGGACGAGCGTCGTCGCGATGACAGCGCTCGTCACGTCGCTCATCGCCTGGATCGCCGCCTCCTTCGAGTTGAGCCCTCGCGTCTCGATCAAGAACTGCACGCGCTCCACGACGACGATACAGTCGTCAACCACCACGCCGATGGCGAGGACTAGTCCGAACAGCGTCAAGATGTTTATTGAGTATCCGAGGACAGCCATCAAGATGAACGTCGATGAGAGCGACACAGGAATCGTCAGGCACGGTATGAGCGTCGCGCGCCAGTCCTGAAGGAACAGGTAGCACACCAGCACGACGAGGCCGAACGTAATGAGCAGCGTGAACTCGATCTCCTCGATGCAGCGGCTCACGAAGTCCGTTGCGTCGTATGGTATGACCCACTCTATGTCGTCGGGGAAGGATTCCTTAAGTTTCGCCATCTCCTTGCGAATCGCCTTCATCGTCGCTATGGCGTTCGCGCCGGGCTTCTGCTGGAGCGCGATGGAGACGGCGTTGCCGCCGTCGAGTTGCCCCGTGAACATGTAGTTCTGCTCGCCGATCTCCGTACGAGCGATGTCCTTTAGCCGCACGACGCCGCCCTGCTCGTCGCGGCGCACGACGATCTCGTCGAACTCCTTTGGCGACATGAGGCGCCCCTTCGCGAGGAGCGACATCGTCCACGCCGCGTGGTCCCCGGTGGGCGCGGAACCTACCGAACCGAGCGATGCCTGGATGTTCTGCTTCTGGACCGCCGCCATCACCTCCTCGGTGTTCATGCCCTGCGCCGCCATGCGCGCGGGGTCGAGCCATACACGCATCGAGAGCTTCGGACCGTACACCGTCGCGTCGCCGACGCCGGGGACGCGCAGAAGCACCGGCTGTATGTTAGCGTATATGTAGTCGGATATCTGGAGGCGGGAGAAGGTTCCGCGCGGGGAACGCACTGCTATGAAGCCGAGCATGTCGGAGTTCTGCGCG
>JAEEGL011843196.1_pt1 | contig 18270 bp, 16 predicted proteins | sample 9134231 | NCBI WGS metagenome assembly JAEEGL01 (sample SAMN16246548, study PRJNA631951) | gut metagenome | biome: gut microbiome; feature: rumen; material: fiber-attached | host: Bos | place: Iran: Karaj | collected 2018-10 | reverse complement strand
TTCCTGATATCAGCTTTTCTAAATCCATAGCCAGATGCGATGAAAAACATAGTCATCAGACTATATATGATGAACACTCCTATCAATCCGAAAAGCACACTATTTACAGAGGACATCATCTCACTGAGCATGGTGACATTTTCCATGCTATGCCCCAGGATGATAAAAATCATACCGAGACCTTTAGCAAAATCAAACATGGTAAGTGAACTTCCAATTCCACCTACAACCTTGTCCTTATTATTGAAATTAAAAACAATTCTGTAACAAAGAAAAACAAAGACTAGGGACAGCAGATATATATCCACAAAACATAAGATCTTCTTTAGAGTACTTTGATAATTCACCTTTAGAAAGGTATTCTTCCAACTATTCCGATACATTTTCAGATCAATAACATCGTCACCACATTCTATGCGACAAAAGCCTGATCCTTCCTGCTTTACATATTCCATTATAAATGTATCTATTGGGTAATCAGATTTGATAGAAAAATCTTTCTCTCCTTCTTGATATAACACATATCCCCACTCTCCATGCCATACCCAATCCTCGTTTTCAAATTGCGTCAAGTCCACTTTGTTTCCGTTTATAGAAACGTTTACAATCCTCATTTCATGTCCATAAGAACCTTTAGGCACATCTTGAGACATATGGAAAGTAATTGTATGTATGTCTTGTTTTTGATCATAAAAATGATTTATTTTTCGATACAACGGAAATACTAATATTGCCAACATAAGTGCTACAGCCAGTAGGCATAACACATGGCTGAGTTTTATTTTCTTATGATTCATATTCGAGACGCATCCATCCATAAATAAAGGTCGCCTTTCTCAAAGCTTGTTATTATCATTATTCATAATAAGACGTTTCCCCAGGAGCCATTTCTCCAATTCAAAGGTTTAGTTTCGTCCTTTGGTCTGTCAATATTTATGTCTATTCCCTTGACACAGTCCAGATCAAATCCTTCTCCAAACTGGTCCATTCCAAATACTGTATAGAATGTTTTATAGACACCGTTTGCGACATGCGACAAATCTACGCTCAATACGCTCTCTCCTATCTTGTCACAGTCACCTTCGATCTGATCATAGAAAACAGCTGTCGCAAAAGCACGTTCTTCGCCATCAGTAAGTTCTACTCGAACCCCAACATTTTCGACTGGTTTCACAACTCGCCACGTAAACTTAATTTTCAGTTTGTCTAACGTTCTTAAAGGGACCTCACTATCGACATACTCCGCGTTTATTAGCCGCACATCGTCTCTTCCAAGCCACCCAGGTCTTACGTAATCTGTGTAGTCAGCAAAACTATCAGTTTTTACGCTTTCATTTCCAAAGTACCGTCTGCAGGCCTCATCTGTGTCTCCATCATAAACAATCTTTCCATGATCCAGGATAATACATCTCTTACATAGTCTTCTCACAGACTCCATGTTGTGACTAACATAAAGAATAGTTCTGTGCTCCTGAGCCGCTATCTCACGCATCTTATTTATACATTTATGTTGGAATTTTACATCTCCTACAGCCAAAACTTCATCCATTATGAGAATTTCTGCATCGAGATGTGATGAAACTGCAAACGCAAGTTTAACATACATTCCAGACGAGTATCTTTTGACAGGTGTATCAATAAACTGTTTGCATTCGGAGAACTCAATGATAGAGTCTATCTTAGAATCAATTTCTTTTTTGCTCATACCCAATATTGATCCATTAAGATATATGTTTTCTCTTCCTGTAAGTTCAGGGTGAAAGCCTGTTCCCACCTCTAAAAGACTAGCCACTTTGCCATCAATGTATATTTTACCTCTTGTGGGACTGGTAATTCTGGATATGAGCTTGAGTAGCGTTGATTTACCAGCTCCGTTGGCGCCAATTATTCCAAGAGTTTCTCCTTTTTTCACCTTGAAAGAAACATCTTTCAAAGCTGTAAATGACTCATTATGTAGCTTAGCATGTTTTTGTCTCTTACTTCTTAATGCATCCTTGAGCGTCTCGCCATTAACAGTTCCTAGTTTATAGTCTTTACCAACACTTTCTACACTTAAAATAATATCTTCCATAATCAGTTTTGTTGTAATTTCCTGCTATCTTCAATATTTTTTATCAGATTTTTCTTTATTCGTTTTATGCTTCTACCAATTACTCTGTTTTGTTCCCCCGCCAATATCTCAACTTTGATTTCCTCAATTGAAAGCCTATCTAGTTTCAATATCTGATTTCTCAGCAGCTCAAAACTAATCTTGTAAAACTCTTTTTTAATTAGCCCTTTTTTTAGTCGATTTGCTTCCTTGTAATTATGTTCAAGCAAATTAAAAAGCCGCGGTATAATAGTCGCTTGATCTATAGTACGTGTTATCGATGTGCTTCTCTGTCTATAGAAATACAAATAGTTTACTAACATAACTTCCGATGTGGCACACATCATATATTCTATGAGAAAACAAATATCCTCAGCGAAAACTGTATCCATGCTCGTGAACCTTATATCATTATCGATAATTACTTTCCTCTTAAACAACCTGGTCCATGCTTCCCATCCATCAGAATAGTTTAAAAGCCTTGTAATATAATTCCAAATTATGTCCGCCTCTCTCTTAAAGGTAATCTTTTCCTGCGCGTGCCTAAAAAAAATTCTTTGAAAATCATCTCCATCTTCACTCATCAAAGTATATTGGAAAGCAAATAGATCACAGTCTATGAAACTCAAGCGTTCCTCAAGAGCTGAAAGAGCTCCGTCAGCAATTAAATCGTCACTATCAACGAACCATACCCAGTCTCCTGTTGCCTCCTCTATCCCCCTATTCCTCGCAGCGGAAGGACCTTTATTATCCTGATGGATCACTTTCGCCTTTTTGCATCCCACACAAAAATCATCGCAAATCTTATCAGATCCATCAGTAGAGCCATCATCTATAATGATAACTTCATAGTTTTCAAAATTTTGTGACGCAATAGATTCAAGACATTGTTTTAAATAATCTTTCGTATTAAATACAGGAATTATTATACTTAGAAGCATTTACAATCTCCATCAGACAATATCGATAAAGTTCTTTTCCGCTTTACCATACATAATAAGAGCTAAAAAAACAACCATAGCAGTAAAAACGATACTATAAACTAATCCTGGTACATATACAGAGTCTGTTTCACTCAAACAATATCTAAATCCCTCAATAAAAGATGACATAGGATTAAAATACACAAATCTCCTTATAGTCGGAGAAAGCTGAGACGAAGGGTAGAGCACGGGAGAAACATACATCAATCCAGATATTATCAATCCTGTGAGATGATCAAAGTCTCTATATTTAACCGTAAGAGAACAGATTATAAGTCCCATCGCAGTACCCATCGCTGATGCCAACAATAATAAAGGGATGATTCCTAATAGCCGCTCCCATTTAACTTGATAGCCAAATCTCCAAACCGTTACCGCCCAAACAAAGATACATACAAGAAACTGCAACATGCACCTCACTATACACAAGAGTGAATTAGATAAAGGGACAATTAACCTTGGAAAATATACTTTTCCAAACATATATGAATTTTCAATAAGAACCTTTGTATTTGCGCCAAAGCACGTAGAAAACAAGCTCCAGATAATATTACCTGTCATACAAAAAAGAAAGTATGGTACCCCATCCGAAGATAGTTTTCCAACATAGCCAAAGACAAAGGTAAGAAGACCTGTATTAAAGACAACTCCAAACAACATCCAGAGTGGACCAAGAATAGTTTGTTTATACTGAACAGAATAGTTTCTTTTAAACAACATTATTATCAGACTTCTATACTGCCATATTTCCTTAAAATCTATATTAAAAAGCGTTGGTTTTCCACCAATTTCAGTACGCCACGTTTTTTCCATCATGATACTCCATTCTCTCAATCACTAATCAGTGAAGATCAAATCCTCAATCTCCTTAAATCGCTTTTCCTGATCTATGATTCTTTTTCTCTCCATTATCTTTGCTTTATAATGTTCATGATATGTAGGATTATCAATGACTTTTTTCATCCCCTCATAGATTCCAATAACAGAAGGTTCAATGACCATTCCATATTCGCTATCTCCAACCAGTTCCTTTACCCCTGAACACTCCGTAAGCAGTAAAGGAGTATCTAATAACGCTGCTTCCTGACTTACAAAAGAGAATCCCTCAAATATCGAAGTTGAAAGAAACCAGTCCGCCATCTTCATGTATTTATATGGATTACTTCTGGCCCCGATAAAGTTAACACTCTTTACATTAAGCCTTTTCTTGGCTCTCATGATTCGATTATATTCATCACTCCATTCTTCCACTCCGCCAACCACTATCACATCAAACATGTACCCATCTTTTTCAAGCATGTGCGCAGCTTCAAGTAGTAGATCAAACCCTTTCTGATAATTAATCCTACCTACGATGACAAATAATGGCCTATCATCATGTTTTTCAACATCGATAACAGGCTCATTACCATCATAAAGAATTTTATCCACATTGAGAGGATTATACTTTACTACATAGTTTCCAGCATCACCTATGACCATTTTCAATGAACTTTCAATATCCTTAGCTACACAGACAACATTCGTATATTTTCTTAGTGTCTGAAGCTCATTCTCTGCTGATCCGTATAAGTACTGAGAATAGTAATAAACATTATAATCTGTATGATACCAAGAAAACTTTTTAGGAACCTTGAAATCTGCCATACGTTTTGTCACTTCTCCATCTTTTATGGCTATGACAACATCATAATCATTAAACTTCTTAATATATCTGAATCTAATGGCACAAAGATATTTTTTGATTAGATACTTAAAATACGAAGGACTCAGTTCACTTTTATATTGTTTCCTGACAGTTCTAAAAATATACTTAACATTATCAGGATAATAGTAGTAAAAATCTCTCTCCCTAAAATCAGATAAAACTGTGATTTCATAATTATCATGCCACCTTTTTACAAAATCCTGCAGTAGTTTTTCAACTCCTCCTCCCTTTATGATATCATTTGCAATTAGTATCTTCTTCATAAGCAGTTTATCCTCTTAATAAAGCTCAACTTATCTTTTTTTGATATAAAACAGCATCACCAAAATAACAGCCAAAAAGAATATTCCTGCAACAATTCTCCCATTAGTTCGTAAAGCTTTATTTGTCGTTTTTGTTTTATATGAACTTGACTGTTCTTCAACACATACTGCATAGGTTCCCATTTCTGTATTCTGATTCTGTCCATTAAGATCTGTATATTGAAGTCCGATGGCTATCTCCTGATTACCTGATTCGGTAAAGGTAATCTGACAATCTTCCGAATAGCTTTGCATAGGTTCTAAAGTTCCAAGTTGAATACTTTTGCTATCGTCAGAAACCTTACCTTTTACTATAAGAGTTGCATCAGTAATGCTCTCGGTACTCTTGTTCTGCAGAATAATACTCAAGAGTGTCTTGCTGTTCACTATAGCAGATGGGCTTAATTCTACTTTTTTTACAGAAACAAGAGAACCTCCTGACGCAGGAAGTACAACAACAAGTTCGTTTCCCATTGGGACATAGTCACTAGTATATGTAAAGTCACATTCTAGTTCTGCAAACTCTCCATCAAATCCCGTACTCACTTTAATTGGTATATCTACAGTCGTTGTCTCATCTTTATCTACCCTTCCTATGTAGCATTGATTATCTGCGCCGTAAGATGGGTATATCTTCCCATTATTACTTTTAACAGTCAGAATAACAGTGTAAGCGTTCGCCGTAGGACTTACATTATGGACATCCAAATGTAATATAGTATCTTTCCCTGGGACAAGTACATCTCCGTCAATTGAATAATTACTAACCTCAAGAAAAGCAACATCTGTTATTCTTTTTGTACTGTCTTCTGTCTCAAGTGCTCCTGATTCAGCCGCAATCACATGATTATTTCCCAAATTGAATACTAGGAAAATAATGATTATACCAAGTTTTATCCTTTTACTGATCTCATTATTCTTTTTCACGCTTATTACCTCTTAACTTTTTGGTCACGCCTCTGTTTTTTTCCCTCTTATGGGTATAGGCATATTTTTCTTTTTCAAAATAATCATATTCATAATTCTGGCTTTTATACTGATCCATATCCATTTTGTTGATTATAGTTCCTATCAGGTTCGCCTTAACATCCACAAGGGAATTTGCTGCATTTAATAATCCCATTTTTGATGTTTTTCCAATAGATGAAACCAAAATTACGGCATCTACACTCACAGCAATTACTTTTGCATCAGTAGTAGCATTCACAGCTGGCATGTCATATAGAATAAAATCAAATTGCTTGGCAAGTTGCTCTCTGACCTCATCCATTTTGTTAGAACATAACAGTCTTGTCGGATTATTTATCAACATACCGCAAGGAATATAGAACAAATTCTCTGTTTCTGTCTCATATATAATAGAATCCAATCCCACTTTTCCCAACAAATAGTCTGAAAGTCCTGCTTCAACTTCTTCATTTAACCTTTTATAATTGTTCTTTTTTCTCATATCACCGTCAATAAGTACGGTTTTCCAGCCAGAACTTGCAAGCGCAGCAGCAAGGCTTATTGCTACTGTTGTAGTTCCATCACCTGCCTCACAGCCGCAAAGAACGTAGCTTTTATAACCATTCTGTTTACGTAATATATGCAGATTCATTACAGTCCGGTCAAAAGCGTCATTTAGGATGTAATTTTCATTTCTATAAATTTCAAGCTTATTCAAATCATACACCTCTTTACTCTTTATAATCAGGGATAATCCCCAAAACTGGTAAATTGCTTCTTATTGTAGCATCTCTCACTGTTCTTACTCTTGTATCAAATATCTCCAGCAGAACTATAAACCCACATGCAATAGCAAAACCTGCAACAGCAAAGGCTATACGTATTAGCCAGGCTATCAGATTTGCATTATAAGATCTACGGCTATTATAGGCACTATCAAGCAACTTGACTGAATTGTTATCAAGAATTTCTGTCATTTCTATAGCGTAAGACTGAGCCATGGCGTCCGCCATTTTTATAGAAAGATCTGGATCCACTGTTGTTGCAGCAAAAGAAATGATAGTCGCTGAACTTACTAAAAAATTGCTTGAGGTGTTGCTATTTTTATTGGCAGACGAACTGACACTGATTGATTTTTGAATATAGAATGGATCAATATCACTTTGTCCCATAATAAGTGCCGCTCTCTGGCAAACTTTATATGAGCTTGCAACATTAAGGTAGGCATTCATAACAGTAACAGTGTGAGAAGCATCTGAATAGTTTCCATCAGATGCCGCATATACTGTAGCAGTTGCTGTATACATATCTGCGCCCTTATCAAGGGTAAAACCACACCCTGCAACGAAGAACAAAACAGTAATGATCACAATATATGTCCACTTTTTTATCAAGGTGTTTATACATCTTCCAATATCTATTTCCAATACACTCTTATACATTCTTATTCCTTTCATTTAACTTCTTTATTTTAGTTGATACTCTTTTTTTCAATTCATATCCATTCGCAACTATAAACGGCGATATAAAATAAAGCTTGTATATGTTTGCTACAGGAATATTATGATTCTCACACTGCTCAACTGCCTTCTTCATCCTGTCATAAATAATCTTACGCATCTGTTTTTTGTGACTACTCTTTTTTACATAGGTCAAATGTGTATAAATCAATCCTCCATAAAGATAACAATCCATACAGTTCGCAAACAATTCCATTTCACCTTTTGATAAATAAAAGGCCAAATGCTTATCCAATGCTTCAAAATATTGAAGCCTTTTAATATCAAAAACGCCATTCATTATCGAATTAGGTGTTCTACGATAATAGTATAATTCCTGATCTACATCTGCTATTCTGTCAGTGTTATATAATATCTCATATGTAATAAAAAGATCTTCATGAACCTTTCCTACAGTAAATCGTCTCTGTTCCCAAATACTCTTATGATAAATTTTGGACCATGCTACAGTAGATTTCACACCGGCAGTTTTATAAATCCCGGCGCATTCTTCTCTTCCAGTACGAATGCTGACAACCCCCAAGCCTACTTCATCATTTGCTTTTATTAAATCTCCATCCTTAAAGTATTTGAACTGACACTGAGCAACTGAGCAATTATTCTCTATAGCCGCTCTTAGGAGTCCTTCAACATACTTTGAATTAATTATGTCATCAGAATCAACAAAACAGATATATTCCCCTTTTGCGATATCCAATGCAGAATTCCTAGCAGCAGAAACACCGCCATTTTTCTGGTGTATTACAATAATTCTGAAATCTTTTTCTTTATAGGTATCACATATATTTCCTGATCCATCTGTTGCCCCATCGTCTACAAGGATTATTTCTAAGTTTTTATGGGTCTGACTAATTATACTTTCTATGCAGCGAGATAAATATTTCTCAACATTATATACTGGTACAATAATACTCACCAAAGCATTTGATACATCACACATTTATTCCCCTCTCTTAACGTCTTATCACTTTTTTTGCCAAAGAAACACTTTCTTTAAACTCATCCCTGTTCCTGAGCAAAAGAAAAAGTAACACATTCACAATAATGACGCATAAAAACAATCTCACAACAAGTTCCATCCAAGTATTTCCCGAAATATGAAGGACAATATAGTCTGTTATTGCACATACCAATAAAATGGTAAACACAATACTCAGCAGAAACTTAATATACGAAAACAAGTACTTATGCCCAAATAGTACAGTAAACAAATTGTGCGTGATCCATGGCAATTCCACAAATAATATCGCTATTATCGTAGAAAGAATAACACCATACAATCCCCAATATTGAACCAGAATAAGATTTATACCCAGATTGGTAAGTGCTGCTACAAGCGGTCTAAACCTGTCACTATGCCATATTCCTGATGCATCTTTAAATAGATTAAGTAAAGCATTAATCTGATTTATAAAAAAGTACATGGAGAAACAAATTACAGCAGAATAATCTAGCATTAAGCTTTCTCCAACCCACACTTTCATAAATGGCTGATATACAGACAGAAAACATGCAAGGCATACTCCAGCAAGCCACATTATCAAAAATGTATACTTCCTTAAGTCTTTATAGTTCTTCTCTTTCGTTTCAACAACAATACTGTTTCCAATACCAGCTGTACATGCCTGATGAATTATACTGATTACCCCCATCACGGCACTGATAGGATAATAGTAATTCTGATAAATAGTTAGACTATTAAGGCCTAAGAAAGCCGATATTACGATGGTATCAGCTGAGCCAACAATAACTGTTCCAACTCTTGCTGTAAAAAGATCTCGTATCTTATGATTTATGTCAGCTATCTTTTCTTTCGGTAACTTCCCTACTGGTGAATATTCTGGATACATTTTTTTTGAAATCACAGCGGTTGTTACATTATTAAGCATTTGTGAAAGCAGTATCGCCATAACAAACAAATAATAGTTCTTAAACAAAACTAAAACAATTATTTGAAGCAAATACTTAACACTGTCAGTAAAAAGCGTTACTTTACTAGATATATCATTCCTTTGATGCGCTGCTAGCAAACTATTTCTATATGCAAACATCCAATATGAAAGCACAGTAGCTGACAAATTTAAAACGTAAAGGACATAAACATTCATGTCACTTGGAAGATCCGCTTTTATCAGTTTAGGAATGAATGGTATAAGTATAGATCCAGCAACCCCGATTACCAATCCAATAAGACGATAATATTTCCTATACAGAGACATAAGAGCACATATCGTCCTTTTATCATCATATGCAATAGGCTCATACATGGAAAAAACCATTGCAGATCCCACTCCGAGTTCAGCAAGATTAAGTACTTGTAAAATCGATGTGAACAAACCATTTAGTCCGGTGTATCCTGGACCTAGGAGATAAATCATTATTGTTCTCATTATGAAGGGAACAATTATCTGATAACACTTAAGTATTCCACCAAATATAATATTTCTTGTTGCATTTTTAGTTCTTTCTATTCTCATATAATCTCACAATAAACAATATTAACTTTTGTTTTTTATCAGAACACTAACCACAGAATGCGGACATGTAGCCAAAATCAGCATTTTCATCCTATTCTTAAAGTTTAAGTATCCTCTATACTCAGCAGCCTTTCTTAAACGCTCATTTACTAGCTCTCTGTCATAATTTCCTGATCTGATCTGTGCAGTAATATCATCCAAACATGTCTTTGCCAATACACCTCTAGTCCAGCCCGTATAACGTGAATCTTCTTTCAAAACACCTTCATTCAAAAGATTCTTGACCAATTCTTCCATCTTCAGCATAGCAGTATATTTTGTTTTTTTAAGGTCATATGAACTACTGGTCACAGCCGTATCACTATGTCTAACATAAATATATGTAGCAATGTCGCAAAACATAGCCATCTTCATTTTTGAAAGAGCTTTTGCGCAAAACAGCATATCTTCCCAGACCTTCACGTTGGCATCAAATCTAATGTCTTCAGACAGCAGTAAATCTCTACTAAATAGTTTTGTCCAACTATAGCCCCAAATAGAAACTCCCTTTCCCATGTCATCCAGGGCCTGTTCTCTGGTAAAAAGGCCTGACCTTTCAGGCAAAATCAAATTGTCAGTTATTATTTTTTCATCTTCAGTAATATACTTAAGGTTGACCACTCCAATATCAACCCCATCTGTAGCAACTGTACCAACAAGATTCTCAATGTGATTTTCTAAAATATAATCATCCGCATCAACAAAAGTAATCCATTTCCCTTCACAGTTTTCAATCCCAAAGTTCCTAGCATTACTTACCCCTGAGTTAGATATATGAAAAGCCTTTACTCTACTATCCAAAGACTTGTACTCATCACATATTTTCCCGGAATCATCATCTGACCCATCATTTACCAAAACAACTTCTAAGTTTTCATATGTTTGATTTAAAATGGAATCCAGACACTTTCTAATGTATTTTTCAGCTCTGAAAACGGGTACTATTACACTTACCAAATCCCCCATTACGAATCCCTCTCCTCTAGGTTATTACAATAACCGGAAAACTCCTCATACCCATTAAATGATGCAAGATTCCTGTTTCTAAGATAGTCCCTGGTCTTTTCCTCAGTATTCTCCAGCGTAAGCCGATTAAGGAATATTTCTTCTATCTCACTAATATTGTCCTTAGTTGTAAAAACAGGAAAATACGACTCAAATAATGTGATAGGTGGATTTTCTCCAAATTTCTTTTTATACATTATAAATAAGTCTGATGCCTCTTTAATCTGGTTATCCTGTCTTTTTTTCATGAGATCTTCTATAGACATAATCCTTTTGGCAGGTATACCAGCATAAACAGAATTACTCTCGCATTTGGATGCAACCACACTCCCTGCTCCTATCACAACATTATCACCAATCTCAGTACCACCAAGTATAGTTGTTCCCCATCCAATAAATACATTATTCCCAATGATCACAGGCTTTTGATTCCCAAGGATCCTGCCATCCATAACCTTAAAAACTTTCCAACTGTAATCGTGGGTGATTATGGTAATAGGGCCAGTCATAGATACATCATTTCCTATCTTTAAAAGATATGGGTTTTGCGTATCAATGATCGTATCCTGTGGACAAAATAGCTTGAAATTCTTTCCAATCTCTACACCAATTGATCTTAAATATTTCTCATAGCTTTTTGAATCTGCTTTATAACCATATGCAAGTTTTTGGACAAGTTTCTTAAATCTTCCCATCTTTAACTCTCTTCTTTAACCTTTCTAATTTAACTTCAAAATAGTGAAAGCAGATTCTATACCTTGATTCAGCCCTAAAATCTCGAATACATTTAATATCTCTGCCAGAAACCACAAAACGGTTAGGAACTATAGCAAACTTATCCCTATCAAGTATCCGAATATCATATCTCATTTTTCGCTGTTGAAAATGCATATATAACTCTTCATGACGATTGAGAACTCCACGTTCAACTGAATATCTAAGTATATTGCCTTTATCCCATACATATAATTCTCTTTGTTTAGGATAAACATCAAAGTTATATTTTTCAGGATTGAAGCGAACTCTTACAAAAGCTGTGGGAAGAATTTTGAAATTTACCGACCAATCCTCCATAAATACACTCTTCCCATTTTCTATAAACACAGTATTTACAGATGTATCTTTATCCCATGTTTCATCAAATGCTGTAATCTTATCAGTAGTAAATGACTCCTTATAAAACAGTCTGTTTCCTACAGGTTCCATAAACGCTCTGTTATTATCATAAGAATTTCTGTATAGTATCATGTGACCAAGGCAAAACAGTTTGTCATACTTATCATACAGATCGTCGTCTATCAACTTGTCAAGATTGCCCATAATTGTATCTAGATCACAATGTCCCCAAAATGGATACTTAGCAATATACTCTTCAAAAATATATCCATATGCAGGTTTATAGTCACATAGCTTATATGGCTGATCAAGGCATATTGGGAAATCAAACTTAGATTGAGCAAGTTTTTTAACATCTTCAAAAGTCATATCTATACGAATAACATTTTCCGGATAATCAAATGATCTTTTATCATCCGTAAAAACAAGCCAGTCATATTTTTTATTAAAAGAACACGTTTTTAAAAAAACAGGAAATGAATCTGGTAATTTCCCAAAATATGGAACTATAAAAGTACACTTTTTCATCAACAACTCCCGTTTCGTTATTTAGTTATCAATTGCTGACAATGACCTGCCATATCATTCAATGATATTTCCTGATCATTATACTTAAGCTGTCTATACGATGTATTCATAATATCTAAGCTATTTAGACATGTATGATTCTCATCCAAGTAAAAGCTTATAACTTCAAGTTTTGTTCCTGATAAACTAATGGACGTCTTTGAGTCCCTACTCAGCTTAAAAGAAACAGAAGTATCAAACAAGCAATTATCCAAAGAAATCATATTATCGGAGAAATTAAAATTTGCCTCTTTAGGATAAATAGTTTGAATGTTTAATTCGTGAAATGCGCTTAAAGTAGTCGTGATTTTACAGGAAGAAAGTACTAGTTTTCCACTCGAAGGATACTGGATCATAGGCTCTCCAGACACGCTACTAATTGCTCCAATATCGAAACTATCCTTTTCAAACCTTAAGTTTGCACCATTGAAGTATTCCATAGAAGGCGATCTGACTAGCCTAAAATTGTTACAATTCTTAACTTTAAAAGTATTTCCCAAAAAAGTAGAATTGCCACCAGTATAGGCCACATATGTCACCATGTCTGCGCCATCAATATTAATAACATTATTGCTTATTATCGAATTACCAGATTCATATACTGCAAAACAGTTTACATTGACATTTTTATCCGCCATGCCATTTATTGTATTGTCACTAACTTCTACATTTGAATCATTTGTAAGTACCTGAACACAAATAAGCTTTCCAAATTTTCCACAAAGATTGAATATATTCTTAACAAACCTAATGTTTTTCAGACACTCCTGGCGTCCTTTTACCGTACTTCCAAAAGCAATAAGGGAATCATTTTGAACCACATTTCCTGAAAACTCAAAGTAGTTGTTGTTAACAATAATATTTTCGAGGTGATATCCCCATACTGAAAGAGCCTCGTCATTTCCTTTTTTCAAAAATGCGCATTTTGTCACTTCTACATTCTGAACAACTGTTTTTTCAGAATCATGTGCTGATATCCATAGCAAGCCGCCCACTGTAGCAGTTGTGTCATTGATAAAGTCACATGAAGATATCTTGATATTGTTAATATTAAAAACCTCTGACTTAATCCACATACATGTCACAGAAGGATTTTTTGAACCTGTAACAACAAAACTACAATTTGAAAAACTTATTTTAGATCCTTTTAGTACCGAAAAAAGAACACCTTCTATTCCACTCTGTCCCTGAACTCTTGTATAATCTGTTTCAACATCAGCTTGATACCTAATTGTCACTCCAGAAATATTAAGCTGATCAGCAACCAAAGTGACAAGGCCTCTTTGATTATGAGGTTCAACTGGTCCATCATAGACCTTGTCTTTAAATAAAAGCACAACAGACTCTTTATTTTCTCCAACTATAGTAGTATTTTGATTTAATATAATCTTTCTTGATAAATAATAAACCCCTGTCGGGAAATAAACCGCTTTTCCTTCTACTATTGCCTGATCTATCGCTTTTGTCACTGCCTCATAGTCATCAGTAACGCCGTCGCCAACAGCCCCATGCTCTTTTACATTTAATACTTTTCGCTTACGATTTGAAAGATACACCAAACTTTCATCACTAGTAGTATCCATTTGATCAAGTACCATGCTATTATTATGGACATCTGTAGAGAGATCAACAGAATCTGACCATTGATATTCAGTAGCACCTTGTTTTTCAGTTAATTGTTCACTTCTATTGATAGATATGTTTGGAATAACAGCTAAAAAACCGGCCAATAATCCTAACATTATAATTTTTCGATTCATTTACTACTCCTGTACATTATTTGCAAAAACTGACATATATAATAATATCGGTAATGTAGTAAGCCCTATAGTTATCTCCACTGATGACAGAATTGAAAAAGTCAAAAGATAAGCTGAAAAAGCTTTTACAGCAATGTCATTACTCTTTCTAAGCCTAAAGAACACTGAGAAATACAAAATAAAAACCATGAGCATTCCCGGCAGGCCAGATTCCATCAACACCTTCAACATTCCATTCTGGATATTGACAGCGCCCCATCTCATACAAATATCCATATTACTCCCAATTCCGTAGCCCCAGAATAAATTATCTCCTATAATCAATGGAATCATTTCATAAATAATGGTTCTTCCAGTTAGGGTAAGTTGCTTGTGAAAGAGTTGCTCTATTAAGTATTGAACCAGCCTATTACTAAGCAACCATCCATACCAAAATGGAAACAGGGCACAAGCAATGAGTACTCCTATCTGCATTCCAGGTCTCTGAACAATATGATTTTTTTTGTGATATAAATATAAACATAGCACGAAAATAATAGTGCCAATAAGACCTGTAGCACATTCTGATAAAACAGCAATAAACAATGATTCACAAATGAGCAGTCCAAAAATTGTTTTTTTTCTAAAATTCCAGTTCTGTATTTTTAATAGAAGAAAAGTAAGCGTTCTTATGTGATGATACACCACTCCAAATTTTGTACCAATCAGATAGTTACCTCTTATTTCAATCCCAAAGATAACTGTTATATCGGACAATATCCAAAAGACAATTGATGCAAACAAAAAAACATTAAGAGCACTCTTTGTCTTTCCGCGATTATATACCACAATCGCTAAAAGAAAATTAGCCACAAGAATACCGCACTGATTTATACATGTTATAGTCGGATTTATCATAGTTACTCCTCCAATATTTAGTATCGAGGAGAGAAATGAAAATGCGACATAAAAATACAAAGCTATTTTCTCGGTCTTACTTATCCATGGGCTTTCAAGGTAAGTATTGTAGTAAAATACATAGAAAAAGACAAATGCAAGGCATATATACTTGAATTTATTAAAAAAACCAAACCAAGGAAGACCTATAAAAGTCATAAGATAATCCAACATAACAACAATCGCCGTAAATGAAATTGTAATATATTTCTCGATCTTAACCATTATTCTTAAGCACTTCCCAATTTAACCTTTTAACTTAACTAATAGTTTAATCAGCATAATCCATCTGTTCTTTACTGAAATATATAACAACCTTGCCTGAGCCGGCAATTTCCCTATAGGATACTCATTAAGTATATGTTCAACAAGCTCATCTTCACAATAGGCCTTTAATCTTTTATTTGCTTGATGATCAGTGTTATTCTTATATTTTACTTCCTGCCTAATACAAACCAATAAGTTATTCATAAATGCTCTTTGGCATCGTTTTTCCATTGCCTGGTTAGCAAAAACAGCTGTTTCCTCTAACAATTTTTCATACATTCTCTTAGAAGCTTCAAATCTATCGACACGATAACTCATCGTGAGTGAAGCCCCGTTTAAACAGTAATAGTATAAATCATCCTTTATGACAGCGACCTTGCTTATTTTTTTCGCCAAATCTATTCTAAAAAACAAGTCTTCATTCAAAAAATCTCTCTCAGAATAGAACTTTAAATCATCATATTTAAACAAGCTAGACTTATACAGTATTCTCCATGCAGACATTCCAATCCTAGGAGCTCCTGATTCGTTTTCTGCTTGAGCTATAGTATTCAGTAAAAAATCTCCCACTATGGACTCTCCAGAGTATTCATCAGGAAGATAAGATGTATCACTCTTTTTAACCTGTCCATCTATATCCCTGCTGCTACCGAACATGCATATATCAGCCTGTGTTTCATTGAGTCTTTCAATGGCCTTTTCGCATAGGTTTTTATCTATGTAATCGTCAGAGTCAACAAAGAGAACATACGATCCAGAAACAGCCATGAGGCCTGTGTTTCTTGCATATCCAAGACCTTCATTTATTTCTTTATGTATTACAATGATTTGTGGATTTTTTTCTGAAAGTCTATCACAAATATCGCCTGAAGAATCAGTTGACTTATCATCAACCAATATAATTTCAAGATTTGTATATGTCTGATTTAATATTGAATTAACACATCGCTCCAGATACTTCTCAACATTAAAAACTGGAACAATTACTGAAATGAGTTCATTTTTCATAACTTGATTTCTCAGGCAGAATTGTTTCAAAAGCTTCTACCAACTTACTTCTTATTTCTTCAAAATTCAATGATTCCACGCTATCATTAAGGCATACCGCTTTACCTTTTTGACACTTTACATATTCATAAGCATCTTCATCAACTCCCAGCTCAAATTTCATTCCCCATTTTGGATTTCTTGGATAAAAGGTGCCTTTACACATATTATAGTCTTTAACCAACCATTGGTTAACATCTTCTTTGCTTCTAAAGCGGCTGCTTGTGGATTTTTTCATTAATTCCGGTTCCAATTTAAATAATTCGCTAAAGTTGCTCTTCAAATGAGATGCAGGTAAATGAAGATCTCTAAAATCCGAAATATAAATAAAAGGAATTAAAGCATAGTTTCTGATAACATCTTTACCATATTTTAATGAAAAGAATTTCTTTCTGTTCTTTTTCATTACCTCTTTCTTGGAAAAGTATTTATTCAGAATTGCACTGTTATTCACCAAAATATGTGGAAATACATCATTAGGGTTTTGAGAAGATATCACACCAAAAAGCGCTGATTCACAGGGCATGCCATCTACAAAAAAATCTTCGGCCACTGTTTCCTTGATAAGAAAAGTATCATCATTAAAACATACAAAATGCTCAGATAAATCCTTTATTCTAAAAAGATTCATCTCAATAGGATTGGAATTAAATACAGGTAGGATATCTGCAGGAATATACTCATCATGCCTAACAATCGAAAGTTTCGGATTATCTATATCAAGCCAATCCGGGATATGCCCCCAAGTAATAAAAAATATTCGATTGACCCATGGTGCAAATTTTTCAATACCTCTGAACCAATATCTCATCAGATTCCAATCTCGAAATCTGTTATCTGCTGCAGAGTTATTACTTGAGTCCGCCTTATATTTCGATTTCTCCATAAGCCAGTTGGGATCATTACCATCAACCCAAGGAATCACTATATCAATCTTATAATCAGACATTTTTACCACCTAACTGCGCTGCAATATCTGCATCCACAATCTCTTCACCAGTCTTATTCTTTAGCTGCTCCATAGAAGCTTCAGAAAGACCGTTATTAACTACAGCACACATATCGCATGTACTGCACTTATCAAGTTCTTCCTTAGTAACTTTGCCGTCACGAAGATCACGAACAATCTTGTTTTCATACATGCTATATTTCTTCTTGGTCCAGAACTTGAGCTTGTGACGGATAACCCACCATGCTGGAACCCAGATATACTTGTGCATTGCAGGAGATACAGATCCGATCATCCAACAGTCTCTGTCGCAGCAGCGAACCTTTTTGCGTACAGCTTCTGCCTCAGGAGAGTTCCAAAGCTCGTCCCAGGACTGATTGTTGAGGTTTCCCATAACCTCCTTATCCTTTGTTCCGTTGCATGGCATTACATCGCCATCTGGATCGATAAAGAAGGTGTCAAAAGACATGTCGCCTGGAAGAAGTCTCTTCTGTCCATGGATGTAGTTGATAAGCCCGTGGTTGAAATATGCCCTGAACCATTTCTTAGGGCTCTTG
>JAEEGL016001874.1_pt1 | contig 18271 bp, 16 predicted proteins | sample 9134231 | NCBI WGS metagenome assembly JAEEGL01 (sample SAMN16246548, study PRJNA631951) | gut metagenome | biome: gut microbiome; feature: rumen; material: fiber-attached | host: Bos | place: Iran: Karaj | collected 2018-10 | reverse complement strand
GTGATTCCCAAAATGATTGAAAAACATGGAAAGGTAAGCGACTATGTGGACATAGGCATCTACTGCGAGAACCTTTCTGACCGCAAAGACCTGCTGTTGCTGAAGAGCGATGTGCTTGTCGCCTTGCCTGGTGGTATCGGAACACTCGATGAGGTGTTCACTGTAGCAGCCGCTTCCACAATCGGTTACCATGATAAAAAGGTGATACTGTATAATATGAAAGGCTTTTGGGATTCACTCATTGCCTGTCTGAAAGACCTGGACAGTAAAGGGGTAATCCGTGGAAGCATAAAAGATCAGATTCTCGTAGCCAGTTCGCTGGAGGAGTTAGTAGCCCTCCTAAACTCCTAAGCAGTACCCACCCAGGGTGGGTTATCTATAAATTAAGGTTGTGAGCCTGTCTTCGGCCATCAGTTCCTGTGCCACTTGCTGGATTTGGGCAGCTGTCACTTCATCTATTTGAGTGTAGAGGCTGGTGATATCTTTCTCCCAGCCATAGTGAAGGAAACTCTTGCCGAAATCGAGGGCAAATTGCTCCCGGTTGTCACAGGCAATACCAATCTGTCCTTTTAGCTGACGTTTGGCGGCTTTTAATTGTGAATTGGTCAGAGGCTTCTCTATGATTTTGTCAAGTTCATGTCGTACCAAACGGAGACAGCGCTTCACGTCATGCGGGTCACATCCGAAATAAACGGCCCACAACCCTGTGTCGCTATAACTTACCATCGATGAATCCACTGTATAAACCAATCCGTTGCGTTCACGGAGGGAAATATTCAGACGGGCATTCATTCCCGGTCCTCCAAGGATATTATTAAGCAGATAAAGCGGAATACGCAAAGGGTGATGAATATCGTAGGCACGGTTTCCAATCATCACATGGGCTTGATGGGTTTGCTTCTCCCTTATTATAATATTCGAAGCCGAGCCCGAAAGCACATTAGACTTCCCTCCCTTCGGGAGGGATTGAGGGTGGGTCGTTCCCTTTGGGAGGGATTGAGGGTGGGTTGTTCCCTTCTGGAGAGGCTGGGGGAGGGCCTGCTTTTCTAACAGTTTTACCAAATTCCCGAAATCTACGTCTCCATACGCAAAAAACACCGAATTCATCGGGGTATAATACTTACCGGTAAAACGTAAGGCATCGGCAGTCTTGAACTGGCGCACACGGTCAGCACTTCCTAAAATATTATGACCTAAGGGATGACCTTCGAAGAGAATATTCTCGAAATCATCGTAGATCAGTTCCGCAGGTGTATCGTTATAGCTCTCTATCTCGTCGCAAATCACCTCCACCTCTTTATCAATCTCCGTTTGGGGATAAGTGCTATGAAAGACAATATCGGTCAGCACGTCAACAGCCTTTGCCAAATGCTCTTTCAGAATAGCAGCATAATAAACCGTGTCTTCTTTCACCGTAAAGGCATTGAGGTCACCGCCCACGCGCTCCAGCGTATTCAGAATCTGCAAGGAACTGCGGCGCTCTGTTCCCTTGAAGGTGGCGTGTTCCACGAAATGCGCCAGACCTTCATCGCCAGGCATTTCATGGCGAGTTCCCGCCGCTATTTCATAACCACAATAGACCACCGGCGAAGTGGAAGGCAGATGGATGACACGCAGTCCGTTGGACAGAGTATAAGTATTGTACTTCATAAATCGTCGCTAAATGATTGGCAAAAGTACAAAATTTTCTCACGTCGGGCAAAACAAATGCAAATTATTTGCTATGACCTCCACATAGGGAACTTACGACAACTCGTTAAACTCACGACAGCCATCAATGTCATGAATGTCTTTTTCATAATCTGTCCTTTCTTCTTATGCTATACTTTTTGTTATCGTTATCGTTAACGTTATCGTTACCTCCTCTTTGCCTTCATCTTCTGTTTAACCCGTTCCAATGCTGTATTTGCCTCATACACCCCGTTATTTCCAGCCATCTTATAATCATTCTTCGCATACTTGAAATAACCCAGCGACTCGTAGGCGACCCCTCTGAAGAAATAGAGACTGTCATTATAGAAACCGGTATTCAGCGCGCGATTCACACTCTTAATCACGTCAATCCATCTGTCATCATGGTAGGCTTCATAAGCCTGCTCACAAAAGGACTCATACGCCTTATGCCGCCTTGGAGCAGTTTCTTGCGAAGCCCTCAAAGCCTTCTCTATCGGCGAGTCATCATACAGATTCCCCACCACTATGCAAATCAGTGCCATCATCATTACCAACTTTCTCATATCGCACCTTTTTAATAATTGATGCTGCAAAGATAGAACTTCCGCCCAAATCCTCCAAACAAAACCCAATCACAAGGCTTGTGAAAAAAATATAATTCCGACCTTTTGTATAAGATTCAAAGATTTGTTGTATCTTTGCGGTATCCTAATAATATAAACTTATGCCATTTCCATTAATCTCAGAATATTTAGAGGCCATCAAGTCGGCTGAAGATAACTTTGAAAGACTACGTTATTTGAGAACTGTATTAGGTGATGATGGTGAACCCGTGATAAGTGCTGGTGGTTTTTCTGTCGTCTTTAAGATGAAGGACGAACGGGATGGGAAACTTTATGCTGTAAAATGCTTCACCAAAGAGCAGGAAGGACGGGCTGAAGCCTATCGTGAGATTGCAAAGGAATTGGAACAAGTCTCGTCTCCTTATATTCTCTCTATCCAATATTTGGAAAAAGAACTTTTTGTAGATACCGACCAGACAACGGACACGGAATTCCCTGTATTGTTAATGGATTGGGTAGAGGGTAAGACGCTGGATAAGTATCTTCGCGAGAATCTCGATGACAAGTATGCTTTGGAGATGCTTGCCTATCGTTTCAGTCTGTTGGCTCAATGGCTCATTCCTCAGCCCTTTGCTCATGGTGACCTAAAGCCTGATAATATCTTAGTTCGTGAAGACGGAACACTCGTCCTTGTCGATTATGATGGAATGTATGTACCAGCGATGAAAGGCCAGAAGGCTCGTGAACTAGGTTCTCCTGATTTCCGCCATCCACTTAGGACAGAGAAAGATTTTGATGAACATATTGATGATTTTCCGTTGGTATCTATTCTCTTGTCTTTAAAGGCAGTATCTATAGACTCTTCTTTTCTTATAAGATATGAAATTAATGACAGATTGCTTTTTTCGGAAAAGGATTATAAAGACATTAATAATTGCTCAAAAATAAACTCCTTATTTTCACTCGGCAACAACTATATAAGAAGACTTCTACGCATTTTTATGCTATGTATATCATCTACAAATACTGAGTACTCTTTATTTCTGTCTAACTTCTTCAATCATAGAGAAAATAACAAGACAAAAATTTTAGAAGAAGATTATTCCAATTGTTATTCGCGTGATTTTGACCATTCAATATATAATGAGCATAGAGAAAAATTGCTTAGAGTGAAGAATTATGTAACAATCTGGTATGGGGAAGACTATTCTCAAGATGAATTGTTATACTGGTATGGTGAATTCAATGTGGAGCCTACAACAAAAGTCATAAGTGATAAATGTTTCCGAAACACACCTGATGATTTATGTGAAATAGCCCATATACGATTACCAAATACAATTGAGTATATTGGCGATAGAGCTTTTGAAGGGAGTACTATTTGTTACATTGAATTGCCAACTTCTTTGATAGAAATCGATGCGAACGCCTTTTCGAAGTGTAATCAGCTAGAAACTATAATCATTCCTCCTGGCCATTTCTATCAATTTGCACTTATGCTTCCAAATGATATGGGAAAACTAAAAGAAGTTGATACAAAGAAAATTAAGCAGGATATAAAAACATTGTTAAGTGAGATACAAGATGTTTTGGGCTGTTCTTACTATGATATATTAAACTATTTGTTTGGTGAGAATGAGGGCTTGTTCAAATTGCTGGCATTTAACTCTTTCTATTTCCGCAACTATAACAATAAAAGTGTAGAACTTGACTATTCGTCAAAAAAATGGAATGAAGTAAAATGGGATGAAAGAGAGAAGCAAATTATAACATCTGGTTATTCGCATCATTTTTTTATAGAAAATTTACATAATATCGAAAGAATCGTAGAAGCTATTTTTTATATCACGATTGACGTTGGAGGATTATATTTAATTGAAAAAGGAATTTTGTTAGACCTCCTTCGAACTTTCATGATAAGTAGAAGCGTCGAGATTGCGGAACAGGGAAGAGAGCAAGCACAGAACTTCCTAGGAGTATGTTACATAAAGGGGGATGGGGTTTCTCAAGATTATGAAACTGCGATAACGCTATTTGCAAAAGCTGCAGAACATGGGTATTCTAAGGCCCAATATAATTTAGGCTATTGTTATGAAAATGGCATAGGAATCGTATCAGACAGAGACGAATCAAGGCGTTGGTATGAAAAAGCTGCAGAAAACGGTAATATTAGAGCTATAAAAGCCTTGGAGCGTTATCGTTCCGAAGATTTGCCTTTTTAATTTCTAATCATCAAAGCGCTAGTGCCCAAACACATGAATAAAAATTATGAAGAATAGAAAGATTTATCATAATAAGAAGAAACGCAAAAAAAGAACGTGCTATCAACTGAAAAGGAGATACAAGAAGAGTCTTCGTAGAAACTTGATAAAAGAGCTATTGCTGTTATCAAGAAAGGATATTGATGATATGACGAACTGTATACCATTATTATCAAACGAAGATGTTTTGTTCACCAAAAGCAATGATGTAAATAATGCCATATTAAATACTACCAAAAGTGGAAATAACATATTGATACCTAATGGTTATATCAGCACATCCGTTTTTCTTTTGGATATTATTAAGTTTTCACAAAGTAATCTTATAAAAGATAGTTATATCTTTCCTGCTCTTTTCTGTTTTAGGCAGTATTTAGAGATAATGATGAAAACAGCAATACTGAGATATAGAAATGGAGATATAAATCCATATCAGGGAGAATCCAAATTCAAAATTCACGATTTAGAAGAATTGTGGACAAAACTTATTAAACACATTCATATAAATGATGATGTCGATAATATAGGGCGAATAATAAGAGAATTGAATGAAATAGATAATGACAGTACTGCATTCCGATATGATTATCACTTAAATCGGATTGTAAGGAATAAAGACAACATGGAAATCAACGAATTGCTTGATTTGGATGTCTTAAAACAACGAGTGTTACAACTATATCGTTTCTTTGATGGGATAGATGATGATTCTAGAGTTTATTATGATAAAAAACATATAACAGACAACACATGAACTATCCACTTATATCAGAATATATAGAGGCCATTAAGTCGGCAGAGGACAACTTCAAGGAGTTGACCAACTTACAGATTGTGCTAGGGGAAGATGAACAACCCGTGATGACAAGTGGGAACTTTGCCGTAGTCTTTAAAATGAAAGATGAGGATACGGGGAGGTTATATGCCTTGAAGTGCTTTACCAAGGAACAGGAAGGGCGGGCAGAGGCTTATCATCTGATAGCGGAAGAGTTGAAGGATGTAGATTCTCCCTATCTCGTTTCTCTTCGCTATTTAGAAAAGGAGTTGTTTGTGGATACGAATCAAACAGACGAAACTGAGTTCCCTGTGCTTTTAATGGACTGGGTGGAAGGCAAGACTCTCGACAAATATCTTCAGGAGAATCTTGATGACAAGTATGCTTTGGAGATGCTTGCCTATCGTATCAGCCAGTTGGCTCAGTGGCTCATTCCTCAGCCCTTTGCTCATGGTGATCTAAAACCAGATAACATATTGGTTCATGAAGATGGGACTCTCGTTCTTGTTGACTACGATGGTATGTATGTCCCTGCCATGAAGGGCCAGAAAGCTCGTGAACTTGGCTCGCCTGATTTCCGCCATCCATTAAGGTCAGAGAATGATTTTGATGAGCATATTGATGATTTCCCACTGGCTTCAATATTACTATCTCTAACATGTATCTCTCATAATCCCAGAAACTATGTAGGAGAAAATAACATATTGCTATTTCATAAGCAAGACTATATTGATTTGGCAAATAGCGTCGTAATTCGACGTATATTAGAAATTGCATATGTTAAAGAAATAGCAAGATTATATGCTCTTTTCATTCTTGTTCTTTCGGAAAAGACACTTAATCATAATGACTTTACATTATTTCTAAATGATAAAGAACAAGAAAGAAAATTTAAAATGATCGAAGTAATGTCCATGTATGATAATGATAAAAAATACTGTTTGGCTTGTTGCTTACAGTATGGCTTCGGCTGCAAGAAAGATATCAAACAGAGTATTGTGTTGTATAGTCAACTTGCAGGAAAAGGAATTGCCAAGGCTCAGAACACACTAGGAGCTTTATTGCATGCAGGCAAAGGGATTTCTCAGGATTATAATAGAGCAGCGGAGTGGTATTCCAAGGCTGCCGAGCAGGGAAACGCAGCTGCACAGAACAATTTGGCAGGCTGTTATCGTAAAGGTCAAGGAGTCGAACAGAATTATGAGAAGGCAGCTGAATGGTATGCTAAAGCTGCTGAGCAAGGGTTCTCCGTTGCACAGAACAATTTGGCAGGCTGTTACCGTAAAGGTCAAGGAGTCGAACAGAGTTATGAAAAGGCGGCTGAATGGTGTGCTAAAGCTGCAGAGCAAGGCTTTTCCGTTGCACAGAATAATTTGGCAGGCTGTTATCGTAAAGGTCAAGGAGTCGAACAGAATTATGAGAAGGCAGCTGAATGGTATGCTAAAGCTGCTGAGCAAGGGTTCTCCGTTGCACAATATAACTTGGCTTGCTGTTTTTTTAATGGACAAGGTGTTCTTCAGAATTATGCGAAAGCTATCGAATGGTATTTCAAATCTGCAGAACAAGGAGATGCAGAGGCACAATACAATTTGGGAAGGTGTTTTGAATATGGTTATGGAACAGTTGCAAATAGAGATAAGGCGAGATATTGGTACGAGAGAGCAGCAGGAAAAGGACATATCAATGCTCAAAAGTCTTTGAAACGTTATATCACCGATGATTCACCATTATAAGTATATCAATATGGTTTATCTGCAGAAGAATTAACAATGAAGGAGAGGGCTATAAAAAACAGATAATAGAATTATAAAAACGTAAAGTATGATAAAAGCAAATCCAACAATATTTATGATCTATCTTGCAATGATGGATTCATTTTCAGAACATCTTTCCCAAAAATATTCTAGTAGTACATTAGACAACCCAGATCATTATAAGACAATCATTCTTCAAAAGATTGTTCGAATGTTTCATACACTTGAACAAATAATAAAAGAACCTCACGATGAGGTATCGGCAAGATGTGTATTACGTGGAATATTAGATAGTGTCACGACATATTGCTTTATCTATCAAAGGGAGGATAGAATTGATATGATGTTTCGCCATTATTTATACATATTAGACGGCTTTACTACATACAAAAAAGCCATAATTGATGGTATTCTAGAAAAAGGTGAAGACAAAAAAATTTTTGAGAATACATATGACGAGGTTGACAAACAAATATTGTCCAAACTATCATCTCATCCATATTATAAGATAGATAGAAAACAAGCGGAGATTCTTATGGAACATGCCAATTGGAGATACGAATCTTTAAACAATACGACAAAAATGAAATTCCGCGAAATGTACAAGTTGATAAAACTTGAAGATAGATTAGTAAATTATTATCAAAATATATTATCCCAATATGCTCATGGTTTATTTTTAAGTAATACTACATTTATTCATTCTGGCCAATTACAGAAAGTTCTATTTGAAAGTATTCCCCTTGCAGATAGAATAATACAAGGCATATGCCGTACATTCCCCAAGGATGATCTTATTTGTTTCTTCTTACGTTCGGATGCTTGCAGGGGTATCTTAAATAATCCAGATTTTAATACTAACGATTTACTGGACTTTGCTAAAACGTTTCTCAGGAAAGATAAAACAATATTAGTTTAAAGCAATATGAACTATCCATTAATATCTGAATATATTGAAGCCATCAAGGCGGCAGAGGACAACTTCGATGAGTTGGCTAATCTGAGGGCTGTGCTTGGGGATGATGGACTGCCTGTAATGACCAACGGCAACTTTGCTGCGGTCTTCAAAATGAGAGATGAACTGAACGGCAGGCTATATGCCGTAAAGTGCTTCACCAAAGAGCAGGAAGGGCGGACTGAGGCTTATAAGCAGATAACGGAAGAGCTGAAAGATGTTTCGTCACCTTATCTTGTATCCATCCAATATTTGGAAAAAGAACTTTTTGTAGATACCGACCAGACAACGGACACGGAATTCCCTGTATTGTTAATGGATTGGGTAGAGGGTAAGACGCTGGATAAGTATCTTCGCGAGAATCTTGATGACAAGTATGCTTTGGAGATGCTTGCCTATCGTTTCAGTCAGTTGGCTCAATGGCTCATTCCTCAGCCCTTTGCTCATGGTGACTTGAAGCCTGACAATATTCTTGTCCGTGAAGACGGAACACTTGTATTGGTAGACTATGACGGCATGTTTGTTCCTGCGATGAGAGGACAACTGGCACGAGAACTTGGCTCGCCTGATTTCCGCCATCCACTTAGGACAGAGAATGATTTTGATGAGCATATTGATGACTACTCTCTAATTTGTATGACCCTTTCATTAAAGGCCATATCTATAGATTCTTCTTTACTTTCTATTTCAGATAATGATAACGGTATGTTATTATCAGAAAATGATGTTCGAGATATAATAAACTCTAAAATGATAAAAGATTTGAATTCATTAAGTAAGGAAGTGGAATACTTGAAATTGTTAGGAGCATTTTATATTTGTTATGCGAATAAAGACTTTTCTAATATATTGTTTAATTTGTTTAAAGCCATTGAACCTAATAGGGACAAAAGTCTTTATGGCTATTTTACAGATCCTAGAGATGGTTACACTTACAAAACAATAAAGATTGGTAATCAGACATGGTTGGCAGAAAACCTTAAATATCTACCTAAAATTAATTCTGGCTATTATGTATATGGATATCTTGGATATGATGTTTCTGAAGCAAAAAGAACTCAAGCCTATAAAGATTTTGGAGTTTTGTATGATATGTATTCTGCTAAAGAAGCGTGTCCACAAGGGTGGCATATCCCGTCTGTTGATGAATGGAATGAGTTGGAATTACATTTGGGAACAGATAATGATGAAGAGAGATATATTACAATAGATGATTTCGAGTACCATTTTAAGGGGCATCACGGTAGTTGTATGATAAATAGAACCCTATGGGAAAATGGTATTTTAAGGCAGTCTGCCAATAATAATACTTTTTTTAATGCAGTTCCCAGTGGATGGAGAAATGGTTTTGGAGAAATGGAAGATGCATTTATTATGTCAATGTGGTGGACTAGAACTAGACTATTCGGTGAATCTTATTATTACCGAATGTTGTATTATAAAGATATTGGTGTGGGAAGAGGTTCTTGCAATAAAAAATGTTGTTTAAGTTTGAGGTGTCTAAAGGATGATGAAAGTCTGTCCAGTATTCAAATTGATGAGGATTTTTTACCTTTTTAGCAGAAGTCATTGTAATTGAATTAAATACTAATGAGAATATGGAAAAATATATATTTAAAAATTACAGAACGAGATGCTTCTCTCAAAAGACATTTGAACAGCAAGGGGATTATTATGTTGTCGCAGATGTTGTTCGTGCAGATAATCCCACAAAAATTTTGGATGTCGTAGTTTATTGGGGCACTGGAGATGAGGAAGATGTACGAAAATTTGAAGATTTGGGAATCCCGCTTCCAAAGAGTTTTAACGATTCTTTTTATGGTGAATTTGTAAATGTACCATATAAAATACCATTATTAAGACGCTTTACAGATGATGATGCATATAGAGGACTATGTGAAAAAGATAAAGTTGGAACTTATGTATGTAATCCTAATGGTTCTGTTAGGCTATTTAACAGTATTAGAGTCTTTTGTAGACTTAATCCCGCTTATATAAAAATCACAAGTGACCCAAGGACTAAGAATTATTCTGTTCCAAATATTTCAAAATATCTTCATAAGTGGGATCCAAGATATAGGGCAGAATATAAGAAAAGATATTGTTATGCTGAAGCGTCTGATTATAAGAGTTAATGTTATATGAATTATCCTTTAATTTCCGAATATATAGAGGCTATAAAGTCGGCAGAAGACAACTTTGATAAGTTGTCAAATCTTCGGCCTATACTTGGTGAAGATGGTGAACCTGTGATGAGTGCTGGCGGGTTTTCTGTCGTCTTTAAGATGAAGGACGAACGGGATGGGAAACTTTATGCCGTTAAGTGCTTTACAAAAGAACAAGCAGGAAGAACTGAGAGTTATAAACTGATAGCAGATGAACTGGAATTCGTTTCCTCCAATTATCTCACTCCTATCAAGTATCTGGAGAAAGAATTGTTTGTGGATACCGACCAGTCTGATAAACAAGAGTTCCCCGTTTTGCTGATGGATTGGGTAGAAGGCAAGACGCTGGATGTGTATATCAAAGAAAACATCGATAATCAGTATGCATTAGAAATGTTAGCTTACCAATTTTGTAAATTGGCTGGATGGTTGATTACCCAGCGATTTGCTCATGGTGATTTGAAGCTAGATAACATTATAATGAAAGAGGATGGACAGCTTGTGCTTGTTGACTATGACGGAATATTTGTTCCTGCTATGAAAGGCCAAAAAGCACGTGAACTTGGCAGTCCTGGCTTCAGACATCCGATGCGAACTGAAGACACATTTGATGAGCATATTGATGACTTTTCTATTGCAACAATAGCTTTGTCTTTAAAAGCAATAGCACTGGAACCATCGTTATATACGGATTTTGGTGGAAATGACAGATTAATATTCTCTGAGCGAGATTTCCAAGATATGGCTAAGAGTCATTGCCTTTCAACTTTACAATCACTCTTAATTGACAAAGAACTGACTATTTTGTATGGTATATTTATGATTGCTTGGGCAAGAAATGATATATCCGACATTTCATATAGACTCTTTAATATAGAGAAAAAACAGAACGAGGATATTCAAAAGATTGTTTCTTCCTACTTAAAAGGAAAAAAACTCATTGAGGAAAAAGAATATGAACAAGCATATCGCCTATTCTATTCCTTGGCGAAGAAAGGAAAGGCTACAGGAGAAACTATTGAAGGATTGGGGAATCTTTGTGGAAGTGTATTAGGTGCCAATGGCATAGGGTATATGTATGCTTATGGCCTATTCGTACAAAAAGACTTGAAGCAAGCTGTTTGTTGGTTTAAGCAAGCGGCGGACAGAGGTTTTACAATGTCAATATTCAATCTTGGGATTTGTTATGAAAGAGAACTTGGGGTTAAAAAAGACATGAAAGAGGCTAACAGACTCTACGATTTAGCGAAAGAGCAAGGTTTTGGGCCAGCAAAAGATTTGAGATCGTGGCACGTAATTGATCCCGATGGCATATTTCCAGGACTAGAAGAAACTGAAAATATTAAACGACTGAAAAAAATCACATCAAAATTCTATCTGTGATAGTTTTCTTTAAAAAACTAAATATTTGAAGAATATTATGATTATCATTGAATCGAAACGCAAAAGGCCTGCCACAATATTGAAGAAATATCACGATGCAATATTGGCAGATGTGACGAGTGGCTCAACAAATGATTTGGTAAAACTAAGTCCGTTCTATCCGCATGGCGGCATACCAGTACCGTTTAGCGATGGCTACACCGCTTCCTGTGTAGAAGCAATTTGGCAGGGGTTAAAGGTATTTAAAGAGGCTGATGTGGACACCTCACTGTTCAGTAACAGCACGATGAAAGGACTGAAGCGGACGGTTCGAAGATTCGGAGAGCCACTTGGCCATCGAAAAGGCGTGAATGGGAAAGAATTGTTAGGATATATTGAGGCAAGAAAGCAAATTTATATCCCTACATATAAATGGGTGCTAGAAAACAAAGTTGCAACCATCATAGATAAAATGAGGAAAGCCAGCGATGAAGGCAAAATCATTGTCTTGCTTGATTATGATACAAATGCAGACGTAGAAAATGTGAAGAAGCCTTTGTCACATGCTTCATTGATAAAAGCGTATGTTGAAGGAAAATATCCCTATGGAAATAAACCTGTTGAAAGGCCAAAAGAAAAGACTAAGAAGGTTACAAAGAAGAAAAATTCAAAGAATGAAGGCAATAACCTTCAATTGGAATTGTTTAATGAATAAAGCATTATCGATATGGAGAAAAAGACTAATTGGCAAGAGTTTAAGACTGTGCTTGATGAGCATGGAATCACAAAGTTGTATCATTTCACAGATAGAGACAACTTAGAATCTATCATCAAGAATGGTGGTCTGTATTCCTGGATGGATTGTGATCGCAAAGGCATCAAGATTAGCAAACCTGGTGGCAGTACTGCTTCGAGGCAATTGGATAGTAGTAGAAATCTTGAGGACTATGTCAGAGTAAGTTTTACTACCCAACATCCTATGATGTATGTGGCCATGAAAGATGGTAGAATAACAAATCCCGTTATATTGGAGATAGATCCAGAGGTTATTTTCTGGAATGAGACTTTGTATGCTAATCTTAATGCAGCAAGATATTCAATCAAGCCAAATATCGGCCCAACATTAACAGATTTCAAGAAGATTCATTTCCAAGCAGTAAAGGCTCGCAAACACTTTGATTTATCAGAGGAAGAGCAACCTTACTTTCAAGCAGAAGTGTTGATAAAGAGCTTCATTCCATTGGAGTATATCAAGAACATAGGAAACTTTGGCATACCTATTCCTTCAAAACCAAAGGTTTTGCAAATCAAGAATCCATATACGGCCCAGATTACGAGAAATACGCCTACAGCATTTATTTTTATGATTGACCAGTCCATCTCTATGAGTCGTAAATTGAATTATCATGGTGAGTTTATCACGCTTGCCGATGCGGTAGCAAGAATCGTAAATGACCAAATTAACAACCTCGTTCTGAGATGTATCAAGATTTCAGAGGTGCGACATTATTACGACATCGCCGTTATCGGCTATGGTGATGATGCGAACTTTGGATGGAATGGTACGCTGGCTGGTCGTGATTTCGTTTCTCCAGAAGAATTGAAAAACAATCCATTTAAGAAGATAACCGTCAAGGAAGAGAAAAGGACACGTAAAGGGGTCGAAATAAAAGAAGTAGAAAAGGTACAATGGGTAGAACCTGTTGCTGCTGGGAAATACACGAGGGCTCATAAAGCATTTGCTCTCGCAAAAGACCTCTTGGACAAATGGATGAAGGAGCATCATGAGAAGGATTGCTATCCTCCCACCATTATCAACATCACGGATGGAGCTTTCAACGGCATCCCTAATCCTCGGGAGGTAAATACGCAATTGGCAAACGAATTGAAAGCTTTGTTTACTAATGACGGTAATGTGCTTCTTTGGAATATTCATATTACTCCCGATAGTAAGGAACAATTAGTCTTCCCAATCAGTAAAACGGAACTAAAGGACGATAAATATTCGGAATGGTTATTTGATATGTCGAGTTTATTACCTTCGAGGTATAATGTACCGATTGGTGATTTACGTGGTGATGCAGAGAATACACGACATGTTGCTATGGCCACTAATACGGATATGTCAACTCTGATTCAGCTCATGGATATAGGTACACCTACAAATATTAGTCAGAAATGAGAGCCATATCATTAGCTAAGTTTGAAAAGGACATTGTCAATGAGGATGCGGCTATTGCTAAAGAAAATGTAATAGCAGTTTCTGATGGTGCTGGCGGTGGTGGTGTGTTTGCAGAACGTTGGTCTCAATGTCTGGTGAATCATTTGCCAGATAAACCTATTAAGAATTATAAGGCATTTGACAAATGGATAGATGGAATTTGGGAACCATTTTATAATAACTGTGAGAAAGAAGCCAAGAAAATAGGTGGACTATTTCTGAACAAATTCTATGATGAAGGCTCGTTTGCCACACTAGTAGCAGTATGGAAGAATGGTGTTTGGATTAGTTATGGCGACAGTGTGGCTTTCTGCTATAACAAAAAGACAGGAGAGCTTCAACATTCATTCACTCGACTTGCAGATTTCAACAATCCTCCTTATCTGATTAATTGTAAAGACCCATTATATGAGAAAGGTTTCAGATGTGGAAAGTTCAAGGTAACGAAAGATAGCGTAATCTTTGCGGTTAGCGACGCCTTGGCACATTATACATTAATGAAGTATGAAGTGTCTCATAAAGATAAGTTCACAGAAGAGTTACAAGAGGCAATCAATGCTCAAACCAAGAATAGTAATTTCATTAAAACAGCAATGGCTTCAGACGACATTGATTTTGAGAAAGATGTCATCAAGAAATTACAGAATTGTTATACTAGCCCTTTTCTTCAGAATCACATCAAAGGTTTAAAAAAGAAAGGACTGATAGGTCACGACGATTATTCATTTGCAATCATGTAGTACTATGGAAGAGAAAGAGTATATAGGTTTTACTCCTGACTATATAGAGAGGCTTTTGCCAAAACAGGTTTTTGTATTTGGTAGCAATGCTTTGGGTTATCATACTGGTGGCGCTTCAGGAACAGCACGTAAAAAGTTTGGAGCAGTCTGGGGTCAGGCAGAAGGATTACAAGGTCAGAGTTATGCTATTCCTGTTGATTTTGGCAAAAGTGTTAGGAAAGATACAGAGGTTAAAGCAGCTGTGGATCGATTCATAACGTTCGCTAAAGAGCATACGGAGTTATTCTTTTTTGTTACTCGTGTGGGCTGTGGAATTGCGGGCTACCATGATGATGAGATGGCAAAATTCTTTGAAGAGGCTATGAGATTGAAGAATGTCAGTCTTCCTAAAAGTTTTGTAGATGCGCTCAAAGGGGGAGAAGTCGATTACGACTTGGATAGATTCATAAAGGCACAGGATTCAGATAGGTCATATTACGAGGCACTAAAAGAAATAAAAGAAGGCCATAAAAGAGGACGTTGGATCTGGTATGTGTTTCCACAAATTAAAGGATTGGGTCATAGCCATAATTCTGAATACTATGGCATAAGTTGTAAAAATGAGGCTAAGGCGTATCTGGAGCATCCTGCTCTTGGGCAGCGACTCAGGGAAATTGCAAAGGCATTGCTTGATTGTAAGAATCCATCTGCATATAGTATTATGGGATTTCCAGAGGTATTGAAGGTTCAGTCTTGTATGACTCTGTTTGATATTATATCTCCTAACGATATTTTCAATAAAGTTCTTGAGAAATACTTTGAGGGGAAACGATGTGAAAAGACTATTAGACGTTTTGGATTGCGAGAAGAGAAACTTAAGAATCAGGTCAAACTCAGTAAACTGACTATTACTAAGGACTGTTCCATCTTGCTTGCTGATTATAATAAGGAAATTAAGATGGAGCCAATCGTTAAAGCTGTATATCTGCTGTTTCTAAAACATCCTGAAGGTATTGTGTTTAAACATCTTCCTGACCATAGAAAAGAACTTGCTGAGATTTATCAGAAAATAAAGCCTGTAGGACTCAATGAACGAGCAATCAGAAGTATAGAAGATGTGACCAATCCACTTCTAAATTCTATAAACGAGAAATGTTCGCGAGTTAGAGCAGCATTTCTGCCAGTTGTCGATGCCACATTATTGGAACAATATATAATAACTGGCAAAAGTGGTGAGGTAAAAAAAGTCACACTACCTCGCGACTTGGTGGTTTGGGAAACCGACTAAGCCGTTTGGCTTGTCCGAGAAGAATCTTTCATTTTCACAAGCCTTGTGAGGCGAAATTGCTTGGGGGCAAAGGTGCAAGTTTGTATCTTTGCCTCCAAATTTATTTCTATTATGACAGACTACGAGTTCATTTTGAAGCAATGCCGGAAGTTTCATTTCACGAAATGGGATGAGAATGAGTTGAGGAGATGCCAGGCGATGCTACCTAACCTGACGAGGGAACAACTGATAAATATTTATCGAAACAGGCTATTAGACGAAAAGCATCCGCTGAAGCAGACGGCATTCAAGGTGCTGTTTGCCGACAAGGTGGGGAAACGCGAAGAACGTATCAAGAACCTTGACATTGACGCACTGATTGAGGAGTTTAAGGACAAGAAGAGCGGCAACGTGGCTCTTATCCGTAAAGAACTGCGCGAACGTTATAAGGCTGGAAAGGACAAGCAGAAGATTGTTGCTATCTTTAATGTCTCGACTAAAAGTGATCAGCAATGGGTGAAGTCCCAAATACGAAAGGAACGGTACGGTGATTCAGGGTACTCTGGTTATCAGTGAAAAAACAACACGGAGATAAAGTGTTAAGTTATGGAGCATATATTGGTAATTATTGCACTTCTCGGATTATACTATTTCTATCGCTACTATTACAGGGACGACAGCAACGACTATAGTCCGGTCATGAATACCGATCAAGAAGGCTTTCAAGAAAAAGAGTCAAATATGGAAGAAACCTTCAGTACAAGACAATTGGCGCTAACAACGATTAAGAAGATTGGAAGTGAGCCCAAATACACAGAGGATGGACACATACATTTTGAATATCAAGGTGTCATCTTCTTAATGGAAGCAACTGATGAATGTAAATTTGTTAATCTGATATGGCCGTGGTGTCATAGCTTCTCTAAGTTCGATATAGATGAGTTCGCTAGAGTTCGTCAGGTGGTGAATGACATCAATGCGAAGGGAATGACATCGGTCTTTTATGGTATCACGGATTCTGATGAAGTGGCTGTACATATTAAGAAGCATTTCCTGCTCGTGCAACAGATACCTAACATTGAAGACTATCTGAAACTGATGTTGGATATCTTTTTCAGAACGGCCAGAACGCTACATGTGGAGATTGAGAAGTGTAGGGTGCAGGAATGTAAATAATTATAAAACATATGAAGGTAATAATGATTATAAGGAAAAAAGATATCGGGTAAGGAAAGCACCGATTAATAAATGGCCTTTCTCACAAAGTTTAACCCCTAAATTGCAATTGAAATGGGAAATTACATTATGACAGGTATCAGAATCCACAGAGTGGACAATACCAACAGTAACCACATCGAGGATCCTGAATATGACTTCTACATCACGTATGAAGCCATAAACAAGGACAATCCTTTCGAAGAGCCTCTTAGGCAGGCCATTATGGGGTTTAACAATCCGTACATGATTCGTACATTCAGGAAGTTGTTCCCCGTCGGGAAAGACAAAGATGGTAATGATTGGAACGGGCTGAACGAAGAACTCACCCCGGAACAAGTTGCTGCATTCGACCCAGACGAACTGCCCGAAGCAGTAAGGACACTGCCGAACACAACCAAGATTGTAAAGGTTCCGATGCCGGAATCATATTGACACGAGGGATTTTTCGGTAAAACATATTGGAGTCTTTGCTGCCATACATTTCGGGAAGGATGGTTTCTCGGCTGTAACAGCAAAGGTGATTAATCCGGATGCGCCTCATTCAGCAGATTGGAAATTTGACATGAGAGTGTGTTACTACAACGCAGCGGGTACTATGGTTCGTAAAGGAAAGAGAATAAATGGCTATAAGGAGTTGGAGAGGAAATATGGCCTCTCTTTGATTAATGCCAAAGGGCTGGACTGAAAAGTTTGTCAAAAAAAACATTATATTATAAACAATAAGTATGGAAGAAATAAAGGGTGAAATTGGATGCTCCAGCATGCGTGAGATGTTGAAGGACTGCCTTCATGAGATAGAGGAAATAATAGCAAAAGAGAGTAGGTCGGGAATATCATCCGGATTCCGACCTCTGGACGATTTGACGGACGGCTTTGAGAACGGAAAGGTGTACGTCATAGGCGGAAGAGCCTGCATGGGAAAAGAGGAGTTCATGCTGTCGATGATAGATAATATCGTACAGAAGAGCGAACTTCCCGTGTTGCTGTTCTCGACAAAAAAGCTGAAGTCGGAATATTTTTCCAGATTTCTGTCCATCCATTGCGACATTCCTACGTTTGATTTGAATACAGGTTGTTTGGAACCGCATCAGTGGAAAGAACTTGATAAGGGCATACAAACTTTAAACGATGAAACATTGTTTATTCATGACAGTTTGGGGCTAGCCCTTGATGAATTGATTGAAACCACACGAAAATGCATCAAAGAAAAGGACATAAGCATCATCTTCATAGACTGTCTGCAAATGATTGATTTAGGAAATGAAAACGGAAGTCCTTCAGAGAGAACAGCAAACGTGATGCGTTCGCTGAAACAACTGGCCATCCAGGAAAACCTG
>JAEEGL012707443.1_pt1 | contig 18271 bp, 18 predicted proteins | sample 9134231 | NCBI WGS metagenome assembly JAEEGL01 (sample SAMN16246548, study PRJNA631951) | gut metagenome | biome: gut microbiome; feature: rumen; material: fiber-attached | host: Bos | place: Iran: Karaj | collected 2018-10 | reverse complement strand
TTCCGGGAGACGCGCTGGACGCGGCGGTAAACACAGTCAAGCCTTTCTTCAGATCGGCTGTGGACTTTATCATAGATAAGGGTAAAGGGGTAATAGGAGGTAATTAATGAGAAAAAAGATAATAATTCCGCTGCTGCTCGCTGCGGCGCTGGCTCTGGTGCTTGCGGCGTGCGGCGAGCCTAAAAACAACGCTCCGGTGGAGCACAAGCACGATTATGTAGGAAGTATCACCAAGGAGCCGACCTGCGCCGAGGAAGGCATCAGGACCTTCACATGCTACGGCTGCGGCGATTCCTACACCGAGGTCGTTCCCAAGACGGAAGACCACAAGTTCACCAGCCGCACCACCAAGGACCCGGAGTGCGCGCTTCCGGGCGAGCGCACCTACACCTGCAGCGTCTGCGGCTATTCCTACACGGAGGCCATTGCTCCCACGGGCAACCACATGTTCGAGTACCTGGAGACCCGCCAGCCGACCTGTATGGAGGACGGCGCACGCATCTACAAGTGCAAGACCTGCGAGGCCGTGCAGGAAGATCCCATCCCGGCCACCGGCGTGCACGATTTCAAGGCTGAGGTCACCCGCAAGGCCACCTGCGTGGAGTGCGGCGAGATAACCTACACCTGCAGCATGTGCGGCAGCATGTTCACGGAGCTGACGCCGGCCACGGACCGCCACCTGTACGAGTCCAAGGTCACGAAAGAGCCGGGCTGCGAGGAAAAGGGCGAGATGACCTTCACCTGCAGCATGTGCGGTGATTCCTACACCGAGGAGATCGATGAACTGGGCCACAACTGGAGCAGCTGGCAGACCACCCGCGAGGCTACTGAGGAGGAAGAGGGCGAAATGACCCGCCACTGCACCATCTGCGGCAAGATCGAGACCCAGGCAATACCGAAGCTTCCGCCTTCGGAAAAGCCGGATCCCGAGCCCGGTGACGGCACCGAACCCGTACCGGACGGGTCCGGGCAGGACGGCACAGAGCCTGCTCCCGGCGGAGGAAACTAAAAAAAAAAAAGGGGGACGGCGGGGCCGTCCCTTTTTTAATTATTTACAATGCTTCGAAGGCTTTTCTGCCGCCGTGGCGGAGCCAGGATTCCACAAGTATGTTGGCTACCAGGAAGATGCCTATCAGTATGTACAGGAAGGCCTGGGGGCTCACCAGCTTGCGCAGCAGCAGCCAGTACAGCGCTCCGATAATCAGCACCACTACCCATCCGCCGAACAGCACCACCAGCACGCTGCCGCTCTGTTTTACGGCTACGGTCTCGTTGGTCCAGTTCAGGTTGGGCATCTTGAGGTTTATGGCAAGCCCTATAGCGCTGCAGAACATGATGAACAGCACCACCAGAACCGCTGCAGCTACTGCGTCAACGATATTCATCTTCAGCACGAAAGCCGCGACGACAAGCAGTATCAGGGCCGGTATTATCGTGCAGACGTTGTTCAGGTTCTTCTTGGCGCGGAAAATGCTGTCGGTGCTCACCGGGAGCGACTTCAGCAGCCACAGGTTCTTCGCCTCAAGCGAGATGCTGGGTGCCGAAAGGTCGTTCATGGTGGAGATGAAGCACACCATGGCCGCTGCGATCAGCGGGACATACGCCAGGAGCCCCTCCAGTCCGTTGGCCTTAGCCATCTCCAGCAGGTTCCTTAAATCCTTCATTTTTACAAGCATCACTATGGCAGCTACAGGCATCAGCAGCGTTCCGAGGCCGCAGTTGAGCATGTAGACCGCGCTGCCGAGGAAGTGCCTGAACTCCTTGCGCAGAAGCGCCGCGCCCTCTCCGGACTGGCGGACACGTTTTTCCCTGTACTGCACCATATGCTGCTTTTCGGTGCGCGTGCTTATCCTTATGAAGCTGCGCGACAGCACCAGGTACACCACTGCGAACACTGCCAGCGCTATCCCCGCGAAGGCGAGGAACGAAGGCACGTGGCCCAGAGCGCCGCGCCCCAGCGCGTATATCGGGTACGCGTAGCCGCGGATGCCGTTTTCTATGGCGTCGATATTTGTTATTATGCTTCGCAGGATCTGCTGGATCTTAAAGTAGAACAGGTAGTAGACCGCGATGAACAGCAGCGTGACCAGCACCGTAACTATGTTTTTCTTGGGGAAGAGCCCCACCACCAGCGCCACCAGCCAGCCAAGCACGCACGAGAGCGCCGTAACCAGAAGAGCCATGAAGAATATCGTAAGTATGCTCAGCACCGCGCCCAGAGGGCTTACAGCGTGCTCTATCCAGGAGTAGATGAAGCCCGGCAGCATCGCCAGGGTGCAGAACAGCAGCGACATCGCGTACACGGTGAATATCTTGGAAAGCAGCAGATTTCCCGGCGGGATGGGCAGCGACAGCAGCAGTTCGTTATCCTTGGCCTTGTAAAGGGTCGTAAAGGTCGAAAATATGCTGCCGAACAGGCCCAGGAGCAGGCCCATGCATCCTACCAGCGACATGTATACCCAGTTGCCGCTGCCTATGGAGCTTCCCAGCACCGCGGCGTAGGTGAAGAACGCGAAGCCCAGCGAGACGAATACGAGCGCGAAAAGAACGCCGAAGCCTATGATCCCGGCTGTGCTGCGCCGCGTACCTTTCCTGCGGTCCGTGGTTATAGTGACCAGCATCGCCTGCAGGTCTTTTTTCAGAAGTGTCTTAAGCATGGCTTACCTCCTGAAGAGGCCTTTCCTCTGGCCGAGCAGCTCCGGTCCGTCGTTGTTTGCGGAGCGTCCGAACAGTCCTCCGCGGCTGCCGGTACCGGTGCTGTCAGTGCTCTGCGGTATAATATCCGGCTCGTTGGCCAGCTCCAGGAACACGTCCTCAAGCGATTCGTCGCCCTTTACATCCTCCATGGTGCCGGATTTTATCAGCCTGCCGGCCTTGATGATGGCTACTTTGTCGCAGAGCTTTTCCGCCACCTCCAGAACGTGGGTGGAGAAGAAGATGGCGCCGCCGTTGTCGCAGATCTCGCGCATGAAACCTTTAAGAAGGTGGCTTGCCACAGGGTCAAGGCCCACAAAAGGCTCGTCCATTATGATAAGCTTCGGCTCGTGGATCAGGGCTGCGGTAACGGCGAGCTTCTGTTTCATGCCGTGCGAGAAGCTGCTTACGGGCATAGCCAGACTGCCTTCGATCTCGAAAGCGCTGGCGTACTGGTGTATGCGTTTGCCGCGGGTGTCCGGGTCTACGCCGAAGATGTCTGCGATGAAGTTCAGGTACTGTATGCCTGTCATGAACTCGTACAGGTCCGGGTTGTCGGGGATGTAGGCCAGGACCTTCTTGCAGGCCAGAGGCTCGCTCTTGATGGAGTGGCCGTCGATATAGATCTCCCCGGCGTCGAACTGCATGATGCCAGTTGCAGCCTTCAGCGTGGTGGTCTTTCCGGCGCCGTTGTGGCCTATGAAGCCGTAGATCTCGCCGGGCTGGATGTGCAGCGACAGATCGTCCACCGCGGCCTTTTCGCCGTATCTCTTCGTAAGATTATCGATTCTAAGCATAATATGATCCTTTCTATATGATCCTCCCTTTTGTACTTTCATGATAGCACGCGCCTGGAGCTGCATAAAGGGCTGCCGCAGCAGAATAAAGGGGAGTAAACCGGTTCTTTTGATAAAATATTATTTAGTATTATAGCTGATACACTGTGCCTTTACAATAGCAAAACCCGGGAGGGCATGAGCTTCCCGGGGTCTGTTTTTCCTTTGCCGGTATAGAGCCGTCTTTTTTCGCAGTTTTATTTTTCGAAGATCTCCAGTATCTCCATGGGGCAGGCCTTGACGCAGATCCCGCAGGCTATGCACTTGGAGACTTTTTCTGCAGTGTGGACCATTACCTTCATGGGGCAGGCCTCTGTGCACTTGCCGCAGCCCACGCAGAGCTTCTTGTTTATCATGTAGACGCCCTTGGGGTTCTGGGTTATGGCTCCGTGCTCGCAGGCCCTGGCGCATGCTCCGCACTGAACGCAGGTGCGCAGCTGAACAGCTCCGTTCTTCATGCCGAGCTGGATGCAGGCGTTGTCCGGGGTGTAGGGCGTGCCCTTGTAGAATGCCTCGGCGCACGCTATCATGCAGGACTGGCAGGCCTCGCACTTGCTCTGATCTATTACTTTAAGTCTTTTCATAATTACCTCCACAGCGGCGCTTAAAGCGCCATATAAACCACGTAGGGACAGTATAACATAAAGGCCCCGGAAGTTTCAAGGCTTCCGGGGTCTTTTGCCGCGCTTTGCCGGCAAAGTGCCGTCTTTACTTTTCGGCCGGCACCTCTATCAGGCTCATGGCGCCGTCTCCGCCCATCACGGTGGGGAGCTTGCCGTCCCAGTTGTCGTAGTACATCTTCTGTAGGATCTGCTCATTGAGGCTCTCGGAGATCTTCTTGTTGGCTTCAGCCTCGGCCTCGGCCTTGATCTTCACCTCGTAAGCTTCCGCGTCGGCGTTGATCTTGCGCACCTGCTGCGCCGCCTCCGCCTCTACGATCTTCTGCTGTGCCTCGGTCTCAGCCCTCAGCTTGTTCTGCTGAGCTACCTGCTTGGCCTCAACGGCGTCCGTGAAGGAGTCCTTGAAGTCGATGTCGGTGATGGATGTGCTGATGACCGTGATGTTGTAGTTCGCGAGCTTGTCGGAGAGCATATCCTCTATGGTGTTCGCCAGAGCGGCGCGCTCGCCTATGAGGTCCTCCGCGTTGTACTTCGCGCATACCGTCTTGACGCACTCAGCCACGTTCGGGACGATGACTACATTGTAGTAATCGGGGCCTATTGTGCTGTAGATGGTCTTGGTGTCGCGGCTCGCGATCTGGAAGTTCAGCGCGTAGTTTACGATGACCTCCTGTATGTCGGAGGAGAAGCAGGAAAGATCTACTGTCTTTACCTGGATCCTGGTGTCCATCTTCACTACGTTCTGCCAGGGGGCTTTGAAGTGCAGGCCCGGATCGAGCGTGCGCCCAGTCACCTTGCCGAAGTTCGTGACGACTCCGGTGAACCCTGTGGGGATCTTTACCGCGCAGAAGCTTGCAACTATCGCTGCAACTATCAGCACGGCTACTATCTTGATGACGGTCTTGCCCGCCTTCCTGAACACCGGGCCAGTGGGCTTGGATCCGTTCATATTCATATTGATGTTCATGGTGTACCTCCTTGTTCTCCGCGAAACTTCGCGGTTTTATGTCTAACGCCCTTTTGTGGCTTAATAGTAACATGCGCGGCGCCTTTGTTAAATGATTAACGCAGCAAAATAGCCCGCCTTATTTGCACTGCCGGCGCAAAATAGGGGCAGTCCTTGTTTTTTTCGCGATTCCATACTATAATAAGTCATTACGTTAAAAAGGAGGCTGTCATGATAGAGCTTTACAAACAGGGCATTTTTCTGGTCAACGGCACGGACATCGTGGCCGATCCGGCGGAATTCAAGGCGCTCGGCGTGCACCTTTCCGGGGCCAAGGACCTTCTGGAGCTTAAGGAGCAGGCTGTGCGCGGCACCATGGCATGGGGCATACTCCAAAGCCACAACATCAGCGGCAATATGGACCAGCTGCAGCTCAAGTTCGATTCCATGACAAGCCACGACATAACTTACGTGGGTATCATACAGACGGCGCGCGCTTCGGGCATGACGGAGTTCCCGCTGCCCTACGTGCTCACCAACTGCCACAACTCGCTGTGCGCGGTTGGCGGTACTATAAATGAAGACGACCACAAGTTCGCCCTCTCGGCGGCCCGCAGGTACGGCGGCATCTACGTGCCTCCCAACATGGGCAACATCCACAGCGTCAACAGGGAGCTGATGGCTGGCTGCGGCCGCATGATCCTGGGCTCCGACAGCCACACCCGCTACGGCGCGATAGGCACCATGGCGGTGGGCGAAGGCGGAGGAGAGCTCGCAAAGCAGCTCGTGGGGCGCACCTACGATTTCGCGCGCCCGCAGGTGATAGCGGTCTATCTCACCGGAAAGCCCAGGCCCGGCGTAGGCCCGCACGACGTGGCGCTGTCCATAGTCGGCGCGGTCTACAAGAACGGCTACGTGAAGAACAAGGTCATGGAGTTCGTGGGCCCCGGCATCGCGAACCTCTCCATGGAGTACCGCAACGCCATAGACGTAATGACCACCGAGACTACCTGCTGGAGCTCAATCTGGGTCACCGACGGAAAGACTAAAGAATACCTCACCATGTGCGGCCGCCCCGAAGACTACAAAGAGCTTAAGCCCGCAGTCTGCGCCTGGTACGACGGCTGCGTATACATCGATCTTAGCACTATAGAGTGCACCATAGCCATGCCCATGCACCCCTCCAACACCTTCACCATCAAAGAGGTGCAGGAGAATGCAGAGGACATCCTCGCAAGCGTTCAGGAAGCAGCGAACAAGCAGCTGAAAGGCGCGCAGATGGATCTTCTGTCCAAGATAGGCCCGGACGGCGGCATCTGGGTGGAGCAGGGCGAGATAGCAGGCTGCAGCGGCGGCACCTTCGAGAGCATCTGCGCCGCGGCGGACATACTGCGCGGCAAAAGCATCGGAAACGGCGCGTTCAGCCTCTCCATATACCCCGGCTCGCTTCCGGCCTACAGCCAGCTTCTTAAGAACGGCTGCGCCCTGGACCTGGTGCAGGCAGGTGCTCTTATGCGCGAGTGCTTCTGCGGCCCGTGCTTCGGCGCTGGCGATACTCCCGCAAACGGGGAGCTTTCGATACGCCACACCACGCGCAACTTCCCAAACCGCGAGGGCAGCAAGCCAGGCGAGGGGCAGATAGCGGCCGTAGCGTTGATGGACGCCCGCTCCATAGCGGCAACAGCGGCAAACGGCGGAAGGCTCACGGCGGCAACGGACCTGGATGTGGATTACAGGACCTACGAAGAGGCCCTGGATATGGCTATCTACGAAAAGCGCGTCTACAACGGCTGGGGCAGCGCGGATCCTGCAACTGAACTTCAGTTCGGTCCGAATATCAAGGACTGGCCCGATATGCCCGCCTTAACGGACGATTTGCTGGTAAAGATCTGCAGCTACATCACCGACGCCGTCACCACCACCGACGAGCTCATCCCGTCCGGCGAGACCAGCTCCTACCGCAGCAATCCGGAGCGCCTCTCGGAGTTCGCGCTCTCAAGGAGGGACCCGCAGTACGTGCCAAGAAGCAAAGTGCTGCGCGCAGCCGAACGAAACAGGCGCGCAGGCAAGGGCCTTAGCGATGAGATCAAAGCGGTCTACGCGGCTCTGGAAAAAGCCGGCCTTAAGACCGACCCCGAGGGTACTGACATCGGGTCAGCAATATACGCGAACTGCCCCGGCGACGGCTCCGCCCGCGAGCAGGCGGCGTCCTGCCAGAGGGTCATGGGCGGCTCGGCCAACTTCGCCAGAAGCTACGCCACCAAGCGCTACCGCAGCAACTGCATCAACTGGGGCATGACCCCGTTCCTTGTGGAGGACCCCTCGGTCTTCGACCTTGACGACTACATCTTCGTGCCGGGCTTGCGCCAGGCCATACTCGAAGGCGCCTCCAAGATCGCGGCCTACGCCGTAAAGCCCGACGGCAGCGTGACGGAGTTCGCGGTCAGCACCGGAGCCCTCACAGAGCCCGAAAAACACATTATAGTAGACGGATGTTTAATAAATTATTATAAGGAGCACTAAATTGTATTATTTCTCAGTAGTTCTGTTTCTCGCAATAGTCTTCCTGCTGTACCTCGGTTTCCGCTTTTTCGGCAAGGAATGGCAGTTCTCAAAGAAAACGATAAGGATCATCATCATTGCTGTTGCGGTAGTGGCTGTCGGCATCTTTCTTGCCCGCACCCCGCTCAACGCCAGGCTGTATAAAAAGATCCAGTCCACCGACGAGATCGTGGTCTTCCACAGCCCCGAGGAATACGACAACGTGTTCTTCGAGCTTAAGACCGACCACGAGCTGGTACCCCAGCACATGGGAGCCTTCCCGGTGTTCATGAAGGCCAGCGATGTCAGCTACATCTGCGACCTGCTCTTCGGCAGCACCTCCACCAGGCACATAGAAGACATCCATCTGTACGAAGTCACCAACCCCGGCGCCTACCCGGATTACGCCTACTTCAGCTATAACGGCAAGTACTACGCGTTCCTCACCAGCAAGAACCTCTACAGCAACGCCAGCTTCACCTTCAACAAGGAGTTCGGCGAGCAGGTCCTGCAGGCCATAGGGCCATACTGCATAGACAAGTAACTGCTGCCCGGAGATAAATCGACAAAAGGCGAATAGACAGAACATGTCCGCTGAAGCGATAATCAGCACATGTGACATAGTTTAAGATGGACCGTATTGTGAAAACAAAAGTAAAAGCGTTATTCATACTGGCTGCCATTGCTATTATTGGTTTGATCTGCAGTATCCCAGGCATTCTGGAAAGAAAGCGCCTGAAAGAAGAGTTCAGAGTTACAATAAATAACCTTAACGCGTCAATAGATGGTGTGGTAAGGAACATAGAAGGTGCTGTCAAAGGCCTTGAAACGGAAGCATCTCTTATCGGCATCAAGCAGTACAGTGGATATACAGTTGATGGAATCAATAGTATTACTGACACTTGTTGGTGTACCTCCGATGAAGGGAAAGAGATCGAAAATGCTCTGGATCTGTTCCAGAAGCGCCTTGGGGTATTTGTTGAGGAAATACTCGAAAGGAAGCCGCTTGTGTTAACAAATGATGAAAAGGCCGCGCTGACAATAGTTTGCGATGCGTATTCGCAGCTGGGTGAGGGTATCCAGGAGCTTCCTGGGTGCTTCGGGATCAGAAAGAGTGAGAAGCTGCATTCAATATACATAGAAGCAGTCAATGGTTTTATGATGCAGACAGGCGTTATTGACTTAAAAACAAAACAATAATAGATTATTATTCTGGCTTTTCAGGCTTGCGTGCATTGGTAAATAGCTTTTTCAGGTCTTAATGATCCCCGCTCTGTGCTCTGCAGAGTGGGGCTTTTTTATTGAAGATTCCTTCAAAATGTGCGATAATATATTAGTTAATCTTCATTCGGAGGTATCGTATGGATCTTACCGTGTTCGGCCGTCAGGCTGTCAGCGTGCTGTGCTTCAGCTTCGCAGCCTTTGCGCTGACGATAATACTTATAAAGCTTCTCGGAAAGAACCTGCCCAGGGACATGGGCCGTGAGTTCGCGGTGCAGGGCGCGCTGTCGCAGGGAAAGATACGCGGCGCGGGCATCATCATGATGTGCGTGTTCGCGGTGGTGTCGGCGGCGGCCGGCGGCTTCCTTGGGGCCAGGTTCCCGCTGATGGAGGTCATCATCTCCGTGCTGATGCTGCTCAGCATGCTCACCGGCTACCTGGACGACGCGGCAGAGACTCCCTGGAGCGAGCTTAAAAAGGGCATCACGGACTTCATAATATGCCTTGCGATGGGCCTTGCGATAGTGTTTATAGAACCCGAGCTGTGCTGCCTGGACTTCCTCGGCAGCAGGCTTCAGATAGCCCCCTGGCTGTACGCCATCCTGGCGGCAGCCTTCCTGTGGCTCATGATAAACGCGGTCAACTGCGCCGACGGCATAGACGGCCTGTCCGGCAGCCTTGCGATAAATTCCATGCTGGGAGCCTGCGCGTGCAGCTTGCTTTTGGGTCAGGCCGGGCGCGTCGTCCCGCAGAGCTTGATAATGACCGGCGTTCTGCTGGCCTACCTGATCTTCAACTCAGAGCCCAGCACCGTGCTGATGGGCGACGCCGGAAGCAGGCCTCTGGGGCTGTTCATAGGCATACTGTTCCTTCGCATGGGCAACGCTCTGTCCGCAATCCCGGTCTGCATAGTGCTGCTTCTCGACGGCCTGCTGGGGCTGCTCAAGCTGACGGTGCTGCGCGTCACGAAAAAGGAAGGCTTCATGAAGAACCTCCGCACACCGCTGCACGACCACCTGAGGAAGAACCTCGGCGCCTCCAACCAGCAGGTGTGCTACCGCTTCAACCTGGCGCAGATCCTGGTGACCGCGGTGTTCCTGTGCATACTGCTGCTGGCATGAAACAATACAAGAACTACATTTTCGACCTGTATGGAACCCTCGTGGACATCTGGACCGACGAGGAGGACCCGGCGCTTTGGCAGTGGCTGGCCGGCGTTTACGCGAGCTACGGCGCACGGTACGGTGATGACGCGTCCAGCGGCGCTGAGGAAATAAAGGCCCGTTATCATCAGCTGGTAGCGGAGCAGGAAGCCGGGCTTGCCGCAAGGACCGGTGTGCAATACCCGGAGATAAGGCTCGAAGACGTGTTCGCAAAGCTGCTCGCGGAACGGATGCCTGGAGGCCTGGCGGGCTCAGGCCCGAAAACCGTTGAAATTCCAGCGATCGCGGACATGGATACCTGGATCGGGCAGCTTGCAACTACATTCCGGTTGCTGTCCAGAAGGCGCCTTTCGGCTTACGAAAGCACCATTCCGGTGCTCACGGAGCTGAAAAAACGCGGCGCCGGGGTGCACCTTTTGTCCAACGCCCAGGCGGTCTTCACCTGGCCCGAGCTTCGGCTCACCGGCGTGGCCCCGCTGCTGGACTCGGTATACATCTCCTCGGACTGCGGCATGAAAAAGCCCCAGCCTCAGTTCATGCAAAGGCTCCTGAAGGAGCAGGGCTTAACAGCTGCCGGTACGTCCGGCGCAGACAGCCTGCCGGCGGATACCGTCATGGTGGGCAACGATTTCGCAACTGATATCGCCATCGCTGCGTCCTGCGGCGTGGACGCGGTGTTCATCAACACTTTCGGATACAGCGCGGAGCGCATAGCCCGCGAGAACATATACGGTGCGGCGGTCATAGAGGACCTTTCTCAGCTGCTGGACTGAGCAAACGAATGGAGGATCTATGAAAAAAGGATCTAAGAAGATAATCGGCATACTGATAGCGCTGCTTATCGTGGCGGCGCTGGTGTTCGGCTTCGTCAAGGGCTACATAAAGCTCGAGGACGGCGGCAAGATACACTTCGACTTCAACCCGAAGACGCCAACGAACACGGTCGAGCCCGCGGACAACACCGGCCCAGCCAACACTGTTCCGGACAACACGGCCAACACTGTCCCATCCAACACAGTCCCGGACAACAGCTCCGGCAACACCGTCCCGGACAACACGGCAAACACGGTCGGGCCGGATATCAACACCAACACGGTGGATCCTGACGACGGCACAGCTAATACCGTCACCCCGGACAACTCCGCGGACAACACACCGGTCTACTACAGCTCTGCAGACCTCAGAAAACTCAAGGGCACCGAGGTCTTCAACAGCACAGCCATAGAACACATATTCATCGGCAGCGTCAACTCCAACAACAAGGGCAGCGGATACCACTACAACATGATAAGAGACGCCAAGGGCCGGATCATTGACGGCACCCGCTCCAAGCCCGATAAGAACGGCGTCTACACCGCCAACGTGGAGGTGGACGGCCACCGCAAGGATGCCATCAGCAGCTTCTACCCGGACAGCTGGAGCCCCCAGCAGGTCGTGGACGCTATCGTGGAAGCCAGGGCGGACGCCCTCAAGACCGGCAAGACGCGCGGCAGCTACCACGTCGGCTACAGCAATGGCCTGCGCATAGAGCTGTACCTGGACAGCAAGAACAAGGTCGTAACGGCCTATCCGGTGAAGAACGGCAAGTAGCCCGGGCTGCCTGCAGAGCGAATTTATCAAGGAGAAGATCATGAACGAACAATACATAGAAGGATATGTCAAAGGAGTAGTTGAGATGGCGTCGGAGCTAAGCGGCCTCACCGGCCCCAGCTCCATGACGGCGAAGCTCTTCAGCGCAGAAGATCTTGGCGCGGAGCTCGTCGAGGCCTTCGGCTTTGAGCCGGACTTTGAAGCGCAGGAGGTGTCCGAAGTCACGCTGATGGAGATCTTCACGAACTGCTTCGGCGACACCTACGACGCCATAAACTCGGCGTTCAGGACGATGCGCAGGCTGCGCAACCTGTTCGGCGACGACCAGCAGATACTGACCCCGGCAAAGCCCAGGCTGCTCTGCGAGGCGTTCAGCGGCTTTTCCGGCGGGCGCGGCCCGTTTTACATAGTTGAAGAAATGTTCATGGTGGTCTTCGAAAAGGCCGCCGTGCTGTTCGTCTTCGGCAGCGACGAATAAAGGATCCAGATAATCATCCCGGAGGAAAACACGATGAGATTCGTAAACGAGTACAAATACGCGCAAGCAGATACAGTTACCGCCCTCAACGCATTCAACCGCTACTGGAAGCGCAAGCTGATAGGGCGCTACGGAGCGCTGGTGCTGGCGGCGGTCACTTTGGGCCTGTACATAGGCACCGGAATGACGAGATTCCTCGTCTTCTGCATCATATTCATAATTATCGTCGTGCTGAGCCTGTTGCAGGTGTTCCTTGGCGCCAGGTTCGACGCAGCCCGCATAGCCGAAGAGACCGGCGTGCCCGACCCCACCATGCGCTACGAGCTGGACGAGGAGCTGCGCATCTACCGCAACGGCAAGCTGCACCTGACCATACCCCTTGAGGACATCTACGGCGCAAAGGCCATACCCGGCGCCCTTGCGGTATTCACCATGGGCAACTGCACGGCGCTGTTCAAGGACGACGCGTACCTGGAAGGCGGAGCCACCGCACTCCGCGCCTTCCTCCGCGAAAAAGGCGCAACTATAAAGTAGTTCGGGGGATCAGTCCGGAGAAAGACCATGAACTACCGCAAAGATAAATACGGCAACGAAATTTCGATCCTCGGCTTCGGCTGCATGCGCTTTACGCAGAAAGCCGGCCGCATAGACCTTGAAAAGGCCATGCAGGAGATACAGGCCGCTTTTGAGGCCGGGGTCAATTACTACGACACCGCGTACGTGTACCCTGGCTCCGAGGCCGCCGTCGGCGAGATCTTCGAGCGCCTTGGCATACGCGACAAGCTATACATCGCCACAAAACTGCCGCATTACCTCATAAAAAGCGCGGACGGCGCGGAAAAGATCCTAAACGAAGAACTCAGGCGCCTTCGCACGGACCACGTGGACTACTACCTCATGCACATGCTTTCCGACGACAAGACCTGGGAGAGGCTGTGCGGTCTTGGCATAGACAAGTGGCTCCGCGAAAAGCAGGCCGCCGGAGTGATACGCCAGGTGGGCTTCTCTTACCACGGAAACTCCGACACCTTCTGCCGCATCGTGGACGCCTGGGACTGGGGTTTCTGCCAGATCCAGTACAACTACCTCGACGAGAACAGCCAGGCCGGCCGCACCGGGCTCATGCACGCCGCGGAAAAAGGCCTGCCTGTGGTAATAATGGAGCCTCTGCGCGGAGGAAAGCTGGTGAGCAATCTTCCGGAGGAGGCCAGAAAAGCGTTTTCCTCCCACCCGGTGCAGCACAGTCCCGCTGCCTGGGCCTTCAAGTGGCTCTGGGACCATCCACAGGTCACCTGCGTGCTCTCCGGGATGAACTCGCTGCAGATGGTGCAGGAAAACTGCGAGGCAGCGTCCGGATCTTTTGCGGGCGAGCTTACCGAAGCGGACCGCGCCATGCTGGGTAAGGTGGTCACAGCCATACGCAAAGGCATCAAGGTCGGCTGCACAGGCTGCCGCTACTGCATGCCCTGCCCCAAAGGCGTGGACATACCCGGAACGTTTGCGGCCTACAACAACAGATATTCGGACGGCTGGATCACCGCCATGCGCGAGCACATGATGGGCACCATAATGCGCAAGGAGCCCGCTTCGGCGCTGCAGTGCGTGCGCTGCGGAAAATGCGTGAAGCACTGCCCCCAGGGCATAGCCATCCCCGACGAGCTCGAAAACGCCCGCCGCGTCCTGGAAGGCCCCATCTACCGCGCCGCGAGAAAGATCATCCCCATCTTTATGAAGTATTAGGAGACAGACCATGCTTAATGTCGGTGACAAAGCGCCTGATTTCACCCTGCGCGACAAGGACGGCAGGACCGTCAGCCTTTCGGATTTTAAGGGCCGCAAAGTGGTCCTGTATTTCTACCCCAAGGACAACACCCCGGGCTGTAGCAGGCAGGCCTGCGCCTTCGCCGGGGCTTACGATATCTTTTCGGACAACGGCGTCGTGGTCATAGGCGTCAGCAAGGACTCCGAAGCCTCGCACCAGAAGTTCGCGGAAAAGCACGAGCTGCCGTTCATATTGCTGTCCGATCCCGAAAAAGAGGCTATACAGGCTTACGGCGTCTGGCAGGAAAAGAAAAACTACGGCAAGGTGTCCATGGGAGTCGTGCGCAGCACGTTCATAATCGACGAAGGCGGCCTCATAGAAAAAGTCATGCCCAAAGTCAAGCCCGATACCAACGCCGAGGAAATAATAGAGTATCTTGGAATCAAGTAAAGGGAGAAGAGTATGGGATCCAGAAGAGTAAAGTTTTTGGCTGCGGCAATGACGCTCGTGCTGTTGCTGGGCATCTTCGCGGCCTGCGGGCCTGCGGCCGACAACACGCCGGCAAACAATACACCGGCAAACAACACGGCACCGGCCAACAATACGCCGGACCAGGGCGGCAACACCGTGCCTGACAACAGCAGCAACACAGTGCCCGCAAACAATACAACACCTGCGAATAACACCACCCCCGCGGACAATACAACGCCCGCGGACAACACGACCCCCGCGGAAAACACCACTCCGCCGGAGGAATACACGCTCGTCAGCAGCATCGAGGAGCTTCTGGCCGCGCTCAAGCCCGGCGCCAGGATCAAACTCAAGAGCGGGACCTACAAGACCAGCGAGCCTCTTAAGATCAGCGGCAAAGACATAGTGCTTACAGGCGAGACCGACAACTTCGCCGACACGCAGATCATCGCCGAGCCTTCCGACATTGACGTGGTGGTGCTCAGCGGCGGTACCGGGATCACGCTGAAGAACATGACCTTCGGCCACGCGGAAACTGCCACCTGCTCCGGTGACGTCATAAAGATCAGCAGCTGCAGCGGCACCGAGCTCGAAAACCTCGACCTCTTCGGCTGCGGCGTCTGCGCCATCCGCATGGAGGGCGACAACAATGGCCTCAGCGTGAAAAACAGCATCCTTCGGGACTGCAGTTCTGGACCTCTGTTCGTGACGGAGAGCGTCGCCGCCGGAAGGGTGGAGCTTACCGATTGCGAACTGACCGGCTCCTCCGGCAGCGGATGGTTCGGGCTCAGCCTTTACAGCGAGCTCTATTTCAAGAACTGCACCTTTGGCCAGGCAGAAAGCGATTACTACTATTTCATCGACCACGTGATCGCGGAGGACTGCGATTTTGAAGATCCTTCCATGTATCCCGAGTACGGTCCGTGGTCGCCGGTGTTCAGGCCCGATGCGTTCCAGAAGGCTGCGTTCGATATAGAGAAGGCGACCAAAGCCTTGATATGGATGGCCTATGTCAAGCTGCCTGTGGGCGCCGATACTTCGACTGCGGAATGGCACCAGTACAGGGATCCTGCCACGGGCGAAGCGCTGAGGATGGCGATAAGCTTCAGCAAGGACAACACCGGAGCATTCTATAACAAGGCCGAAGCTCCCGTGACATTCACCTGGACGGACAACGGCGACGGGACCCTGAGCTACAAAGCAGCGGACGGCAGCAGCGGAACAATAACAGCCTTCGAGCTGAAATTCGAGGAGGACCCACAGATCACGCAGACCTGGATCAGCGTGACTGTCAAAGACTACGTGGTTTGGATCCCGATCATCCTGTCGGAGTACTGACAGCTATAAAAGAGCGGAAAACAGGAGGCATTCATGAAGATATGGCTCGATGACTGGCGCGAACCGCCCGTGCCCGGCTATCTCTGGGCGCACAGCGTGGGCGAGGCGAAAGCCCTGATACTGGAGGCCGAGCGCCGCGGCGAAGATGTTCTGGCGGTAGACGTGGACTATGAGCTCGGCGAATACGAGCTCGACGGCGGAAAAGGCCTGCGTCTGCTGGAATGGCTGGCCTCCCGAGGCCGCTTCTATCCGGCGGAAGTTCACTCCACCCACGACTACGGCAAGCCCCTGATGGAGAAATTCATCGCGGACAACTGGCCCTGAAGAAAACTAAAAAGGACGGCCCTTACAACGAAGGACCGTCCTTGTTTTTATGCTTTATTCAGCCTCTTTTATGCCTTCGAGGATCTTGTCCCTGCTGCGGCGGCGCGGGTCGACGGAGATCTGCACGCGCTTTACGATGAACACCAGCACAGCCTCCATGATGAAGTAGAGGATGGCTACCGCTATCAGGGCGAAGAACGCCAGATAAGTGCGGCTCCTTACAAGGTCGCCCATCTTGGTCAGATCCATGACGGCGATATAGCCGACGACGGAAGTTTCCTTTATCAGGCTTACTACGTTGCTCTTGTAGATCGGCAGGAAGTGCTTGGCTGCCTGCGGCAGTATGATCTTAAAGAAGCTCTGCGAATCGCTGTAGCCCAGCGCTGTGGATGCTTCGAACTGCCCCTTGGGGATGGCGTTGCAGCCCACCTGCAGCATGCCGTACATGCCGCATCCGAATATGAATGTGAAGCCTATTATCGACACCCAGTCAGTGCTGAGCTTCGACTTTCCGAATATGACGAAGGCCAGTATCATCAGGAAAACAACCGTCGGTATGCCTTCTATAAGCCAGTTTATCACTCCGGTGATGGCGTTGGCTATCTTGTTTCCGTGGCGGCAGGCCATGTAAGCGGCAAAGCCCAGGATGGTTCCGAATATGATGGAGAGCACGGTTATCATCATGGTGCGCCCCATGCCTTCGGCAAAGAGCTTCCAGCGGTCTTCTCTTATGAAGGTCTTGTTGAAGTTGTAGGCCATCCTCTCGAAGAAGCCCATGGTCATCTCGTTCTCGCCCTCGACGACGAATACCAGGTCGCAGACGTAGTACCAGTCGGTCAGCACGGAGTCCTCGGCGCGCTCCTCGTCAACGACTATATTCATTCCGAAGTTGTACTTTCCGGAGATGCAGGCCGGCGCTATGGAGTCGAACTCCATTGCGTGGAACTCCCACTTGTAGCCGTAGGCCGCGCAGAAGTTCATCATGAACTCCACGTCGTAGCCCGAGAAACCTTCTGCAGTCTCGAACGAGAAAGGCTCGTAGCCGCCCTCGATGGCGATCGTTACGGTGCCTTTATCGCCTGTGGTCTGCGGGATGTTTTCTATCTTGCAGGTGTTGGGGTTCCAGTTCTTTACCCAGTAGTCGTAGAGCTTGTCAAGCCAGCCGTCAGCCTTCTTTGCGGCGATATACTCTTCGAGTTCTTTATAGAGCTGCTTTTGCATCTCGTTGTTTCCTACGATGACGGCGAACTCGCTCTGGCCGGCCTTTTCTTCCAGCCTCATCAGCTCGGGGTGCTCGTAGCGCTGCGCGTAGAAACCGACTTCTTCTATGAGGTAAGCGTCTATCTTGTTTGCCTCAAGGGCGGCGATCATGTCGTTTGGCATCTTGTAGTATGCCCACTCTTCGCCTTCGATCTCGTCTTTTATCTCGTCCTCGTACAGAACGCCTGTCTGCACGCCTATCTTCTTGTTATCGAGCTGCTTGATGGTGGTGATGCCGTTTTTGGGCTCCATCTGCTTCGCATTGCTTTTCTGGGGTTCGGAGGCACCGATAGTCTGCGCTGCAAACGCTGACGGCGCAAGGCCCAGCACTGCGCCGAATACTATCATCAGCGCCAGCAGGAAGGAAAATGTTCTTGAAATATTCTTTTTCATCTTACTGCTCCTCCCACTTGAAGTCTATCTTGGTGTGGTTGGTGTACCACTTGCCGGTAACGGTCTCATCCAGAAGAGTGGTGGTGGGCTCGGCCAGGATCTCCCTGAACAGCAGGCTGTCGCAGGTCTCGGGGTCGAAGTGCGGCCCGGCGTATTTCAGCTCTAAGGAGAGCACGTCGCTCTTCTCGGAGTAGTCTATGCTGGCGAATATATTCGGTTCTTCCTCGAACTCGAACAGGTTGTTCATGATGAGCTCTTCCATGCACAGAAGAAGCTTTGATGTACGCTCGTTCTCGATCAGGAGCTTTTCCGCGTACTGCTGCAGCTCTTCGTTTACGGCCTCGAAGTCGAAGTCGCGGCTCTCGATGCGGTAGGTGATCGTAGACAGCCTCTGGATGAACTTCTTAGTGAGGTCCTTCTTTGGATGCTCGAAGATCTCCTTGGGGGTGCCTTCCTCGTATATTATGCCTTCACTCATGAAAAGGACGCGGTTTGCGATCTTGCGCGCAAAATCCATCTCGTGGGTGACTATCATCATGGTGGTGCCGGTCTTGGCGATCATGCGTATGATGGACTGTACTTCGCCTATCATGGAAGGGTCCAGAGCGGAGGTCGGCTCGTCGAAGAGTATGAT
>JAEEGL010028724.1_pt1 | contig 18271 bp, 7 predicted proteins | sample 9134231 | NCBI WGS metagenome assembly JAEEGL01 (sample SAMN16246548, study PRJNA631951) | gut metagenome | biome: gut microbiome; feature: rumen; material: fiber-attached | host: Bos | place: Iran: Karaj | collected 2018-10 | reverse complement strand
GATAATTAATTTGTAAATATTCAATTCTTTTAAAATCTTCAGTTGAGAATTCATCATATGGAATATAATTTGAAATATACAATTTTTTCAAGTTATAATTTTCTGTAATTGTATAAATATGATTATCAATTAAATTTAATAAACATTCAACATTACAATATTCACCAATTTTTGAATCATTTTTACAATTAAAATAATCATTACTATTTTCTTCATATAATATTGGACATATATTTAATATAAATTTTTCTCGATAAAATTTAGAAAATGTGACATATTTACTTATTTGATAAGAAACTTCACCTTTATATTTTTCTTTTGCATAATTTTTATAATTTAAAAAATTTGTTTCAGTTTCAGTTAATAAAATTTTTAAATTCAAAATTTTTAAAGATATATTTATCATATCATCTAAAAAATAATCCTTAGCAATAAATAAATTATTTTCATTTTTTAAAAAAATTCTTGTTTCTAAATAAATTGGAATAAGAAAACAAAAAAAAATAATAAGTAAAAATACAGATTGTAAATATGAATAACTTAATATATTTAATTTTTTATGAAGAGAAGGATCATAATATCCAACAGTTTCTTCATTTTCTTCACTTTTTTCACTTTGATATTCTTTATTTTTAGTTGTTGAAATTTCAGTTCCTTCTTGTTTTTTATCTTTATCTTTTTCAACTTTTCCTGCAAATTTAGATAAAATTGATTTATTAAATATATTAATTGTTTTTATTGTTTCTTGAATTAATATAGGATCAATTTTACTCATTTTAATTAATCCTTCTTCCATATTTCTATTTGTTAAATATAAGAAAAATGAATATAATCCAGCAAAAATAGATGTAAATATAGCATATACAATTATAATTATATCTAACATTTTAATTTTTATCTTATTTTCTTCTGAACATATTCTTGATGAATTATATGCAAATTTTATTAATTCTGGAATTACTGAATTATAATTGTTTTCTATTAAAAATTGTTCTAAGTTAAATATATAATATTTTTCATTTTCTGGATAAGTAAATGGAAAATTATATTCAGTTGTATTTAATAATCTATTCATTCCTGCAACTTGTTGAGATATTCCAACAAAAAAACCAATTGTACTATTTTGATTTGATGAAGATGCATCTTGAATTAAATTAAATATATATTCTGAATTTTCTTTTTGAATAATATTTTCTGAATATTGATATTCAAGTTTTGATTCAAGTGATAATAATGTAAAATAAAAATTACTTAATAAATTTTTTTGTGTAGTAACATAATTATTATATAAACTTTCTTTCTCAGATTGATTATATTCTTTTTTATCATAAGTAAAAGGATTAAAATTAATATAATTATAATTATTAATAATATCACACAAACATCTTAATGAACAAACTAAAGAAATAGTTTCAAAAAAGTTAAAAGTTAATAAATTAATATTACTATGAATATCATCAATAGTACTAGTAATAATAGTAAACTGATCAAATTTAATCATATAAATTATATTAAAAACAATTGTAACAATCATAAATAAAATAAATAAAAATTTAATTAATCTTAAAGTATAAAATCCAGCAACATTATTCATAATATGTGATTTAATTTCTTGAACTCTTGTTTTTTTTGTTATTGAATTAGTATAAGCACTTTGAGAAGAATTTTGAGAACCATTTTCATCCATAACATTCATTACTGCATTAGCACCTAATACTCTAGAATATAATAAAATTTCATTATGACATGAATCAACATCATTTTTAAAATCTTCATCTTCATTTACTAAAATATTAAAATTTTGTAAATTTTCTTTTAATTTAATTAAATCATCTTCAGTTTCTTCTTCAAAATCTTTTATTCCTTGTAAATATTTTTTCCTATCAAAAACACTTTTTTGAGTAAATTCTTCATTATCTTTATTCTCAATACCAATCTTTAACAATTTTTCTTTATCTTTATCATCACTTTTACTTAAATTATTATCATTAGAATCAATTTCAATATTATCTTTATTATCAATACATCTTATTTGATAACCAATTTTTCCTCCACCATATTTAATTTGTGTAAAAGAAATAACAAATTTAAAAACTTGTTCATTTCCTTCATTTAATTTATCTAATAAATTAATTAATTCATTAAAATTATTATTATTATTAGAAGTAAAAAAAGAACGATATCTTCCAATTGCATTTTGAAATTCTTTATCATGATCTTGACCAGCATAACTTTGAGTTAAACTCTTACTTCCAGTTGAACTTTCCATATTATTAATCATTTTATTACTTTCATCATAATTATCATCATCTTCTCTTGAATTTTCTGTTATAATATCTGAACTTAATCTTTCTGAATCTTCTCTTTGAATTCCCATTGTAAATGATATAAAATTTTTTTGTTTATTTTCTTCTGCAATATATAATTTAAATATTGGAGGTACTGTAACTTCCCATTGAACATCTGCATTTTCATTTATTTCAAAATCTAATTCTGCTCCTTCATTTTCATTTTTATTTTCTTCTACATAATTTAATGTATTTGTTGTTTTATTTGATATTTGACTATCATCATCATTATTATAATTTAATGTATTTTGACTTTTTAATTTATATTGATTTGTATTGTCATTTTTTTTTGAACTAAAATTTTTTACTAAAGGATTATTTATCATAAATGTTTGATAATGATGTATAAATTCTCTACAAATCATCCAAAAAGGAACATCACAATCTTGGAAAATACCAGCATTTAATTTTAATAAATTATATAATTTTCCACTCATTCCTTGAATATTATAATCTTGATCTAATAATATTACATCATCTAAATTTTCTTTTTTTATCATTGCACAAAAAAACATACTTTCATTTAAAATTGGAAATAATTTAACTGATATATCAACAACTATTAATGCATTATTTTTATCTTTTGCATATGTTCTTAATGTTTTATCAATTATTCTCTTTTCACCTATATTAATATTTCTTTGCATGAATCTTCTATGATCTTTTTCAAACATTCTTGGCATTAATAAACCAATATTCATTCCTTTTAATTCTTCTTCTTTATAAATGAAAATTGAACTTAAATTTTCACTTACTTTTTCAATCATTCCTTCTTTTCCTTTATCTGCACTACAAATAATAATTGCAGTTTCATTATTAAATAAAACATTATAATAATTTAAAATACCTTCCATTGAAAAATTTTTATTTCTAATTTTCATTAATTCTCTTAATGTTATATTATCATCATTAATATATTCTACATATAATTCATATAAATCAAATATTTCATTACATCCATTATATGTTTCAAATAATTCTTTCCATATTTCATCTATTTTTTGTTTTGTAATTCTTACTTTATCAGTTAATTCAAATATTTTATTAAAATCTAATTTTTTTCTTTTACAATCTTTTGTAATAAATAATTGCCAAAAATCTATACTTAATGTTATATCAGCTGAAATTTCGGAGAAAAATTTTTCACTTAAATCTTGATATTTAAAATACATTGATGTATTTAATTCTTCTAATGTTGATGCAACTTCATTTGAAGGTTTACACATTTTAACAAGAGCTTTTGATATTAATTCTCCAGTTCTAAAAAGCATAAATTCTTCTTCTAAAGATAAATTTTCATTACTTGCTTTTTGATAATAATATATTGCTCCACAAAAATTTCCTATTGTTTGTAAAAAATAAATAGCATAATTCATTAATATATCACTCATATAATATCTTTGTGATATATAAAAATCAAAAACAAAATTAATAAAATTAAATAAATATACTCTATCATTTATTTCATTTTTTCCTGGTTTAGACCATTCATCTGTTATTGGTAAGTAAAATCTTTTTTTTTCAATTTTTGAAGGACATTCAATTAAAGGACATTCTGTTTTATGTAAATGAATAATTCCAACTATTTCTGCTTTATCTTCAGGATTTGTTTCAATTGTATTTAATTTTGAAATTAAATATTTAATATATATTAAAATATCAAATTTTGTTTTTAATTTATGAAATGGAGTATCTAAAGTTATTCTTTTAGTCATTGATTCATTCATATTATATTGCATCCAAAATATTGTAATTGCCATAAATAAGAAAATAATTGAAACTTGAGAAACAGGAATGAAATAAAATATTAAACAAAAAAGTGATGACCAAACATATAAAGAATGAAAATATCCTATTAAAAAACTAGTAGTATAATCATAAAATGGATGTTCTTCTAAATATAATTTTAAAAGAACAAATGATAAAATTATATTATATAAAATAAAAATTATTCCTCCTAAATTATATGTAAATGATAAAATAATTGAAAATATTACACAATTTACATTCATATATAATTCATATTTTGTTGTTATACGAGACATAAAACTATTTGATAACATAAAACTTTCATTATAAAAAATTGCAAGAAAAATTCCTAAAAAAATAGTATAAAAAAATGAAATTAACATAATTATTAAATATAACAATTTATCAGAGAAATCACATGTAATATTTTGTTCTTTTGAAAAATTTGGATTAATATCATTAAAACAAATTAAACTTAAACAAAAATCTAAAATAGGTTGATATAATACATAAATAAAAATTTTTAAACATGAATTTAAAATAAGATCATTTGCAGAATAAAAACTTACTTTACCAGTTTTTTTAACACCTATTATAAAAAGTATAGTAAAAATAATCAAAAAAACAAATAAAACAATTAAAATAACACAAAATACATTATATGAATTTTCAAATAAATCTCTAATTCTAATAATTTTTTGTAGTAACATTAAATATTTATCAGGACTTACATTTGATTTTAAAATTCCAACTTGTTCTGAAAAAAAACCACTTATAATTTGAGTGTAAAATATTATTATCATCATTATTGATTCACTTCTTGAAAATGTTTTATGTGTTACTAAACTATCCATATATCTAAAAAATTTGGTTTTCTTATTTATTGAATTTCTATCATAAAATTCAATTTCTTTTGACATTTATTATTTTTTCTTGTTAACAACTTTAATTATATTTTGTTTAATGAAAATATCCTGAAAATTAAATTTTTAATTGAATTAATATTAAATATTTTATTATTAATGATTTAATATTTATATTTTTTAAATTGAAAAAATATTTTAAATATCAATTTATTAATAATAAAATTCATCATTTGAAAAAAACGACATTTCTTTTGGCTTTTTTTTCAAACATAATTTATTCTTTTGATATGAATAATTTAAATTTGGAAAAAAATTTACTGTTTTAAACATTTTATTATTTGATCTATTTTCAGATGATGAAAAAGTAATGTTATTTTTTTTCTTATTTAATGATATTATATTTCTTTTATTATCTTTTTTATAAATGTTAATTAAACTTATTTTATCATTTTTATTATTATTAAATAATGAAGATGAACTCTTATCAAATTGAAATGTTTTATAATCATGTTTTTTATTATTATCCAAATGAATTCTTGTTCTACTACTTTTTATTTTATATTTAAATAAATTTTTAACATTCTCTCTTTTTTTTTCTTTAGATTCTTTTTTATTAGCACTTTTTATAATAGCAGCATGTATTTTATATTTTAATTCTTTTTCTCTTTTTATTTTTTTTTCTTTATAATGTTGTGTTGGTGCTTGAAAAGTTTGTAATTTAGTATCTTCATTATTAATATCATCAACACTACTAAATAAATATCCATTTACAAATTCAGATCTTTTTACATTTAATTTTTGTGTTTGTTCAGTTAATTTTTTAAAATCAAATTTCCCAATAAATAAATTAATCATTTTGTCTTTAGTATCAATTTCTTCTTCTTCACTTTCTTCATTATTTTGTATTACTGTTTTTTGTCTTATAAATTTTCCTTTTTTAGTTTTCATTTTTTCAATTCCAATTTTAAATATTTCTTCTCCTTTTAATAATCTAACTTCTTTTAAACATAATTTAATATAAAATCTAATTAAATAATCTACTAATTTATTATATTTTATAGCAATTAATTTACATTTTTGCCTTTTAATTTTTGCTTTATATTTTAAATATGCAATTTCTAATTTTGAATATATGTGACCTAAACAAGTATCCTTTGTAAATATTGAATTGATTAATTTTTTAAAGTTATTATAAATTTTTTCTTCTACTGTTAATTCATAATTATTCATTTCTTTGAAATATTTTTGGAATATTGTTTCATATGGTTTATTTTTTTCTTCATCTTCTTGAATATTTTTTAAATTTCTTAAAATTTCACAAAAAAAATTCGTATATTTTAAATTGATATATAATCCAACTTTATTTTGAAGAATATCTCTCATTTTCATTTTTAAAATTATTAAAATTATTATAATAAAATAATATTTATATTCATTATTTTATTGAATAATAAATATTTAGATTTTCATTATATAAAAAAAAATAAATATTGAAAATATGAAAAATAATTTAAATTAGTTTTTTACATATTTTTAATTATCCTTATTTATTGAATGATTTCTTTTTCTAACTTTAACAAATAAATGTGGATGTATTTTTTCTTTATAATTTTTGACTTCACACTTCTCACATAAATAAAAAGGATTATTTAAACATTCATGACATTTATATAATTGACCAATAATAGGATCTTTACAAATATTACATTTTATCTCAAATATATTTTCAGATTCTTTGATGATCTTTTCATAATTGATTCTTTCTAATTCTTTGTTAAAATTTTCCATTAATTTTTCTTCTATGTTATTAATATTCTCTAATTTTTTTTTAAATTTGGAATCGAATTCTGTTATTATTTCTTCATAAATTTTCGTTTTAATATTTTCTAATATATTCTTTATTTTAGAATTAAACTCTTTTTTAAAGTTTTTATTTATTTCATCTAATTTTTCCTTTAAAACTTTTTCATCTTTAATGAAATTTTTTTTAAATTCCTCAAAATTTGCAAGTATTTTATGTTTTTGACCTATTTGTTGATTTAATAATATTATTTCATCTATTGTTTTATTTAGTAATTTTTGTTTTATGTCTTCTAATTGTTTTTCTAAATTTTGATTTTCTTCTAAATTGTGTTTATATCTTTGATTATGATCTTCTAATAAATTTTTATTTTTTTCATATTTCTTTTTCATTTCAATTAAATCAATTTTTTTAGTGTTAGGTTGAATATTTATACATTTTATACTTTTAATATATGATAATTCATAAATCGAATAAATATAATCATTATAATTAAATTCATTTATTTTTGTATTATTTTCAGAAACTAAATTATTTATATCTTGATTAAAATTCTTTTTTATTATTTCTTGAAATTCTTCATAAGTATTTGGAGAAGTGGGCCTTAATATTATTTTTAATTCATATTTCTCATCCATTTTAATTATCTTTAAAATAGTTAATTTTTTATATTTTCTATTTAGTTTAATTTTAATTTATTTATTAAATTTAAATTATACCAATATAAAAATAAAAAATAAAACTAATTAAAAATGGGATGTAGTAGTACATCATCAATTCAAGAAGATACTTATCTTCAACAAACAAAAAATATAGATTTATCAATAAATGAAAATCAACCAGACTTAACTCAAGCTCAAAATTTAATTTCATTAATAACAAAATTGAGAAATAGAATAATTTATTTATATCATAAATTAATATATTCAAGTGCAGCATGTTTATATTTAAAACCTTCAATTTCTCATTGTTTAAAAAATATATTTTATAAAATATCATGTGATTTAAAAGGTCAATTTGAAAAATGTAATTTTACTTATACAGAAGATCCTCCTTATTTACAAATTGATATGGAGAATTTAACAAATGAATCAAAAGAAAAAATAAATCAATTATTTAATTTTATAATTGAATTAAGAAGTTATAAAACTTTAATTAAACAAATTGATAAAGATTCTCCTCAGTTATTATATTTAGAATTTGAAAATAAAAATGCAGTCTCTAATAAAAATATTGAAAAAATTCATTCATCAATTGAATTATTTGAGGAATTAAAAAATATAAGATTTAAATTATTAAATGAATATAAAGAACAAATAATTTTATTTTTTTCTAAAAATTTTATGTATTCTAATAAAATTAATGAAGTTGGAAGTGAAGCATATAAAAAAGGATTAAATGATATTTATGAAATTGCAATGTTAAATTATAAAGATGATAAAAATATAAAAGAAAAGGAAAAAATGTTTTCTAAAATTGAAGATGCGAAAGAAAATTGGGAAGATATTATGAAAAAAGATTTTGATATTGATATAGAATCTTCACAAACTGAATAAAATTTCTTTTTATTAAAAAAATATTATATTGATTATATATAATTATAAATATTTAATATAAAACAAATGAAAAAAAATTATATTCATTTGTTATAATTATTAATAAAAAAAATTATAAATTAAACAATTATATTCAAAATTTTATTAGCTTATTAATTTTAAATATTTTTAATTTTTTATAATTATTTTTTATTTAAAAAAATATAAATAGTATATAAAAAAATGGATAATACCAAAATCGAAACAGTAGATGAAAAAAAGACAAAAAATATGCTTGATGGGAAAAAAATAACAAAATTCCCTTTTAATGGAAGAGCTGTTAATTTAATTGATAAATTTTTACTTTTAGGTTATGAACAAAATTTCATAGATAAATACCTTCCAAAAAAAATAGAAGAAGGTATTAAAGAAATAAAAAATAAAAATATAGCTAAAAATATATTATATGAATATAAAGGTTTAAAAGAAAGACCAACAGTTTTAAATGAAATTACATATGATTATAATAAAGAATTATTAGATAATGATTTAATTTCAGAATTAATTTTTCCAGAAGAACCAACAATGATATTTATTTTAAGAGAAAAAAATCCATCAAATGAAAATATTGAACCACAAGGTTATAAAGTAATATTTTCATTAGGACCACAAGATAATGCAAATTCAAAAAAATCATATAATAGTTTCGCATATGTTTTTTTTAGAAATATTGAAAATAAAAGTATTAATGATATAAAATATTATATTTATATTCCATTTGTTCTTTGTTTTATTTCTGAATATCCTTATTTTTGTAGTTTTTCAAAAATGTGTGAAGAAATTAAAAAAAAAATGTTTTTTGAACATTCAAGTGTTCCTATTGAAATATTATTATATAATACTGTTAAATTTACTCCGAGTCCAATTGAACATAGTGTTAGATTATTATTTGGAGGAATGTTAAATGAAGGAATTTCAAGTGAAAATAAAAAAATAACAAAAGAAATATTAAATGAACAAAAAGTTCCTGAAATATTTTTTAAACAATTATCAGGATATCCAATTTTTGATATTAACTTAAGTGTAATTTTTAATTTATTACCAACTGAATTAATAGTTGAAGTTTTTCTTTTTACATTTTTAGAAAATGATATATTATTCTATAGTCAAAATTTAGAAATTTTAAATACAATAATGTTTATTTTTTCAAATTTAAATTATCCACTTAATGATACAATTTATTTTTGGCATATTTTAAGTGTTTCAATTAATAATTTTTTATCAGGAAATTCTACTTTTGTAGGAAAAACATGTTCAACAATTATAGGAATAAATTCATCATATAATCCTGATTATCTTACAACACAAAGAATAAAAGAACATTTTGTTTTAGATATTGATAATAAAAATTTTTTTTTTGTTTATTCTGAAGATTCTGAAGAAGTTAGAAATACAATGACATTACATGAAAATATAAAAAAAGCAATTAAAACTAAAAATTTAGACTCATATTCTAATTTTGATTTAGTTTATAATTTAAATGTTTTATATTCTGATTTAGAGGATATTTCTAAAAAAGTAACTGCAATTAATTATAATGTTGAACAACAATTTCCAGGTTTTTTTAAAATTGAAAGTTCAGAATATGAAATTGTTCAACAAAAAAATAAAAAAATACAACAAATTTTCTATTCATTTATTATAAATATATTAAATAATTTTTGTAAAAATGCAATTTCAATTGCAGGAAGAAATGAATCAAATGAGAGAGAACCAACTGTACTTACTACTGATAGTTTTGCAGGAGGAGAAAAAAAAAATTTTATAATTACTATAAAAGAAAATGCTGAAAATGAAAGTAATGAATTGAAAACAATTTTTGAATCAAAATTTAAAGATAGTTCTAAATATGGAACATATATGATTAATTTTTTATTATATCATGATTGTATTGATTTATATAAAATTCCATTAAATTTTACTGATGAGTTTATTTATTGGTGGATTAATTTAAAAGGAAAAAATTTGAAAGGTTTTAATTATTTTGAATTAATTGATAGTTTTTATATTGATAATGAAGAGAATAAAAAAAATATAAATAATGAAATAAATAATGTGAATGGTCATCATAAATCAAAAGATAAAAAAGATAATGAAGTAAATAATGATGGTAAAAAAAAAGATGATATAATTGTTTCTTTTGAAACATTTTTAAATGAATATGAAATATTATTTAGAAAAAATATTAATAGAGAACAATTAGATTCAAAAATTTTTTCTCGTAAAGCAAAAACTCCAAGAAAATTAATAAAATATGGAAGAAAATATTTACAATTAGATGATGAATTATTAATGAAATATATTTACATGTTAAATAATAGTGAAAAAGAAAAAACAGAATTTATCAAATTTTTCCCTACAATAAATTCAATTGTAAATAAGAAAATAAATGAATGTAGGCTAAGTGATATTAGTGATACAATAGAAGAATCTTTAATAGAAAGAAAATTCTTTAGTTCATATTGTTTAATTAAATATTCATTATATAATATTTTATCAATAATGTTTGATTTATTCTGTGTTGATTCAAATTTAGTAAATACTTTAACTACTTTTTCAGCAAAAACAAATACAAAAGATAGAAAATATATGGTTATGTTGAGTAGTGTATTTTATCAATTATTAATTAATAAAGAAAAAAGTGGAAATAAATTAATAATTTTAAGAGAATGTATTAAAAAATTATCTGAATATATTACTAATAATAAAATGTTACCTAATGAAGAATTAGTTGATATTCTTAATGCAGAAGAAAATTCTGAAAAAATTATGGAAAATGATAATTTAAAAGAGAATAAAGAAATTTCAAATAAAAAAAATGACATTTATTTAAATCAAAGAATTGAATATTTTTCTAGTCAACATTTTAAAATAAGATATAAAAAAAATGACAAAGAATTTAAAGATGAAAAAGAAAGAAATTATTTTGAAAATGATATTTTTGCTTTAGCTGCTAATAATGGTTATAATGGTAAATTTGAAAATTATAAAATTGCATTTGATGAGGATAATGATATTAAAACAAGATGGTTTGATATTTTTTCACCTAAAAAAATATTTTTAGATAGTAAAGAAAATATGAAACAATTTCTTTCTTTTTTAAATTCTGAAAATTTAAATAAAGTAGAACTTTTGCAAATTGTTGGTAATCAATTATTTTATTTTAAAATATTACCTATTGAAAAATGGACAGATTTTAATAAAAATAAATTAACTGATATTGAATTATTAGAAATTATTAAAATGATTTCAAGATTTTATCTTCTTTTGAAAGAAAATATTGACTATTAGATAATTTATTTATATTATTCAATTAAAAAATTTTTAAGCTTATTATATTTAATAAGACATTTTTTAATTAAAATATTTTTAATTTGTTTAAAAATAAAGATTTTAAAGAGTTAACAAATAGAGATTTTCTTATTTAAAAATGTTAAAATCATTATTAGTTAATAATATATTATCATGTTTCAAATAAATTTAAATGATTTATTTATAATATATATAAATAATAATAAAATTAACCATTATGATCTAAAATGAAGTATACGTTATACAAATTTATATAAAAATAAGTTAATTCAGTTTAAATTTATAAAATTAGTTTTGATTAATTTTTGAAAACCATTCAAACATTGTAAAACCTTACAAATATAAAAAAATATAATAAATAATAAAACAAATATTGTTCGTGTTGAGATTTTTTTTTAATAAGGTTTATAACTTTCATTATTAAAAATTGAACTTCTTGTTTTATCTTTTCTACAACTACTTCTATCTGGACCAAATTCATCAATTGATTCTATAATATTTATTTTTATATTTTTTTCTGTGTATTCATTTTTTTCTTTTTCAAAATTTACATTCAAATTAAATTTATTTTTTTCAAATACATCATCTAATTCTTCAGGAAATAATTTTATTTTTAAATTATTTCTTTTATAACTATTTAATTTAGAAACTTCATCTCCATTTGAATCATATAATTTAAAATGAACAAAATTATAAGAAGATGGATTTTTTAATTGATTATTAAAATAATTTTGAAATTGATTTAATTGTTTAATATTATTTGAATTATATTTTATTAAATCATTAGTTATTTTATTATTTTTATTTTCATTATTATTTTGAATGTTTGATTGGCTTTCAATATTTTTATTATTATTAGTATTATAATTATTATTATAACTATTAATCTTTTTATTATTGAGATTCACTTTTGATAAATAATTTATTTCATTTTTAGGAATATAATTTTGATATATAAATAAATTTTCTCCAATTTTCTTTTTATTTCCAACTGTATTTTTTTTTCCAATAGACTTAATAGAATGATTAATAATAATTTCATCATTATTTTTTTTAATAATATTAAAATTATTAACATTATTATTATTATTATTATTAATATTAGTATAATTATTATTATTATTAATTTTTGAAAAATATTCTTTTTCATGTAAAATTTTCATACTTTGAATTTTTGGTTTTGATCTTTTACATTCAATTAATTTTCCATTTAAAATATGACAATTACCTTTTTGCATTATTTTATCAATTGTTTCTTTTTCATTAAAAATAATAAATCCAAATCCTTTTGATTTTCCTGTTAACTTATCAGTCATAATAATTCCTTTTTCAATTTTTCCAAATTGACTAAAATAATTTAATAAATCTTTTGTTGTGAAAGTTGGTAATAATCCTCCAACAAGCATTTTTCTTAAATATAAAGGAGAAGAATTTTTATTTGTAAAACTATAAAAAGAAGAAAAAGTTAAGTTATTAATTTCATTTTGAAATTTAGGTTTAGTTATAAATATATTTTTTAATTTTTGTTTTGGAATTGATAATTTACAATTAATTTCTTTTCCTTTTATAAAATGAGTTGTTCTTAAAATATCATATATTTTTTCTTTGTTTTGTAAAGTTATAAAACCAAATCCTTTAGGAAGTTCTATAATAATAATTATATAATATTTTTACTTGTATCTTTTTCTATCATTATATTACAATCAATTAAAGGACAAAAATTTTTCTCAAAATACTCTTTTAAATCACCTAATTTATAAAAAAAAATAATTTACTTTCTTTAATATCTTTTCCAATTCCTCCAATAAAAATTTTATTGCTAAATTAATGAAAAATGATTATTATTTTATAATACTTTGGAAAATTTGTTGACATTCTTTTTTTATTAATTAATTAAAATTATTGAAATTATATATAAATTAATATTTATTCAATAAAATGTGGATAAAAAAATAATTTAATTTATTATATTATTAATTATTAACCATATTTTTTAATTATTATAATATAATTAAAAATGAATATTTATTATAATGATGTTTTTCCATTTATAAAAATAAAAATATGAAGTTATACATATAAAAATTTTCATAATAATAACAACAATATATCTAATATTAATTTTAATCAAAATATACAATCTAATTTATATTTTAGAATAATTTCGTAATAGCTTTTAATATAATTAAAAAGATTTAAAATAAAAAAAAAAAGTAAATAAAACAATAAAAAATTTTTAATCAATAATTAAAATATAAATCAATAAAAAATTTAAAATAATAATATTAACTTATTTTAAACTTCTCTTAGTACTTATAGAAGATTGAGAATTACTTCTTGAATTTAACCCAAAAATAATAGTACTTAACTTTTTATTTCTTTTAGCTTCAATTCTCAAAGTTTCTAATAAAGTAGGTTGAATTTTATTAATTTCACTTCTAGGAACATTAAAAACACAAACACTTTTAGAATTTCCTCTAAAAGAAACTCCACCATATAATAAAACTAAATCATTATTTAAAGGATAAATATTCATTAAACTTCTTAAATCATTTTCACTTTTATTAGTATAATCTAAAACATTCCAACCATCATTAATATTTTGTAAATCTAAAAACTCAATATAATCACTATAATTACCATCAACAATATTTCCTTCAATACCAAACATAGAATAAATAATACCTCTTGGTTTATCAAAATAAAAAATAGAATTAGCTCTTGGAATATTTAAAGAAGGTAAATTAACCCATCTATTAATTAAAGGATCAAAAATTTCAACAGAAGATTTATTTTCACCTCCAAAAATCATAATAGTTTGAAATACATCTGTATAAATCATAGTATGATAAGATCTTGATTCATTCATATCCATAATTCTTCTTATTTTATTTCTTTTTCTTTCATAAATTAATACATTTGCATATTCATTTGTCTCGTCTCTTCCTCCTGAAATATATAATTTATCACCTATTAATAAACTACGACATCCGATTGGAAATTTTGTATAACCAAATGGATTTTTTGTTAATTTAATTGGAATTCTTGTCATTTTATTATTTTTCTTTTCATATATTTGAATTTCATTTGTTCCTTCAATTGCTTTTCCAAAATCCATTTCTTCATCTTCATTTATTTTTATTATTAAATCTGCATGTGATGATTGTAATTCTTTTGTTGTTATTTTAAAATTTTTTTCATAGAGATCTAAACAATGTAATGCAAAATATTTTTCTAATATAGGATTATTTATTATTACATCATCTTTATTATTATATGATATTTTTTGATTTTCATTTTGTAATGTTTGAGTTGATGATTTGTTTGTTTTTTCTTTTTCATTTTGTCTTTGACTAAATAAACCTTCTGGCCCTTTTTGTTTTGTATTTTCATATGATTTTATTTGTTTTTCTACTTCTTTTAAATTACCTTGTTTTTTTATTATGTTATAAATTGATTTTTTAAATGTTTCTATTTGATTATTGTATTTAAATAATCTTTTGTTTATTTCATCAAAATGTTCTTCTTTTTCAAATTCATTTATTGTTGATTGAAAATGAGATATTGGAATATTTTCTTTGCTTTTATTTTTGTCTAATGTCATTGTTGATTGATTTGATTTTGAATTATTTTTTGATAATTTTACATTTATTATATTTTGGTTTTGTTTTTTATTTGTAGATATTGTGTTTATATTAATTGATTCTTCTTTTTTAGGAATGTTTAAATTTAAATTTGTTGAATATAATATATTATCTAAATATATTTTGATCTTTTTAAAATCTTCATCTAAATTATCAGAATAATTTTTCAAATCTTCTTGTAAAGATTCTGTTGTTAATTTTATTTCTTTTGATTTTTTATTACATAAATTAACTATATCATAATTTAAAAGAAACATTGTATTATTTGAATCTTTGTTTGGATTATTTTTTGATATTCCATTTTCATCTAAATTTAAAAATTTTTTATTTACATCAATATAACTTTTTAAATTATGTTGAACATAATTTATTTCATTTTTTAATTTATTTGAAAGCCCTTTAAGTCCTTCAAAAAAACTATTAATTTCATTATATTTTTCTTTTTTAAATTTATCAAATTTTTTATTTATATCATCAATAAATAAATTAAGTTTTTTAATTAATTCATTTTTAATGGATTCATGATTTGATATTAAATTATTTGAATTAAGAAATGATTCAAGTGGTTTAAATATTTCTTCAATTCTTTGAGGAGAAAAATTAAAATCATTTATTTTAATTAAAAAATGTTTTTGATGTTCATTTAAATAGCAATTTTGACAAACTGATACTTTACAAGGAATACAATAAAATTTTTCAGTATTTTCACATGTACAATTTATATTTTGATTATTAATGTTTGATTTTAAATGTTGAAAAATATCTAAATTTCTTGTTTCATCTTTTTTATCTATTGAATCTTCTAAAATTATTTTATCAAGTGGAATTGATTTATTAATTGACATTAATTTTTTAAATTTTATTCTTTATTATTATTTTTCTTTTCAATTAAATAAATAAATAATTAAAAAAATAATTAAATTTAAAAAATAAAAAAAAAAATTTTTTTTTTAATATTTGAGTTTATGATATATAATCAATATATAATAATAGAAATTACGGGGATAAAAAATAATCAAACATTTTTATTAAATTTAACTTCAAAAATTAAAAAAAAAAAACCCACAAATCAAAAAATAAAAAGAAAAAATTCCTTAAAACAAAAAAAAAACAAAAAAATTAAAAAACTAAAAAAACTCATTTTTAAAAAATGTAACCAAATTAAAAAAATAATAAAAAATAAAATGTCAGAAGAAAATCCAGAAGAACAAAATCCTCAAGAAAAGAATATAAATCCTCCATCAAACGAGATAAAAAAAGAAGAAGAAGAAAATCCTTCAATAAAAAACGAAGGCCCAGAAAAAGAAGAAGAAGAAGGTCAAATAGAGACTCAAAATCAAGTATCAACCCTTCAAATGGCAACAATATATCCTCAATCAGAAGCAATAGTACTTCAAAGTTTATTTGAACGTGGTGGAGAAGCAGTTAAACCAACAAAATTTTCAGTTGAAGTAATAGGAATTTATTCTCTTCCAGAATTCTTATTAAAATTAGATAATTCAGGTTCATGTGATACATGGGAATATCAAGTTAAAGTAAGTGATGCTATTGTTAGTAAAGGAAAAATGAATAATAGAGAATTAACAGAAGAAGAAAAAAATGCAGAAGAAAATAAAAAAAAAGGTCCTCCTAAAATTGATAAAAAAAATCCAGATGCTGTTAGAGAAGAAGAAGAAAGATTAGAAAAAATTAGATTAGAAAAAGAAGAAATTGAAAGAAAATTTTATGAAGATTTACATAAATTAGAACCAATATATCAATTTTATAAAATTAAAGAAATGTCAAATCAAGCAGAATGGGTTTCATTTAGTGATGAGGATAAAATTAATACAGTTGAATTAAGTGGTCAATCATTATTACAAATGGAAAATTGTATTAATGAAACTAAAAATATTATTATTGAAGTTAATAAAGTTCCTCCTCCTGATGAAGATCCTAAAAAAAGACCTAAACCAAAAAATATGAATCCTGAAGATATTGTTCCAGTTTATACTGTTGGATTAGCTGATTTAAGTGAATTTTATCATATTCCAGGTAAGAAAGAAGTTATATTAAGAACTCCTTTAATGTTAAAAGAAACTTATGATAAAAGAATTGAAAATAATATACAACCTATTTTTCCTCCTTTTATTCCAGAAGAAAATGATTTAAAAGCTTATTTATTTGGTCCTCCTGTTGAAGAAAAACCAAAAGATAAAAAAGAAGAAAAGAAAGAAGAAAAAAAAGAAGAAGAAAAAAAAGAAGAAAATGATGATAATAATATAGAATTAGATTTTGTTGAAAAAGCACATACATATATATATTATAAATTATCATTTAGTGAGAGTATAAATCCAAGATTAAAAGGAACACAAGAAGAAACAGAACCAGATGAATTAATAGAAGAAAAAAATATTCATTATTCAGCTCCTAATGAAAAAGTTGATAAAATTGAAAAAGAAGAAGTTAAAGAACATATTAATAATAGTGAAATAATTGATAATAATAAAATAGTTGATGCTTTAACTGGAAAAAATTTACCAAATATTCCTGAATATGAAGAAAAAAAAAAAAGAAGAAGAAGAAGAGGAAGAAGAAAGTATTAAACATAAACCAATTGCAGCTGATGAGATTTGTAATGATTTTAGAAAGTATATTAAAATTTTTATTGCTTCTATTTGTAAAAGTTATGATGAAACTATGGGAGATTCTAGTAAAAATCAAGGAGTTAAAAGAGAAAAAGGAAGTAGTGTTATTTTATCTAATGTTAAAAAAGAAGAAAGAGATATAAATATAAATAATTTTTTAATTAAATTTATTGAAAATGGTAAAGCTGCAATGATTAAAGAAAAATTAAAAAAAATGATAACAAGAATTGCAGTTGAGAAATATAAAAAAAGAACAAATATAAATGAAAAATTTTCAGAACAAAAAGATAAATTTTTCTCAGCATTATATTCATATATAAATGATGAAG
>JAEEGL015926788.1_pt1 | contig 18272 bp, 17 predicted proteins | sample 9134231 | NCBI WGS metagenome assembly JAEEGL01 (sample SAMN16246548, study PRJNA631951) | gut metagenome | biome: gut microbiome; feature: rumen; material: fiber-attached | host: Bos | place: Iran: Karaj | collected 2018-10 | reverse complement strand
CTTTAGTATTATAAAGGTGTTTTAAATTATAATTCAATATATTAATTAATAAAGTTTAAGGGGGATTAGAAAATGGGAGACATTGAAATCGCACGCCAAGCACACTTAGAACCAATTACAAAAATTGCAGAAAAATTAAACATAGGAGAAGAAGATCTAGAAGCTTATGGAAAATATAAAGCTAAAATATCAGATAAGATGTATGATAAGCTAAAAGATAAAGAAAATGGAAAATTGATATTAGTTACAGCTATAAACCCAACACCTTTAGGAGAAGGAAAAACTACAATTTCAATTGGATTAGCTGATGGATTATCCACAATAGGAAAAAAATCAATACTTGCTTTAAGAGAACCATCATTAGGACCTGTATTTGGTGTTAAAGGTGGAGCAGCAGGTGGAGGATATGCTCAAGTAGCTCCAATGGAAGAAATAAACTTACATTTTACAGGAGATATTCATGCTATAACTTCAGCTAACAATTTATTAGCTGCAATGATAGATAACCATATTTACTGGGGAAATGAATTAGGATTTGAAAGAGTAGTATGGAAAAGATGTCTTGATTTAAATGATAGACAATTAAGAAAAATTGAATGCGGATTATCAGGAGAACAAAAAATAGTTCCAAGAAATGACGGATTTGATATAACAGTTGCATCAGAAATAATGGCTATACTTTGTTTATCAAAAGATATTGAAGATTTAAGAGAAAGAATTGGAAATATTATTGTTGGATATAACAAACAAAATGAACCAATTAGAGCAAAACAATTAAATGCTCAGGGAAGTTTAGCAGTACTATTAAAAGATGCTTTAAAACCTAACTTAGTTCAAACAATAGAAAATACACCAGCTATAATTCATGGTGGACCATTTGCAAATATTGCTCATGGATGTAACAGTATAATTGCTACAAAATTAGCATTAAAACTTGGTGATTATGTTGTAACAGAAGCAGGTTTCGGTGCTGACTTAGGAGCAGAGAAATTCTTAGATATTAAATGTAGAACAGCTGGATTAAAACCAGATGCAGTTGTTTGTGTTGCTACAATGAAAGCCTTAAAATATCACGGTGGAGTTCCAAAAGATGATATTAAGAAAGAAAATCTAGAAGCCTTAGCAAAAGGAGTTCATAACTTATTAAGACATATAGATAATATCAAAAATAAATTTGGATTAAATGTCATTGTTGCAATCAATAGATTCTTAGAAGATACAGATGCAGAAATTGAATATTTACAAAATAAACTTCAAGAACAAGGAATTAACATGAGCTTAGTTGAAGCTTGGGGTAAAGGTGGAAAAGGAGCTGCTGATCTTGCAGAAAAAGTTGTAGCTCTTTGTGAGAACAAAACAGAATTAAACTTTACATATGACTTAAATGATTCAATTAAAACAAAAATAGAAAAAATAGCTACAAAGATTTATGGTGCAGAAGGAGTAGAATATAACGAAGAAAGCTTAAAAGCAATTGAAGAAATTGAAAAATTAGGATATGGTAACTTACCAATTTGTATTGCTAAAACACAATATTCATTCTCTGATGATGCAAATAATCTGGAATGTAAAGATCCATTTAATATTCATGTTAAAGATGTAATATTAAAAGCAGGAGCAAACTTTATTGTAATCTTAACAGGAGCAATAATGACAATGCCAGGTCTTCCTAAAGTTCCATCAGCAGAAGCAATTGATATAAATGAAGACGGAGAAATAGTAGGAATATTCTAAATAATAAAAAGTATAAAAATCATCTTATAGGAAAAAATACCTAATAAGGTGATTTTTTTATGAAAAAAAATATAAAAAAAATAATAGTAATTTTAATCATTATTTCTTTACTGTTTGCATATATTTCAATCTTAAAAAAAGATGAAGTAAAAGCTTTATCTAAATATGGATCAAAGGGATCAGAAGTTACAACAATTCAAACAAAGTTAAAAAGATGGGGATATTATACAGGAACAATAGATGGAGTATATGGTTCGAAAACAGTAGAGGCAGTTAAAAAATTTCAAAGAAAAAATGGATTAACAGTAGATGGAATTGCAGGAACTAAAACGTTACAAGCAATGGGTATTTATTCTAAAAGTTCAAACAATACTAGTAGTTCATCAGATTTAAATCTATTAAGCAGATTAGTATATGGAGAAGCAAGAGGAGAACCGTATTCTGGACAAGTGGCAGTAGCAGCTGTTGTACTAAATAGAGTAAAGAGTTCTTCTTTTCCAAACACAGTTGCTGGTGTTATATATCAAAGTGGAGCATTTGATGCAGTAGGAGATGGACAAATAAATATGAGTCCTGATTCAACAGCAAAGAAGGCAGCACAGGATGCTTTAAATGGTTGGGATCCTTCATATGGAGCAATATATTATTTTAATCCAAGTACTGCAACAAATAGATGGATATGGTCAAGACCACTAACTGTTGTAATAGGTAAGCATAGATTTTGTAAATAAAACACTGAGATTATTCTCAGTGCTTTTTTTAATATATTGAAGTTATATTTCAAATCGTATATAAGCTCTATCATCATAATTTGCTTGATCAGTATAAAATCCTGATAAATAAGGAAAATCCTTATAGCCGAGAGGATCAATACTTTTTACATATTGTAAGTAATCTTCAGACTCTTTTAAAGATGGACAAGGTTTTCTATAACCATCAGAAGTAAATACAATTTCTTTTACATTATCAGGAACATCAATACAAACAATTAGATCTTTATTTGGTTTATTAAATCCGTCAATGGTTACATAATCATATTTACTATTAAAAACTTGATTACGAATATAAGGTTGTCTTTTATTTAACGCTTTTATAACATGTTTAGAAAAATCATCTTGTAATAATTGTTCTTCAGTATAACCAGTATCAAGTAAATATTCTATAACCATTTTTCTTATTTTAGTATATAATTCATCAACTGCTAGTTTTCTTTCAAAGATAGTATCACCATATAGAGCCATACAATCACCAATCACCCAGATTTGATGATGAACTCTAGAATAAATTATAACAGAAGCAGCTGGTTGATTTGCAGCATCATCATAGATTTCTTCATATATACCATGTTCTTTATAAAAATTAATAATATAATCATTTAAAAAATCAATAGCAGAATAACAATCTGTATTTGCATCTAACTTAGGAATTGCTTCAATTAAAATTTCAGTAATTATTTTACCTAATTTTTTGTCATGGTATTTAAAATTACTTTGAGAAGTAACCCCATCAATTACAGCAATAAAATCATCCGTCACGCAGATTCCGTCTTCACATTTGTTTTCATCATTATATTTACCCATTAAAAATTGTTCAATTACTTTCATATTTTCACCCTCTTGATTTATTAAAATATATATCATAACTATTTATTAATATCAACTTTAATAATAAAAATATTGAAAAAGCAAATGAGAAATAATATAATAAAGCAAAGAAGGGTGTTTTACTAGAATTGTCAGAGGTAAAAGAAAGAAGTAAAACAATTAAATGATGATTAAAAATATAATGATTTTTTAGGAGGAAAATATGGAAGAGGATTTAGTAAAAATATTTGAATATGAAATATCTAGAGATATAATAGATCAATGTATAGAAGAAGATAGAGAGATTACAAAAGAAGAAATAGAAGATGATGTTCAAAGAATGCTTAGAGAAAATGGTATAGATTGTAAAACCAAGATAAAAGAACAATGGAAAGGAAGCTCAAAGAGGCCAAGATATGAATTAATTGCAGAAGTATACATATATGAAAAAGACTATAAAAAAGCAGAACAATTGTTAAATAATTAATTGCATACAATTAAATAATATTAAACTAATAGACTCAAAGTATAAAAAATATTTATATAAATAAAAACGGATACTAATGTATCCGTTTTTGTTATTAAGAATCACTATTACATTTTTTACTAATATTATTAAACATATTAGTTTTACAGTTCATTTGGTTCATGCTGTTCATATAGAATTTTGGTGTTGCAATTTTATCTTGAACACCTCTTAAGGCTTCACCAAATCTTTGAAAGTGAACAACTTCTCTTTCACGTAAGAATTTAAGAGGATCAATTACATCTGGATCATCGCTGCATAAATCGATTAGTTTTTCGTAAGTTGCTCTTGCTTTTTGCTCGGCTGCTAAATCTTCTTGAAGGTCAGCAATAGGGTCTCCTTTAATAGCTATTGTAGAAGCGGTCCAAGGAAACCCAGCAGCAGCTTGAGGATAGACACCCCAACCATGATCTGTATAATAATCACCAAGACCTGCTTTTCTCATTTCTTCAGGAGATGCACCATCTACTAATTGGTGAATAATAGTTCCTACCATTTCTAAGTGAGCAAGCTCTTCAGTACCAATATCATTTAAAGTGGCTTTAGCTACTTGATCTGGCATACCAAATCTTTGACTTAAATATCTTAGAGAAGCACCAAGTTCTCCATCAGGACCACCATATTGACTGATTATGAACTTAGCAAGCATAGGGTTTCTATTTTTAATTTTAATTGGATATTCTAATACTTTATTATAGGTCCACATTAAAAATTCCCCCTTTCCCAAGGCCAAGGTTCTTCAAGCCATCTCCATTTATTACATGGATAGTTGATAGTAAGAGGACCATATATTCTTTGATATTTATCTTTTAATTCTTTTGAATTTTTACAATATTCTCTATGAAGATAAATAGCTTTTTTATCATAAGGATGAGTATCTAAATATAATCCAAGTTCTATAATTGAAAAATCATATTCTTTGATTTTCATTATCATTTCTTCACGAGTTTTATCTACTAAAGGACAAGAATCACAGCTTCTTGAATCTTGCTCATCAGCTATTAAACTATCTGTATCTGATTCTGTCATGAATTATAGCCCTCCTTTATAGAATTATTATTCTTGATATAATTAATTTGTTCAATTGAAAGCCCTGGATAATAAGGACTAACTAATTCAGGAAATATTGTACCCATTTTTAATCCAGCACAAGGAGTAAAAGTTTTATTCATATTCTGAATTGGAACATAACTTTGACCATACATAGGACATGTAGGGAAAGAATTATATTCCTCATCAAAACCACATTCAAAATCATCAGTATCATCATAAAAATTATTCATTAATTGCATGTGATTAAAGTTTTCTTCTTCAATTAAATCCTCATTAAACTTATATACAGAATTACAAGGATAATTGTTATTGTAATTACAATTACATCTTCTACACATTAGTATTTATCATTCCTTTCTTTAGTTTTATAATATATAGTATTCTCATAAGTATGATTTTGTGAAAATATTCTTATAATATGGAAATTAATGAACTAGAGGATCTAAATTCTATAGATATTGTCAAAATCAATAATAAGATATATAATATGCCAAAGAATTACTAGAAAAAGGAGGATAATTATGGGAGATTTAGATATTGAATTACAAAAAAGAATGATATTAAAAGAAAACATATTATCTGAAAATGCTTGTAGAACAGAAGATGGAATAAGATATAAAGAAGAAAAAGAAGATATAAGACCAATATTTTTTAAAGATGTAGATAGAATAATACATTCAGCATCATATACAAGATATATAGATAAAACTCAAGTATATACATTTTGTGAAAATGACCATATAACTCATAGAGTATTACATGTACAACTAGTTTCAAAAATTGCAAGAACTATAGGCAGATGTATGAAATTAAATGAAGACTTAATTGAAGCAATTGCTCTTGCTCATGATATTGGACATTCGCCTTTTGGACATATGGGAGAAAGCTTCTTAAGTGAAATATGCCAAAGAGAAGGAATAGGATATTTCTGTCATAATGCTCAAGGAGTAAGAGTATTAAAAGATATTGAAAATGTAAATATTAGTGTTCAAACTTTAGATGGTATTTTAGCACATAATGGAGAAATACTATTAAATAAATATGAAGTAGATAAAAATAAAACAAGAGAACAATTATTAGAAGAAGTAAAAAATGTTGAAACAATAGATAAATACAGTAAAAAAATTCTACCAATGACTTTAGAGGGAAGTGTTGTAAGACTTTCAGATATTATTGGATATATAGGAAGAGATATAGAAGATGCTATAACACTTGGAATAATTAAAAGAAGTGATATTCCAGAAGAAATAACAAAAGTATTAGGAAATAATAATTCATCAATAGTAAACACATTAATTCTAGATGTAATTGAAAATAGTTTAGATAAAAAATATTTAACATTCTCAAAAGAAGTTTTTGATGCTTTAATAAAATTAAAAAAATGGAATTCAGAAAATATTTATTCATCTGATTTAGCAAGAAAGAATTATGACATTGTTAAAGATTTAATTAATAAGATGTTTGAAATCTATGTTGAAAAAATTAAGAATATAGACAAGCTTAGCAAGGATGATGTCTTATATGATTTCTATTATAATAGAACAGAAGATTATATAAAGAATACATCACCTGAAAGAATAGCAATTGACTATATAGCAGGTTCTACAGATCAATTTTTCTTATCTGAATGCGAAGCAAATATTGAAGGATTTAAGAAGTATAAATTATATGAATAATCAATAAATAGAGTATCATAAAAGATGACTAATCAGTCATCTTTTATGTATGTTTCTAAATCATTTATAAAATATTAATAAATATATTTAATATTTAATAATATTTTTTTAGAAATATTTGAAAAATAAAATCTTTTATGGTATAACATAATCAGGAAAATTGTATTTATATAAAATAGAAAGAATGAATTTATGAAAAATATAAAAGACTATAATTTAGATGAACTTAAAGAAGAGTTTGTAAAGCTTGGTGAAAAACCATTTAGAGCTGAACAAGTTTTTAAATGGATATATGAATCAAATGTAACTTCATTTGATGAAATGACTAATCTTTCTCTTGAACTAAGAGAAAAATTAAAAGAAAATTTCACTTTATGTATTTACAATATATTAAAAAAACAAGAATCATCTGATGGAACAAAAAAATATTTATTTGATGTATTAGATGGAAATGCCATTGAAACAGTTCTAATGGATTATCATCATGGAAAATCTTTATGTGTTTCATCTCAGATAGGATGTAAAATGGGGTGCAAATTTTGTGCGTCAACAGGAATAAAATTTGTAAGAAACTTAACAAGTGGAGAAATTGTTGAACAACTTTTAGCGGTTCAAAGAGATGAAAATATAAAGATATCAAATGTTGTGTTTATGGGAATTGGTGAACCTTTAGATAATTATGACAATGTTGTAAATGCAATTAGAATAATGAATAATCAAAAAGGTCTAAGTATAGGAGCAAGACATATAAGTATTTCTACAAGTGGATTAGTTCCGATGATATATAAATTAGCAGAAGAAAATTTACAATCAACTCTATCAATTTCACTTCATGCAACAACTGATGAAAAACGTAGTAGTATGATGCCAGTAAACAATGCTTATAATATTAAAGAACTAATACAAGCATGTAAAGATTATATAAAGAAAACTAATAGAAGAATTTCATTTGAATATGCACTAGCAAAAGATAATAATGATAATTTAGAAGATGCAGAAAGATTGGTAAAATTACTTAGAGGAATGAATGCTCATGTAAATTTAATACCAATTAATAAAATTCAAGATGGAAAATTTGAAAAAAGTACAAATGAAAATATTATAAAATTTAGAGATTATTTAAACAGTAAAGGTATAGTTGCAACAATAAGAAGAGAATTAGGATCTGATATTGATGCTGCTTGTGGACAATTAAGAAGAAAGAATTTAAAAGAAAATAAGGAAAAAAAGGAAAACAAGGAATAATATAGAAAGGCAAGATTATTAAAAGTAGGTGAATTAATGAAAGTATTTGCAAGGACAGATGTTGGCAAAGTAAGAGAAATGAATCAAGATTATTACTACATATCCAATGAACAAGACGATATTCAAGTTTTTATACTTGCAGACGGAATGGGAGGATATAATGGCGGAGAAATAGCAAGTGAACTCGCAACAAATGCTGCCAAAGGATACATACAAAGTAATTTTAACCAAATAGAACATACAAAAGAAGAAATAATGAAACTGGTTAAAAGTGCTGCAGAATACGCAAACATGGTAGTTTATGAAAAGTCTAAAGATGATCCGGAACTTGAAGGAATGGGAACAACTTTAGAACTGATAGTAATTTATCAAAATAGAGCGTATATTGGACATGTAGGTGATAGTAGAATATATAGAATAAGAGATAAATTCATGAGGAAGCTAACTACAGATCATAGTTATGTTCAAGAATTAGTAAAAGATGGAAAAATAACAAAAGAAGAAGCTGAACAACATCCAAAGAAAAATATGTTAATGAAAGCATTAGGTTGTACATCTTTTGTAGAACCAGATGTAATGGTTAAAGGATTTCAAAAGAATGATATCTTAGTTATTTGTTCTGATGGATTAACTAACATGGTATCAGATGAAGAAATATATAATACAGTTAAAGAAGATATATATGTAGCAGCAAGAGATTTAATAGATAAAGCCAATGAAAATGGCGGAGTTGATAATGTAACTGTTATAATACTTGTAAACAATTAAAATCTAAGAAAAATTTTAAATTGAGATACAAAGGGAGAGAAAAAATATGAATCTAGAAGGTAGATTATTAGGTAACAGATATGAACTATTAGAACAAATAGGTAATGGAGGAATGGCAACAGTATACAAAGCTAAATGCCATGTGCTAAACAGAAATGTTGCAGTAAAAATTCTAAAAGATGAATTTACAACAGATGAAGAATTCATTAAAAGATTTAATACTGAAGCACAAGCTGTAGCATGTTTTACACATCCAAATATTGTATCTGTTTATGATGTAGGAACTGAAGGAAATCTACATTATATAGTAATGGAATTAATACAAGGTAAAACACTAAAAGAAATAATAAAAGAAGATGGAGCTCTTTCATGGAAATGGTCTGTAAATGTTGCAATACAAATTGCATCTGCTCTAGAAATAGCCCATAAAAATGGAATAGTCCATAGAGATATTAAACCACATAATATAATAATAACAGAAGATGGAATTGCAAAAGTTACAGACTTTGGTATAGCAAAATCTGTATCTAATTCTACAATTACAGCTTTTGGAACAACAATTGGTTCTGTACATTATTTTTCACCAGAACATGCAAGAGGTGGATTTACAGATGCTAAATCTGACTTGTATTCTTTAGGTGTAGTTTTATATGAGATGGTAACAGGAAGAGTACCATTTGATGCAGATACTCCAGTATCAGTTGCATTAAAACATATGCAGGAAGAACCTGTAGCACCAAGAAAATTGAATAAGAGCGTTCCACTTGCAGTAAATAATATAATATTAAAAGCAATGCAAAAAGATGCAAATCTTAGATATCAAAATGCAACAGAGATGCTAAATGATTTAAGTAAAGCTTTAAAAAATCCTAATGACCCAATTGTAGTAATGGACTTAGATGAAACAGGAGAATTCCCTACACAAAGAGTTTCTATAATGAATGATGATGTTATGGAAGCAAGAAGAAGTAGAACAGCTAGAAGAAGAGAAGAAGAAACGAAAAAGAATGAAACAGTTGTTAGTAAAATATTTGGATTTATTGGAAGACATAAGATTATATCAAGTATAGTTGGATTAATACTACTATTTATTTTAAGTTTAACATTAACAACTAAAATACTTGGTAAAAAGAAAGTTAAAGATGTTCAAATTGTAAATCTTGTAGGAATTACAAAAGAAGAAGCTAAACAAAAAGCAGAAGAGGCCGGTTTTGTATTTGAAGTAGCAGAAGAAAAATATGATGCTGATGTAGAAGAAGGAAAGATTATATCTCAAACCCCAGCATATCAAGCTAATTATACTATAAAAGAAAAATCAAAGATTTCAGTTGTAGTAAGTTTAGGACAACAAATGACTAAGGTACCTAAAGTTAAAGGTGAGAAAAAAGAAGATGCAATTAAAAAATTAGAAGAAGCTCTACTAGAATATGAAATAGAAGAAAAACCTGATAAAAAGGTTGAAGAAGGAGTAGTAATAGATCAAGATACAGAACCAGATGAGGAAGTAGCTGCTGGAACAAAAATAAAACTTACAGTTAGTACAGGTGTTAAAAAAGTTACAGTGACCAAAGTTCAAGGAATGAAAGAAGAAAAAGCAATAAAAGCACTAGAAGATTTAGGACTAGAGGTTGAAGTATTTGAAAAGGTTGATCCATCAGCTGAAGAGGAAGATGTTGTTATAGATCAAAGCATTGATCCAGGAGAAGAAGTTGAAGAAGGAACACAAATTACTATTAAAGTTGTAAGAGTACCAAAAGAAAAAGAGGCAACAGTAACAGTAGATTTAAAATCTATTGTTGGAGATGCAGGAACAGTTGTGGATGAAGTTACAGGAACAGAAACTGCAAAGAAATTTAAAGTAGAAATATTGGTTGATGGAGACAGTAAATATAGTAATGAAGAGGCAACAATAAATGACAAAATAAGTAAGACATTTACTAGAACAGGTAAGGTTAAAATTAGTGTTAAAATAAATGGTAATGAAAGATACAATGAATACTTGAGTATTGATGATGATTCAATAACAGTCAACAAGAGCAATGTAAAATAAAATAATAAAGGCGTCCCTAAATAAAGGACGCCTAATACATATACATATATATAATAAATTTATGAGGTAATAGTGGTAAGAGGTAATAATGATAAAAGGTAAGATAGTAAATAATGTTTCGAATTTATATTTTGTAGAAACATGTAATGGAGAATATGAATGCAATGCAAGAGGAAAATTTAAAAAAGATGAAATAAGTCCTGTTGTTGGTGATAATGTTGTCATTGATGTTATAGATGAGAATAATAAAAAAGCAGTAATTGATACAATTGAAGAAAGAATTAATTATGTAAAAAGACCAAAACTTGCAAATTTAACTCAATTAGTTTTTGTATTATCAGCAAAAATGCCAAAACCAGACTTATTAATGCTAGACAAACAATTAGCATTTGCAGAACTTATGGGATTAAAATCAGTAATTGTTATAAATAAGATTGATTTAGATGATAAATCAATTGAAGAAATTGAAAAAGTATATTCAAACATTGGATATAAAGTTATTAAAACAATTGCTAAAGATAGCTCAGGAACAGATGAAGTTAAAAAAATATTAAAAGGAGAGATTAGTGCTTTTTCTGGAAATTCAGGAGTAGGAAAATCAACATTAATAAATAGTATATTTGGAGAAGCAACAACTGAAGAAGGCTTAATAAGTCAAAAGAATAAAAAAGGAAAAAATACAACAACAACTATCAAACTATATAAAATTGATTCAGATACTTACATAGCGGATACCCCAGGATTCTCAACATTTGATATCTCAGAAATTGAGAGTAAAGATTTAGATAAATACTTTATTGATTTTAAAGCTGAAATTGATAAATGTGAATTTGTTGGATGTACGCATATAAAAGAAGAAAATTGTGGAGTTAAAAATGCAATTAATACTGGAAAAATTTCAGAAGAGAGATATAATAGATATATAAAAATATATGAAGAATTAAAAGACAAGGAGGATCACAAATGGTAGAAATATCTGCATCAATATTATCAGTAGAAAAGGAAAATTCAATTAAAAAGTTTTATGAGTTGGAAACAGCAAAAATAGATTACTTTCACATAGATGTTATGGATGGTAAATTTGTTCCTAAAAACACAACAGCTCAAATGCTTGAATATGCTGAGTATATAAAACAAATTTCGAATGTACCATTAGATGTTCATTTAATGGTAGAGGATGTTAAAACTTGGGTTCTTGCTTATGCAGGATTAAATCCTAATATTATTACTTTCCATTATGAAGCATTAAAAACAAAAGAAGCAGTAATGGATGTAATCAAATTTATAAAAGATAACGGAGCTAAAGTGGGAATATCTGTAAAACCAGGAACTCCAGTAGAAGATATTTATGAATTCCTTCCTTATGTACATATGGTATTAGTAATGACAGTAGAACCTGGGCTTGGAGGACAAGGCTTAATACCAGAAACATTAGATAAAGTTAAAACTTTAAAGAATTATTTAGTAGAAAATAATTTAGAAATTGATATAGAAGTTGATGGCGGAATTAAAGTAAACAATATCAAGGATGCAATTGATAGTGGAATAGATATCGCAGTTGTAGGAACGGGTTTAACAGCTTCAGATAATATAACTGAAACCGTAAAACAATTGAAACAACAATAGTTTTGTCGAAAAAAGTCGAACGAAAATGTTCGACTTTTTTATTATCCTATGGTAAACTAAAAGTATGAAGAGTCTTCAAATCATATTTTTATTTTAAAACTTATTTCTTAAGTTTTTATTTCTAAAGATTTTTTTCCTTTTAAATTAAATCTTATTTTTCAAAAGAATTAAAATCAAATTAAAATTACGATCAAAAATTAAAAATCAAAGTAAAAATGAAATTCAAATTATATCTATTTATGAAAGAAGGTGATAGGAAACTGTATTATAGAAGAAATATAAATTTAATATCATTTATTATTACAATTCTTTTAATGATTCTAATATGTTTTGGTTATACTAAAATCACTAACAAAAAAATTGACATAAGTCCGCTAAAAATATATAATATTACTATTCATAATCAATAATAGAGAAGAGGATTTCAGATGAAAAAAATAATAAAACCAATAATAATTTTATTAATAATTGCTTTAATAATAGGAGTAGTCTATTTTTATATCCAAAAGAGAAGGAAAGACTATGTATTAGAAATAGTAGATAGCTACAGCTATTACCCTGTTCGTGTTAATAATAAATACGGGATAATAGATTTATCTGGAAATATACTAGTCAATCCTCAATATAAACAAGTAATTATACCAAATCCATCTAAACCTGTATTTGCTTGTGTATCAGAAGATGGAAGTAAGAAGTTTTTAAATGATAAACAAGAAGAATTGTTTACTAAATATCAAGATGTAAGCGAAATCAAATTTACAGAAACAGTAAGTAATATGCCATATGAAAAATCAGTTCTTTCATATAAAAAAGATGGTAAATATGGTTTGATTGATTATAATGGTAAACAGATTACAAAACCAATATACGAAGAAATCTTAAGTGTTCCATATAAAGAAGGCGAAATGCTTGCAAAAAAAGATGGTAAATATGGAGTAATTAATAATAAAGGAGTGACATTACTAGATTTCAAATTTGATGTTATAAAAGGTGACGGATACTATAATAAAGATTCTAGATATAAAGATGCTGGATACATTGTAGGAAATAAAACTGCAGATGGATACAGATATGGATATTATAATAAAAAACAAGAAAAGGTTTTAGATATTGATTATATAGATATATACAGAGTTATGGTAAAAGACGATGAAGAAAATGTATACCTTATAGTAAAAAATAAAGGTTTATCAGGTGTTGTATATAACAAAAATACGATTATTGATTGCAAATACCAAAGCATAGAATACAACAGTGATCATAAGACTTTTACTGTTAAAAAAGATACAAAATATGGTGTATTTGATACGAACGGAACAAATGTTATTCCAGTAGAATATGAATATATCACATATGTTGGAGACTATGTATTAGCTGAACAAAATGGTCAGAAAAAATACTTTGATAAATTTGGACATGAACAACTAAATATTCAATTTGCTTCAATAAAAGCAACAGAGAGTAATTCATACAATATAACTACAACAGAAGATGGAATGTATGGAATTATGGATGGAAAACAAAATATACTTGTAAACAATGAATATGCATATATTGATTACTTGTTTGATAATTATTTTGTGGCAATGCTAAATAACAAATTTGGAATTATAGATTCAAATGGAAATATAATTATAGATTTTCAATATGATGTATTACAAAGAATAGATGATGCATATGTTGTTCAAGGTAAAAAAATTGCAGATAAATACACAGATATATTCGCAAGAAACCTTAATAAAGTTGCTACAATTGAAAATGCTATTATTAATGTTGACAATGAAAAATACATTGAAGTTTATTCTAATACAGAAACAAAATATTTTGATTTAGATGGTAACGAGAAAAAGAATACAGAAATTTTCACAGATAATGAATTGTTTGCTATCGAGCAAAATGGAAAATGGGGATTTGCTGATAGGAATGGAAATATTAAAGTTAACTGTATTTATGATAAAACAACTGAATTAAACCAATATGGATTTGCAGGTATTAAGCTAAATGGAAGATGGGGAGTTGTAAATAGAGAGGGAAATATTATAGTAGAACCAGTTTATTCGCAATTTTCAGAAAATCATAAACCAGATTTTATTGGTAAATATTATAAAGTGAATTTTGGGTATGGAGAAGTATATTATACAGACGAAATAAAATAATAAAGGAGTGTATAAATTGTACAAAGAATTTGGAATAAGTGATGAAATAATTGATTTAGCAAAAAAAGCAGAAGAAGAAATTGAAAAAGAGGGAATATTTAAAAAGATTGAAGATATATGCGAATATAATAGCTTAAAAGTATTAATGGCTTTTCAAAAAAATAATGTTTCAGATATGCATTTTAATCAAACAACAGGTTATGGTTATGGTGATGTTGGAAGAGATTGCATAGAAAGTATATTTGCAGATGTTTTAAAGGCAGAAGATGCTCTAGTAAGAGGTCAATTTATTTCAGGAACGCATGCATTAACAGTAGCATTGTTTGCTTTCTTAAGACCTGGAGATATAATGTTAAGTATTAATGGAAAACCATATGATACATTAGATTCAGTAATTGGTATTGAAGAAAATAAAAGTTCTTTAAAATCATTTGGAGTTAAATATGAACAAATTGATTTAAAAGAAAATGGAGACTTTGATATATCTAAAATAGTTGAAAGAGTTTCTAAAAAAGATATCAAATTAATTGAAATTCAAAGATCTAGAGGATATGCAAATAGAAATACTATATCTATTGATAAAGTAGAAGAAGTTATAAAAGCGATTAGAACTGTTAATGAAGAAGTTATTATAATGATAGATAATTGCTATTGCGAATTCGTTGGAAAGAAAGAACCATTAGAAGTTGGAGCAGATATAATTGTAGGATCTTTAATCAAAAATCTTGGTGGCGGAGTTGCTCCAAACGGAGCATATATTGCAGGTAGAAAAGATTTAGTAGAACTTGCAGCTGAAAGATTAACATCACCTGGACAAGGTAAAGAAGTTGGTCCAACTTTAGGTATTAATAAATCAATACTTCAAGGCATATACTCAGCACCAGGTGTTGTCGCTAGCAGCTTAAAAACAGCAATTTTAGCAGCAAAAATGCTTGAAATGTTAGGATATACAGTGTCTCCAAAGTATAATGATGAAAGAGCAGATATTGTTCAAACAATAGAATTTGGTGATCCTGATAAATTAATAAAGTATTGTCAAGGAATTCAAATGGGATCTGCTGTTGATTCAAGTTCGATACCAGAACCATGGGATATGCCAGGATATACTGATCAAGTAATAATGGCATCAGGAAGTTTTACACAAGGTTCTTCAATAGAACTTTCTTGTGATGGACCAATTCGTCCTCCATATATAGCATTTATGCAAGGTGGACTTACATATGAATATGGAAAATTAGGAGTATTAAAAGCTATACAAAATATGAATAAATAGGTGAAAGAATGAAAGTAGTAATTGTTGGCGGTGGACCAGCCGGAATGGTGGCTGCAATATCTGCAAAAGAAGCAAATAGTGAAGCAGAAGTAATAATTTTAGAAAAAATGGAAAGATTAGGAAGAAAACTATTAATAACTGGAAAAGGTAGATGCAATATAACAAGTAGTTTGGATATTTCTGATTTTATTAAGAATGTCCCTGGAAATGGAAAATTCTTATATAGCTGCTTTGGACAATATACTAACCAAGATATAATTGAATTCATGGAAAAGCAAGGAGTTAAAGTAAAAGAAGAAAGAGGTAACAGAATTTTTCCAGTATCTGATAAATCACAAGATGTGCTAGATGCTTTTATTAGAAGATTAAAGGAATTAAATGTAAAAATAAAAACTAACACTAGAGTTATTGAAATTGAGACTAATAACAATCAAGCTACAGGAGTTAAAATAATTTCAAATAACAAAGAAGATATTATAAAGGCAGATAGAGTAATCATTGCAACAGGAGGAAAGAGTTATCCATCAACTGGTTCAACTGGAGATGGATATATACTTGCTAAAGAACTAGGTCATACAATTACAGATATTAAGCCATCATTAGTTCCAATGGAAACCTATGAAAAAGAATTTTGCAAAAGTTTACAAGGTTTAAGTTTAAGAAATATCGCAATTAAATTTGTGGATATCGAAAATAACAAAGAAATATATGATGACTTTGGAGAGATGATTTTTACTCATTTTGGAGTGTCAGGACCAACTATTTTAAGTGGTTCAGCTCATTTATTAAGATATAAAAATATAGATGAAAAGCTTAAACAAAGAAAAATAAAATTATTTATTGATTTGAAGCCTGCTTTATCTATTGAAAAATTAGATTTAAGAATTAGAAAAGATTTTGAAGAATTTAAAAACAAGCAATTCCAAAATAGTTTAGATAAACTACTTCCAAAGAAATTAATTGAACCGGTAATAAAACTTAGTGGGATTAATCCTTATAAACAAGTTAATGAAGTTACTAAAGAAGAAAGAGAAAAGCTTGTAAAAATATTTAAAAATATTGAATTAACATTTAAAGATTTCAGAAGTATAGATGATGCAATTATAACAGCAGGAGGAATAACAATCAAGGAAATAAATCCATCAACAATGGAATCAAAACTAATAAACAATTTGTATTTTGCAGGAGAAATAATAGATGTTGATGCTTATACTGGAGGTTTCAACTTACAGATAGCATATTCAACAGGATATGTTGCAGGAGGAAATTGTATATGGTAGATGAATTTAAAACAATAGAGAATAATATAGAAGCTCAAATAGTTGAAAAGAAATCAAAGTTTATTGCAAATATATTTCATGCTGAAACAAGAGAAGAAGCAGAAGATATAATTAAAGCAATAAAAAAGAAATACTATGATGCAAGACATAATTGCTATGCATATAGAGTGATTGGAGAAGATGGTATTATAGAAAAAAGCAGTGATGATGGTGAACCATCTGGAACTGCTGGTAGCCCAATGCTCACAATCATATCTAAAAATAATATAGCAAATGTTGTGGTAATTGTTACAAGATATTTTGGTGGAATATTATTAGGTACGGGAGGATTAGTTAAAGCATATAGCGAAGCAGTGCAGAAAGCTATAGAACAAGCAGAATTTGTAAGACAAGTACCTGGATATGAAGTTGAAGTAGAACTACCATATACGGATGTGGAAAGTTTTAAATACTATTGTAAATCAGAAAATATAAAAATTTCCAATGAAGACTACTCTGAAAATGTAAAATTAATAATAGAAATTCCTGAACAAATCCTGGATGAACAACTGGAAAAAATTACAAGTAATAAATTTAAAAACGTACCGACAAAAATCGCTAAAAAGAAGAATATATTGACGAAATAAGAAGAACGAAAAATGGAAAATATTTGAAAAACAACTTGCAAAAAATGGAAACAAATAATATAATTCCAAATGTAAAATTATTAGGTTTTTTATGCCTTTGTTTTACAAATATTTTTACCTAGGAGGAAATTATAGTGAAAGAAAAAATTACAGTTTTAGTAGCAGATGACAACATTGATTTTGCAACAGCATTAGCAAAAAGTATCGAAGAACAAGAGGATATGGAAGTTATTGGGATGGCAAAGAATGGATTGGAAGCAGTAAAAATTGTAGAAAACACTAAACCAGATATCGTATTATTAGACGTAATTATGCCACACCTAGATGGATTAGGTGTGCTTGAACAAATAAATCAAATGGAGCTTGAAAAGAAACCATTAGTAATCATGTTATCAGCAGTAGGACAAGACAGAGTAACAGGAAGAGCAATACAGTTAGGCGCAAATTATTACATAGTTAAACCTTTTGAAATTGATGTTTTAATTCAAAGAATAAAGGAATTAAAAACACAAAAAACAGTACCATTAAGAAATGGAATTATTGGAAGAGAGATTAAAAGTTCTTATGTTGAAATTCCAGAGGAAAACAGAAATAGTGAAGAGGGATTAGAAGCATTAGTAACTAATATTAGTCATGAAGTTGGAGTCCCAGCTCATATAAAAGGATATCAATATTT
>JAEEGL013759831.1_pt1 | contig 18272 bp, 14 predicted proteins | sample 9134231 | NCBI WGS metagenome assembly JAEEGL01 (sample SAMN16246548, study PRJNA631951) | gut metagenome | biome: gut microbiome; feature: rumen; material: fiber-attached | host: Bos | place: Iran: Karaj | collected 2018-10 | reverse complement strand
GAAGACGACCGTATCAAGTCGCAGACTGTTGTCATTAAAATTTATGATTCGGCAACGGAAGGAACAAATTACACTAATTACGGCGCAATCAATGTTTCCGGAACCGGAGAGTTCAATACTACGATGACTCACATTCCGGAAGGAGATTACACTTATTCCGTAGAGCCGGGCGACACGGATACAGACGTGTCGCCCAGAACCGGAACCTTCTCGATCACCGGCGAAGCGACCACGGAAGTTAAATTCAATCTTGTTATACCTGTTAAGAGTTATCAGGTAAAATTCGTTAATGATGACGATGACCATACCATTCTTCAGAGTGGAGACATCGAAGAAGGCCAGTCTCCGGTTTACAATGAAAGTACGCCGACAAAACAAGCGGACGCGCATTATTCCTACTCCTTCGCTGGCTGGACCGACGGGACTAACACATACGGCAAAGACGATCCTCTTCCCGAGGTCACCGGAGCAGTTACCTACACCGCTGTTTATGATAGTAGCGTAAACAGTTACACGATTACATGGAAGCAGGACGATGGGACCTTGATCGACACGACATCGGTCGAGTACGGAGAAACACCGACTCATGCCGATCCAACAAAGGAACCGGACGAGCAATACACATACACCTTCGCGGGATGGGATTCCAAAATCACGCCTGTGACCGGTGAAGCGACTTACACCGCGACGTATACCGCAACGCTCAGAAGCTACACGATCACCTGGCAGCAGGACGACGGAACGGAGATAGACACGACCACAGTCGAATACGGACAGACAACGACTCATTCCGATCCTAAAAAGGAAGCAACCGCAGAGTTCACCTACACGTTCACTGGCTGGGATCCTGAAATCTCATCCGTAAAGGGAGAAACGACTTATAAGGCGACTTACAGCGCAACCACCAACGAATACACCATAGTATTCAAAAACGAAGACGGGACGGTGCTTCAGACCGTAACTGTCGCCTACGGTGAAACTCCCGAATATACAGGTGAGATTCCGACCAAAGCGGAAGACGCTGAAAACACCTACATTTTCGCAGGATGGAATCAGGATATCTCCGCGGTAACGGGCGAAACGGAATATACCGCAACGTTCACAGCCACTCAGAAAGCTTCTCCTGATACAGGCGACAGCAGCCTTGAGATCTGGGCCATTGCAATGGTAGCAAGCTTTGCATGTCTCGCGATGATCCCGGTTTACGGCAGGAAACGCGCGAAAGATAAGTAATCAAAGAAATCACAACAAAACACAACCTTTTCAGGTGTCGTGAGATGATCGCGGCACCTGATTTTATATCCAGAAACAACCGCTCCTGCAAGTCCCCGTGGAACAGTGTGAAACATAATGGGCTCGATACCAGCGTTAAAGTGCACTTTTCGAACGCGGTTCACAACACAATGATGGCAATAAATCTTGCTAGAGCAGTTGCAAAGCGTTAAAAAGATGGTCTCGGCAATTTGGTTGAGACCATCTTGTGAAAAATTAAAGGTTGTCAGCGTCGATTTCGCCGAGCTTTCTGGCAATATATTCGCAAAGCTTTGCGGCGTTTTTCAGCGACAGCCAGACGTGCTCGTCGAACTCCTTTTCTTCTTCGTGGCCATTGTCGTGTTCGTGATCGTCCTCCTGCATGATTGTAAGATTTTTTTCATAATAAAAGCCTCTGAAATTAAATCGGTTTTTTGAAAATGGGTATAAAAATACAAGGGATGCGGCGTATGCCGATAAAGTCCGCCCAAAAAAGGCAGACCGATCCCTTGCTGTTCCCGATTTAATTCAGGAGCTTGACTTTAAGCAAAACAGGCGTTTTGTTATATGAAATTGTGCGGAAAAACGCTATAACGGACGCTGTAAAGCAAAAGCACACGAAAGCGAGAGCCGCCGTGCCGAGAATGCCGCCCAGCGCCTTAAGGACAGCCGAGGGCCGACGCCGAGAGATTATTATGATCTGCTTTCCGATATATGGTGCGTGGAGACCTGCGCTCCGAGAATGCGGAAAGACTGGACACCCGAAAACAAAACGCTCGGGCAGTGTTTAATTACGGCTTTTCTGATGCAGGACATTTTCGGCGGAAAAGTTTACGGCGTTCCGCTGGATGACGGCAATTATCACTGCTTCAATGGTGTCGGCGACTTCATGTTCGATCTGACAAGCGAACAGTTCGGAACCACTGTACTCAATTACACCGGCTGTCCTGAACAGTTCCGCGAGACTCATTTTTCCAAAGAAGAAAAGAAAAACAGGTACGAATACCTGAAAGAGAAACTGAAGGAACGCATATAAAAATTTCTTATTGTTTTATTCTCTTTGCTTGATATAAAAATTGGACAGTTTCTTTTTGTCGTAGAATATTACTGAATCAAAGCATTTACAATCAAATACAACTTTTTCAGGTGTCGTGAGATAATCGCGGCACCTGATTTTATATCCAGAAACAACTGCTCCTGCAAGTCCCCGTGGCACGGCGCGAAACAATTCGGGCTCGACACGTCCGTGAAAGTACACTTTTCGAACGCGGTTCACAACACGACAATGGCTATCAATCTTGCGAGAGCAGTAGCGAAACGCTAAGAAAGGGCGGTCGACTTCTCCTCAATTAATTGGATTATTAATTTCACAGAAAATTGCCCTATATCCGTTACGTCCGACTTGTATTGCAATCCGTTCCTGTTTTTATTAGAATCAGAAGAAGCCTCCTGTTTTAATGAAATCAATCAAATTCACATGGGCTATCCCGTTGCGTTTTTGAAGCAGATAGTCGGTCGTCATAACGTATTTGGGGTAATTATCTTTGATGTTCTCCAACGATCTGTATTCGCGGTCTTCCGTCTCTCTGTTGCTAATTGTATAGGCAACCTGGACATAGGAATAAGACAGATCTGTATCGCGAAGAATGAAGTCGCATTCGAGCTTTCCTACCCGTCCGATGCTTACGGAGTAATCATGGCTTCGTGCGAAGACATAGACAATATTTTCAAGTACCGGACCGTAGTTGATACGGTTGTCGGTGTTCTTCGCAAAAAAGAAGCTGAGATCGGAAAGGTAGTATTTCTTCTCTCCCTGAAGAGATCTTTTGGATTTCAGATCAAAACGGGGACATTCATAAATAATCTTAGCATCGACAAGCGCTTTTACGTATCGGACAACAGTATTAATTGTAACAGCCGTTCCTGCTTTGTTCAACTCATTGCAAATATTATGCAGGCTGTTAGTTGCGCCGAAATTATTGATTACAAATCGCATAACGGTTTCAAAAGCCTCTCTGCTTCGGATTTTGACGCGTTTGCGGATATCTTTTTCGAATATCTCATCAATGACACCCATAACGTATCTGCGCTTGTCGTCGAGAGTATCGAAGAACAATGCCCGCGGAAAACCGCCCTCGGTAATGTAGGCGTTCAGTTCGAGCAACGGATTGGTGTTGATTTCCTTGCCGTAGAAAAGCTTCATTTTCTCATACTCCTCAAAGGAAAGCGGAAACATCTCAAACTCGATATAACGGCCTGTAAGCTTTGTAACCAATTCTCCGCTGAGAAGATAAGAATTGGAACCGGTAATGAATACTGACCAATCACCTTCCGTCCTGAACCCGTTGATGACTTCTTCAAAATCCGAGACGTTCTGAATTTCATCAACGAAGAGATATTTTCTCCCTGGTGCAATCCCCTTTTTTAGTATAAGGGATTCAAGTTGATCAGCAGTTTTTATGCCTTTGTTCGGACGGATATCAAGGTCAATATATATGATGTTTTCTTCCGGAACACCGGACTGTCTGATCTCATCTGCAATCGTCGCCATAAGACTGGATTTACCGCAGCGACGGACACCGGTAATGACTTTGATGATATCTTCTGCGTTGTAAAATCCGCGGATCTTTTTCAGATAGTTTTCTCTGGAATAAAGTTTCATAAGAACCTCCTGACCTTATTTCGATATTATTATACCACATATTATGCGAAAAGTCAAGTTAACGAATACAAATTTATCAAAAAACAAAAATTGTATGCGTTAACGCCAGTTTTATAGGTGCAAAAAATGTGTATGTGCGGTTCTGTTTATGATAGCAAAATAGAAAGAGAAAACACGATCCCCCAGTAACGGCGCGAAACAATTCGGTTTAGACACGTCCGTGAAAGTTCACTTCTCGAACGCGGTACACAACACAACGATGGCAATAAATCTTGCTAGAGCAGTTGCGAAACGTTAAAAAGATGGTCTCGGCTGAAAACCGAGACCATTACTCTATATCTAATCATTTTTATCCAATTAAGAGGGAAGTACTTACTCTTCAAAATGTCTGAGTACTTTGTTCAGAACAATGCATGACGCCGCGCTTTCGGCGACCTTTTTGCTGCGGTTCAGAACAACCGACAGTTTCGGGCGTATCGGCAATCCGTCGCGGTCTGTTTTGCTGTCATAAATAGTTTTCTGGACATATGAAAACAACTCCGGCAGCTCATTCATCCACTTATTTTGCAGTATTATAAGTTCGGGATCAAATAACATGACAGCGTCTCTTATTGCCATACAGATATATGCTGTTGTATCGATAAATGCATTCAAAACCGCTTTATTGCCCTTTTTACATACGCTGATTGCAGCATCGACATTTTTAATATCATCGCTTTCAATCCTGCGAATTATTTCTTCATCATTAATGTATGCCTGAAGGCATCCACGCCTTCCGCACTTGCACAGCGGTCCGTCCGGCGAAATTGAAATATGCCCGATCTCGCACCCTTGATTGTTTGAACCGTAAAAAACTCTTTTACGGAACATAAAACCCGCGCCGAGTCCGTCATCTGTCTGAAGATAAACAAACGAATCTGCGTCACCGACAAGACCCGTCCATTTTGAAGATAAGAGCATTGCATTTACGTCGTTATCTGTATAAACCGGCAAGTCAGAAATATCAGACAGAGCGTTTTTTATATCAACGGAGTTCCACTGCGGGTAATCCGGGATATTAATAACGACGCCTTCATCAGATGTTCTTCCCGGTACGGTCATGCCTATCCCGAGAATATTGTTTCCTTTTAGTTTCTCTATTGTATTCCTGATTATCGACCGTATTCTGTCCAAAGAAGTGATTACATTCGAAATGTCGTTTTCAATCTGAAAACGCGGAAGCACTTCCTTAAGAGAAACATCATAGACAGAGCAGATGATTTCAGATCGCGTTAAACTGACGCCAATAATGCATCCATAATCTCCGTTAATACCGTAGATTGCGGCTCTTCTTCCGCCGTTTGACACGAAGCCTTTTTCGATGCAGATACCGGTGTTGACAAGCTCGGTGACAAGATTATTTATTGTTACGATCGTAAGTCCGAGTTCAGAGGCGAGCTGGCTTTTCGTTTTTGATTGTTCTTTATATATTAACTGGAGAATGGAGGCTTTATTGATAGCTTTGACGTTGCTGGTCTTGTTCATTCGTTGCACTCACTTTGGTTTAATTACTTAAAATATTATAGCCGAATGCGCCCCATTTGTCAATTCTTTAACTGGTTTTAAAAAGAATTTTTTAATTATTTTTTAATAAGGGCTTGACAAGCGGACGCGGGTGTGGTATAATGAATATGCATTATTAAAAGCGATTTATAAAGGAGTTAAAATGCAAGTTCAGGAAAAACTGTTTGCGGACCTGATGCAGATGCCAACGGTTGACCATCATACTCACATACGGGTTGATGTTCCAACCGCGAGAGGACTGCATGATGTAATGCTTTACCATATGCTGATTACCGAACTGTACAGCGCCGGTTGCCCGGATGGAGCTCGTCTCAGCAATTATCCTTCACAGGAAGAAGCGGAAGAACGTATTGTCAGGGCGATTCCTTACCTAAAATATATTAAAAACACGGCTCTATATCGTATAATGACCGTAATTTTGCGTGATTTATACGACTGGGATAAAGAGATCACGCTTGACAACTGGCGCGAATTAGACAGAATTATAAAAGAAAAGGGCTGCTCGCTTGATCGCATGAAAAAAATCGCGGCAAAGTGCGGCGTAATCAGGTCTAATACAGAAATTGAACGTTGCTTTGGACATAAAGCAGATGATTTCTTCGATTACAGCCTTGAGTGGTCATTCTTTACCCGCGCGCAGTGGGGACAGTATGATACTGCCTTGCTTGAGCTTGAGTATTCGTGGAATCAGGAGTATCCGGGACCTCCTCTCCCTGTTACTCTTGACAGAAGCACGCTAAAATTTAAAAGAATAATAAAATCGATCGATGACGTTGATGCAGCGCTTGATCATTATATTTCTCACATTCCGTATGAAGAGATAGCAAATGCGACATCTCACCTTTCAACGGATATTAACTACAGGCGAGTCACCCGTGAAGAAACGATCACAGCCCTTGCCAAACGCTCGGTTGCCGGGCCGGAAGAGCGAGATATTTATGCAAATTATGTCTGTGATGGCTTTTTGTCACGGCTTGAAAAGATGCATCCAGGCTTTACGCTTCAGTATTCAATCGGCGCAGAGCCGCTCCCGTTTGAAACGGGAAGTAAACTCCGCACAGAAACGGTTTATGAACTTGCCTCACAGGCAGCGCGCTATCCTAAACTGAATTTCGCGATTTATTCGGCTTCGGAGCATCAGGATCAGGCGTTCTGCACTATAGTCCGTGAGCTTCCGAACGTTTCTATTGTCGGGTACTGGTGGCATTGCTTTTTCCCGAACAAAATTCGCAGGATGATATCAGACAGGCTCGATATGCTCCCGCTGAACAAACAGTCGGCGTTCTTCTCAGACGCATACTGCATGGACTGGACATACGGCAAGGCGTGGATCGTTAAAAGGCAACTCGCCTCCGTTTTGGCGGAAAAAATCGAAGACGGGCAATACACATATGATAGCGCTCTAGATATTGCGCGAGCAGTGCTCAGCTGAATATGAGGAAAAATGCCAAACAAGCATTGTCATTGGCGTTTTGCCTGATTATGCTTTTAGCTGCTGTCAAGTCGACAGTACAGGCATCTGCATATAACATAAACCTCGCCGAAGTCATGCAAGCAAAACGTTACGCAGATCTCGACATCTCAAAAAACGCCACTATGCCGTATCGTCTGTATCTGCCCGAATCGTATTCCGTGGAAAAAAGCTATTCTCTTTTGGTTCATATTCACGGTGCAGGCGAGCGTGGAAACAATAATTCGAGTCAAATTGCCAGTGACAGTCAGACGGCGCTTATGCGAAGGATAATTAGTGATTCTCAGCTTCGAGAACAGTTTATTATTGTTGCCCCGCAATGTCCTTCCGATGATATCTGGGTAACGTATGACTGGTATCCGGGAACGTATTCGATAAAAGATACACCGCAGACACAGTCAATGCGGCTGCTTGTTTCGCTTCTGCAAAAAGAGATAATAAGGAATTATTCTGTCGATACCAAAAGAATTTATGTAACCGGTCTGTCTGCAGGAGGATATGCCACATGGGATCTTGTTTGCAGATATCCTCATATGTTTGCAGCCGCAATCCCGGTATGCGGGGGATGCGATACATCATATGCTGAGGTCATAAAAGACATCCCGATTAGGATTTATCACAGCGAGAATGACACAATTGTTTTGAATAAAGGCAGCGTCAAAATGTTCTCACTGCTTTCGGAACTCGGCTCCGATGTTGTATTTACCGACACTGCGCCATATGGACACGACGCATGGATAAAGGCATATTCCGACAAGGAGCTTATTCAATGGATGATTTCGAAGGTTGGCCCTGGTTTTGAAATAGATAGAAACAATGACACAAGCGACATTTCAATAGAATCCTCCGGAACACATGAAATGTCCGAGAATTCATCGGTTAAAACAGGTGTACCTGATTTAGATCAGAAAGAAGGCAACGGATTCATAAAGGTTATTATCCCGTGCGTCTCTATTGTTTTAATCTTGATAATATTTATTTCTTCAATAGTCAAAAAACGCAATACATAAGGAGATTTTTATGGACAAGAAACTAAAAGCCGCAGTTATAGGTTTGGGCACTATATGCTGGGGACACCTCGACGCGTATCGCGGCAATGAAAATACAGAGCTTTACGCCGTTTGCGATATTGACGGCGAATGGGCAGAGTATATGCGCGCGAAGTATAACGCGAAAAAGGCATATATTGATTATCATGAGCTGCTAAAAGACCCCGAGATCGATATTGTCAGCATTTGCCTGCCGAACAAATGGCATGCTCCGGTGACTATAGAAGCTCTTGACGCCGGTAAACATGTGCTTTGCGAAAAGCCGATGGCGCCGACTGCCGCCGACGGCAGAAAAATGCGCGAGGCGGAGTTACGATCCGGGAAAAAACTCATGATCAGCCACAACCAGCGTTTTGGCGAAGATGTTCAGATCATGAAAAAGCTATATGATGAAGGCGCTTTCGGCGAAGTTTATCATGTCCGAATAGGATGGCGAAGGCCGCTCGGGCTGATGCAGTCACCGTACAGTGAACGAGAAAACGGCACCAGATACAACCGCAACTGGTTCCATGAAAAGAACCAGAACGGAGGCGTCCTGCGCGATCTGGGTTCGCACCTTATAGACCTGACCATGTATATTCTAGGGTTCCCGAAGCTTGAGGGCGCGTATGCGTCGGCTTACAGGAAGTTCAAACCGGACGTTCCTGCCGGAGAAGAAGATAAATTCACTTTCGACGCAGAGGATCTGATAACCGGCCTTGCGAAATTTGAAAAAGGTCTTTCCATCCAGATGGAATTCAGTTTCGGATCGACAGTTCCGGAGGAAAAACTCATAACAAATATCTACGGAACAAAAATGGGGGCTGAACGTCTCGGCTTCTCAAAGCAGCTTAATCTAATCAAGGTCGGGCCCGGCGACAGTTTCACAATGGAACTCGCCAAACCGGAGGATTACGGCGCTGTGCCGTTCCGTCATCCGGCGCACGGGTTTATTGAGGCGATAATCAACGATACGGAAGTGCCGGTTCCGTCAGATCAGGGAATAAAGGTCCTTGAAATACTTGACGCACTTTACAAAGAATGCGGGATTTAAGGAGACGGAAATGTCAATTCCAGTTGCGCTCCAGTTATACAGCGTCAGAGACGATCTGAAATCGGATTTCGCAGGTACAATTACAAAAATAGCGGAAATGGGCTATGATGGTGTTGAACTGTCTGATACCTGCGGACTAAAAGCTGTTGAAGTGAAGAAGATCCTTTATAACAGCGGCCTTGTGCCGATCTCCGCCCATGTTCCACCGGCTGAATTGTTCGACAATGTTGAAAAGACGATTGAGTATTATCTTACCGTGGGGTGTGAGTATATCGCTTTTCCCTGGATGCCGGAAGAAATGAGAAGCACGCTGGAAGTGTTCGCCGAAACAGTCGGAAAAATCCGGCGCACCGGAGAGTATGCGTCTGCTCACGGACTTTCGCTTCTTTACCACAATCATGATTTTGAGTTTCAAAAATTTGAAGGGAAATACCTTCTTGATATTCTTTACAGTGAAATACCTCCAGAATATCTGAAAACTGAAATAGACGTATGCTGGGCAAAATTCGCGGGAATTGACCCCGCGGATTATATCCGCAAATATGCCGGAAGGTCACCGGTCGTCCACCTGAAGGATTACGTTTCATCAGGGAACAGCGGCACTCCATACGAGCTTCTCGGAAAAGAAGAAATTGAGAAAAAGAAAAACGACGGATTTATGTTCAAACCGCTCGGTAAAGGAGTGCAGGACATCCCATCTGTTCTCGCAGCAGCCGTGGATGCCGGTTCTGAATGGGTGGTCGTCGAACAGGACTTTTCTCCTGAGTGCCCGGCGCTTGAGTCAGTAAAAATGAGTCGCGAATACTTGCGCAGACTCGGAATATAAAATCAGAAATGAGGATTTCATTCAGATGAAAATGAAACGATTATGTGCCGCATTTGTCGCTGCTTTGCTGTTATTAACAGTATTTGCCTGCTCTGATCCGACAAAACCTCCGAGTGGAGAAACATCCGAAACAGGTTCTCAGAGCTCCGGCGACGATACTTCATCTCCTGTGCAGGACGGGAAATATAAGACAAACATTCCGGTAAACGATCTCGGGGGACGCAAGTTTACATTCTTTTATGCAAACTGGTATAACGACAACAGCGACCCATATGATCTTTTTGCCGAGGAGTTTTCAGAAGATCCAATTAACGATGCTGTGTACAACCGTCAGCTATGGATAGAAGAAAATCTCAAATGCAGTGTTGAGGCCGTTCATCAATTCAGCTCCGAAACAGCTTGCGAAATGCTGATAGCTCTGTATATGTCGAACGATCAGGATTTCGGGATGATTCTGCGTGTGAACAAATTTCTCAGCCTTGCGTCGGAAGGCTATCTGTACAATTTAGCCGACCTTCCCAATTGTGATTATGAACAGCCGTACTGGGACAGCAATTCATACGATACACTGTCTATTCTCGGATACCATTTCGGGGTGTGCGGTGATTTCGAACTGCGCGACAAGGATGCCACGGAACTTCTTGTTTACAATAAGCAGATACTCGAGGATGTAGGAATCACTGATAGTCTTTACGAGCTTGTTGATAACAAGCAGTGGACCCTCGATAAACTTGCCGAATATGCCAAAAAAGGGTCAAAAGATTTAAACGGCGATTCGACATGGGATATAAGCGACAGATACGGCCTTGGTATCTGGGCAGATTCACTCTTTTCGTTTTTGAGCGGAGGAGGGTTGCATGTGGCGGATAAGAGCAGCGACGATCTTCCCGTGTTTAAACTGGGCGATGCGGACGTTGTCGATTATTCACACAAGATCATGGATTTCATCTATGATACTTCAACCGTGATTAATGCTCATGTTGCCGGTAATGGCGATGCAGGCGGTGTTCTTGAGGGTATGTTCCAAAACGACCAGCTTTTGTTCATGTGGCAAAAAGCATGCGATGTTCCGGTTCTGCGTCATACTGATATAGAATATGGACTTCTGCCAATGCCTATGGCGAGTGATACTCAGAAAGAATATCACAACAACGTAAACGCATGGCAGTGCAGCTGCCTCATATTGCCCGCAAATCTGTCGGAAGAGGAAGCATACTATTTCTCTGCGTTCCTTGAGGAATTTTCGTGTCAGGGGAGAAATATGATTTACCCCAGATACTATGAGATTATGCTGAAGGAAAAGGTGGCACAGGATCCAGAATCTCAAAAAATCATCGATCTGATTTTCGACAGCCGTGATCTTGATATCGGTGTTGTGTTCAACTGGAGCGATGTAGCATACAGATATTGCAGTCTGACCCGTACTTATGATACCGGAGTCGCGGCACTGTATGACGGCTATAAAACTCTCGTTGAAAAAGAGATCGAGCGTCTTGCAACATTCGTAAATAATAAGTATTCAAAATAACGCAGTGCGTTAAGGAAAGGAATAATAAAATGAAAACCACAAAAAAGATAGCACTGATAACAGCCGTTATCATGCTGGCATCCGCGTTTACAGCGCTTGCAGTAAACGCCGAAAGCACTACCCTCGAATGGGCACAGGCGCTGTTTACTCCGGTTGTATCAACTGCGATCAGCGGATCTGATCCGATGCTCATACAGGACGGCAATTTTGAAAATTGCTATAACACATATCAGGGCGATGACAAAATGCCGTGCAGAGAGTGGTACGGGTATACGTTTGATAAGACCTATACAGTCCATGCAGTAGAGTTTACTGACGGCGAGCATTTCTGGAACGGCGGTGTATTCCTTTACGGAGAACTTGATGTTGAAGCTCTTATCAACGGTTCGTGGACAAAGGTTGCTTCCTCCGCATCTCCCGAGTATCCGACTTACGACAGCTCGGACGACTGGAACTGGAAGTGGGATAATGCGGATCCCAAGCCAATTGGTTTCCAGAAATATACTATTACTCTTAACTCGGACACGGCATGCGACGGCATACGTGTGATCGGACAGGCTGGCGGAAGACAGAACTTCACGACATGCGCGGAACTTCGTGTTCAGGCATATCTGACATCTGCCGAGGCTCAGGAGGCAAAAGAAGCCGAAGAGATCCTCAAGGACGCCGAAAAAGCCATCCTTCGCAAATACTATAAGAGCAAATCCGGAGCATATAAGAGCGGTACGGCCATCGGGGAACCCGACAAGGGATGGACCCGTGTCGAAGCGGAGAACACAACTCTTTCGGGAGCAGCATCTGTTCATGACAATGGCATTTTCTCGAACGGCAAGGGAGTAGGCGGATTTACTTATGGCGATCAGGCCGGAATTCGTCCTGCAGGTGTAGCAGCAGATTTCTCGAATCTTGACCATATAACATTCACATTTAATTCTGCAAACGCCGGCGATACGGTTGCCAAACTTGCCTTCAACGGCGGTGGCAACAGATTCGGTGTAATAGTGAAGGTCAACGACGGCGATCCTTATATAGTCAATTTCGGTCTTTACTCAAACGACGGCAATACTGTCTGCTGGGATACAATCCCTCTCACGCTTAAAAAGGGAGAGAACACAATTATCATCTCCGGTGCGGTGCAGACGGACGACGAGGAACTCGCTCATACGTGGATCAATTTCGACTTCGTAGACGTTAAAGATCCCGCTGTATCGTATAGCGCTGACACAGGCAGCAACTTTGCGGCAATAACGACAGTTTCTGCGCTCGCAGTTATTAGCATTGTCGCACTTGTAAAATACAGCAAAAAAGAACACTGATTTAAAAACCATCTTTGAGATCCGGGCGGTTTTCCGCCCGGATCGTTCAAAAAACCCGGATATTATCTGGATCGGATAATAGGCAACATGAATCATAAAACCTTCTTAAACAGAACATTCATTGCAGTCTTATGTATTTTTTTGCTATGGACTTTTTTTGCCTGCAGTCATGTTGGTGATCCTGATGTGACAGATGAAACTACGGAAGCGGGGATTAGTGAAATGATAACTGGGAGCACGGCGACACTCGAAAACGATATAATTAAAACAACATTTGAAACCGAGCATGGGATTCTTGTCGGAATCACAGATAAGCGAACCGGACGTGAGTGGCTTGATTCAACCCGCTCTTTTTCGGGTTTCAATCTCTTCGTAGATAAATCAACCGGGAATATATGGAAATCCCACACATCGGGACCCAGTGTCGAAAAAATCAGACAAATATCTTTGAACGCGGATATGAAAAAAGTGATTTATGAAAATCGCCAGGTAATCCGAACTGTCCAGTCATTTCAGGCTGGGGATGGAAATATCACTGTTGAGCAGACCGTGACACTTGAAAACGGTTCAGATGCAGTGTGTTTTTCCGCAAAGATATCTAATACTTCAACAAACTGCGTTGTAACAAGTTTCCGGAATGTTACGATTTCCAATATAAATGACAACGAAGAAGGACTCTCCCTTCTCTGGCCTAACCGAGAGGGGGAAATATTCGAAAAAGCACTTAAACCGTCAACGACCGTTGCGTCAAATCTGACAGAAATATATCCCGTTCCTCTGTCGATGCAGTTTTGCAGTCTGTTTTCAAGTAAGGAAAGCCTGTATTTTTGCGTCAAAGATTTCGAAAGAGCATATAAAACCATATCGTTTTCTCATAATTCCGACGGGCTTGGTGAAATATCTTCAACTCTTTGGCCTTTTGTAAGGGCCGGGTCTGAAGAAACATGTCCCGAAATTGAAGTTGGAATTGTTTCAGACGGTAACAGTTGGTACACTCCCGCCGAAAGATATAGAAATTATCTTATTTCAAGCGGTTTTGACAAGGAACACGGTGAACTTGCCACACAGTGGGTTGGCCTTCATGAAAACGGCATGATAGGGTATCAGAACCAATATCACACCCGGTATGGCGAGATGATGAAGGTGGTAAGTGAGGGGAAACGCAATAACGGGATACCACTGACTGTTTTTCTTGGATGGCACAATGACGGATTCGATTCAAGATACCCCGATTATTGTTTCTCAGATGAGATAGGCGGTGAATCTGCATTTGCAAAAGCTATGCAGGACCTTGACAGAATTAAAGGTTACGCTGTTATATATGTTAATCTCAGGATCGCCGACAAACTTGGCTCATGGTTTAACACTGAAAATGAAAGCGGAATCAAATACGGTTTTTCCTGTGCCGTCAGGAACGATGACAACAGCGTAATACAGGAATCGTACGATTCCTCCGGACTTAGTTTTAATGTTATGTGCCCGATGGCATCCGAATACCGCAAGGCTATAACCGATGCAGGTGAAAGACTTGCAAAAAACGGGGCGGACGGTTTGTATCTTGATCAGATTGAGGAAATGCCGGCATCAATGTGTTTCTGCAAGGATCATGGACACAGAAACCCGGCAACGGCGTTCGCGGAAGGATACGACCTGATACTGAGCGAACTGACGGACATTTTCCGCAGATATAACGACAATTTCATTTTCATGTGCGAAGGAACGTGCGACGCCTATCTGAAATATATAGATGTCTGCGGCGGAAACTTTACACGCCTCATGGATTATGCGGAATATGCAAAGACGGAAGTCGCGCGATATATTATGCCGACAAAGTTCTACGGAAGAAAAACGTCAAAGACTGAAACGCGACATGCCGTAGACTACGGTCACGCGTTTGTAATAGGCAACGGAATATTTGCTCAGAATGTCAACTCGACCGCAAAGCGTCTGTCAGATCTTATGTACGCCAACCCGGAGATATATTTCACTGGGCGCTTCATCGATCATCGCGGTCTTGTATCCGAAATACCAGCGAATGTCTATCTGGGCATTTTCGTCTCATCAGACGGAAAAAACGCTTCCGTACATGTCTTCAACGAATCCGATACGGAAATAAGCTTTCCTGTCAAAATCGACGCGGGGCTGGCAGGGTTTAGCGGCGATCTGAAAGGAATCAGAAACACGGAAACCGGAGAGGATGCCGACCTTGATAATATAGTTATCCCTCCGCATGGAATCGTCGCTTATCTGCTAGATATCGGATAAATGCAATACTGGGGACCGGATATGCTGTATATTTTTCAAAAAGGATTTAATTATTCTCAGGACGGTCCGGGAAACAGGCTTGTCTATCATCTTCAGGGGTGCAATCTACATTGCCCATGGTGTTCAAATCCCGAGAGTATGCCGCTTCAGGGGAGTTTTATCGTTAAAAACGGGATTAAATCGAATACCAGGACAGAGGTTCCTGTCGGTGATGTTTATGATGAAATAATCCGGTCGCGTTCGCTGTTTTTTGACGGCGGGGGCGTGACATTCACAGGCGGAGAGCCAACGCTGCAGGCAGATGCGCTGATTGAACTATTGACACAGCTCAGGAATTCTGGCGTTAATACTGCGGTTGAAAGCAACGCTTCGACCGGCGGATTGCTGAAAATCGCTCCGCTTATCGATCACTTAATAATCGACGTGAAACATTATGATCCGGACGTATACCTAAGATTTACAGGCGGGAATCTGAAGATTGTTCACGATAATCTCTCAGCGCTTCTTGCGTCCGGAAGAAGAGTTCATGTCAGGATACCGCTTATCGGCTCATTCAATCTGCCGCAAGACGGAGAGTATATAGCGGCGCGAGGATTTGCAGACTTTTTTCGTTCGGCGGGTTTCGGCAATTCTCCCGGGAACATGACACTTGAAGGGCTGAAATATCACGAATACGGCAAAGACAAATGGGCACAGTACGGACGCAGTTATGACATGGATGAAAGTGCCCGTATACCGGATGAAAGATATAAAAAATTCATCACGTTAATGCGGGATGAATATGGTTTTGAAATTAAAAGGACATAGAATGATGAACGTTTTTCCGATTGATTCAAATGATATAACCGAACGTGCAAAGATATGCTTCAAAAACGAGAGGGCAAAAAAGAGACTCGACGGCTGGTTCCTTGCACGTGAAATCGCATGCGGAATATCCGATAAAACCAGGGATCTGCCTACTGAAATAAGAGCCGCGGAGGAACTGCGGGCAATACTTAACGATCTGCCGCTCTATATTGATGACAACGCTGTTTTTGCCGGAACGCAGAGTGACGCTTTTGCAAGGAGTTATGCTCTTATCAATCCGTCGTTCAGAGTTGAAACGTTTTCCGGTTATTGCGACCCGACAGCTGTGTTTGGAGATATAGAACCCGACGAGGACATAACACAGGAACGGATCAACCGCGTTCGCGAGTGGACAAAAGACAGCGATTACATAAAAAAGCTCAGCGCTGTATATGATAAGTATTCCGGATATACTGATGAAGTAGAGTTTTTTATAGAACAGGTAACCGGGCATGTCATACCCGATTTTCGTCCGCTACTTAAATACGGCGCATTGGAATTGATCGATCGGATTGAAAAAAAGTTGTTGGACACGTCTCTCGATTCGAAGCGCCGTATCAATTACAGGGCCATGAAGATCGCTCTGGAAGCACTCGTTTCTCTTTCGGGAAGATACCGGGCGATGGCGATCGAGAAAGCTCGTTATGCCTCAGATTCCAAACAGAAAGCGGTTTTTGGTTATTTAACGGAAGCCCTTTCACGCGTCCCGGCATACGGAGCAAGAAATCTGTATGAGGCCATCCAGTCGTACATGCTTGGATGGCAGGTGATGTGTATCGAGCAGGCCCCCAATCCGTTTGCGTTTTCAGTTGGCAATGCGGACAGAATATTCGAACCGTATCGGTTGATGGAAAATACCGACCGGGAAACCTCCGCTGCGCTATTCAAGCATTTTCTGGCGTTTTTCAACGTCGGTGACAGAAGCTGGGCGATCTCTCAGAACATACTCATAAGCGGAAAGGATAATGATGGCAAGGATTTGACGAATCTGTCATCGTACGCTCTTCTCGACGCGTACTACGACATGAACCTTCCTCAGCCTATTTTATCAGTAAAACTTCATAAGAATACCCCTGACGAGCTTTACAAAAATCTCGGAAGATTTTTCTTCACACCCGGTTGTCTGACTCCGTCGATGTTCAACGATGAAACCATTTTCCCGATTCTCAGAAACGCCGGTATTGATGAAAATGACATTCCGGATTATTCCGTTGCCGGATGTCAGGAACCGTTGATTATGGGAAAGGATAACGGTAATACGACAAACTCCTGGCTTAACCTTCCCAAAATACTGGAGCTGACACTGAACGAAGGAATATCCTCCATAACAGGCAAACGCCTAGCTGGAGACTATTCAGGGAATTATGAAACAGTTATTCACGATCTGCGCGGATCATTTTACCGTAATGCAGAGAAAGTTATAGCTGAAATGACGGACGCGGCAAACGGTGCGTCAAAAGCAATTGCCTGCCTTCCCGTGCCGTTCCTGTCGGTGTTTATGGGTGGAATCGAGACCGGAATCGACATGCGCGATACGGAAGAGCAGGGCACTGCTTATAACGGAAGCGGATGCCTGATACACGGTCTGTCAGTGCTTGCCGATTCGTTTGTTGCCGTTGATCATCTTATCAAGGAGCGTCCGGAAGACATAAAAAAATTACGCGAAGCGCTGAATAACAATTTCGAGGGATTTGACGAGCTCCACCAGTATCTTATCTCATGCCCGAAATACGGAAACAATATACCGGAAGTCGACAACGAGGCAGTCGAAATCGCCGCAAAGATCTCCGACATGGTGGCTTCGAGGATGAACTATCTCGGGAATCCGTTCCGCCCGGACTGGTCGAGCCCTTCGACTCACCTGACTTATGGCTATCTGGTCGGAGCAACTCCCGACGGAAGAAAAGCAAGAGAACAGCTCAATTACGGGGTTGATCCGCTTTACGGAGAAGCCGGTAACGGACTGGGATTCCGTATCTTGTCTGCTCTGAAGCTCCCGTATGGAAAGTTCCGCGGAGGTTATGCTTCACACTTCGGGATCGATCCGAAATTCTTTACCGCTGAGGAATTTGAAGAAAAAGGAATTCAGTTTCGCGACAGGGTATTTAAACCGTTGTTCTTTAATGAAACGAACAACAACACTGCACCGTCATATCTGTATGTCAATGTTACAACTCCGGAAATGCTTCTTAAAGTTCTAGCAAATCCGAAAAAGTATGCTCCGTCGGGAGTCTATATTATGAGAATTCACGGAACGTTTGTCAATTTCCTTGATCTGTCACCGGCAATTCAGGAAGACATTATAAAGCGTCTTGATCCCGGATCGACAGAACTGTGAGTGTGGTTAATGTACTCAATCGGACTTGACATAGGAACGACATCTATCTGCGGCATACTTCACGATGCGGACAGCGGAAAGATTATAGAAACAAGAACGGAGAAAAACGACTGTTTTCTTCCCG
>JAEEGL011733382.1_pt1 | contig 18272 bp, 15 predicted proteins | sample 9134231 | NCBI WGS metagenome assembly JAEEGL01 (sample SAMN16246548, study PRJNA631951) | gut metagenome | biome: gut microbiome; feature: rumen; material: fiber-attached | host: Bos | place: Iran: Karaj | collected 2018-10 | reverse complement strand
CCATCGCCCTGCGAACCTACGCCCTTTCCGCCATAGGTCCATTGTTTGATAACGGGATCAGCCAATACCTCATGTAGTTTAGGCGATGATAGTTCTTCTGGACACATCGGGGCCACAGCCTGATCGAACAGAGTCTGGGCACCCACCATCAGCTTTCCTAAGGCCTCAGCATCGCCCTCAGCCATATATTTGATAGCAAGGTTTATTATTCGCTGATTATCCTCACCAAGCGCCTTTTGCTCACGTTGCTCCATCTCATTCGATGCAAAAGGAAATCCCTTGTTCAGGTCGCGTAATATCTTAATGGTATCCTTTTCAGCGCATAAGTCGGCAAACACCCAATACAAATGTTTTTTTACATTCAGTGTTTTCACCTCCACCTCATCACCATCAAAAGTCATCAGGTTAGGCTTAACACCAAATGCACACGCCTGATCCAAACGACCGCATCGACTCGATGTTCGCAGTTCTCCCACGTAGGCAATATTCATCTCACCCATGGTGTTCAAGTTCAGTCGATAGAGCTTGTTGAAAGCACGAGCCACCAGCACACAGATAGCCGCACTCGACGACAACCCACTCTTCATAGGCAGTGTCATCCGCTTCAGCGTAATCTTTACTCCACCTACCTGATACCACTCTAGCATATAGCTGGCCACACCTGCACAATAGCTAAAGAAAGATCCGCTTTTAGCCACAGTTTTCAGTTCAGCCTCACTCATCCTGCACGAAAAGTCCTGCCACACCTCAGCTATCTCAGGAGCTTCACTATGCATCTCGAAGATTGTACTCTTCTCCACCTCCGCATAGATGCCCTGCTCTATACCTGTTACAATCGACGCACCAGGCACGATATCCGCATTCATCGTGCGGTATTTTCCAGCCCAGTCGGTATGCTCACCAAATAAGCACAAACGACCGGGGACAAATAATTCTAATGCCATTGTAATTTACTATACTACCACTGTCTTCTTTCTGACAATTTACATTATTCCCTCTTCACGTAAATGTTTCTGCCAGTTCCAGGCATTTGCCAGTGTATCCTTTAAAGGTACTTCTGCCTTCCATCCCAGCACATTGTTAGCTTTGGTGCAATCAGCATACACCTGTTCCACATCGCCGGGACGGCGTGGTGCAATGTGGTAGTTTACCTTTACGCCTGTAGCTTCTTCAAAAGTCTTCACTAGTTCAAGCACCGACACACCATTACCCGTACCAAGGTTAAACACCTCTACAGGCTCTGTCTCTTTCTCAAGCATACGAGTAATAGCTAACACATGAGCCTTGGCCAAATCTACCACATCGATATAGTCGCGGATACAAGAACCATCACGCGTATTGTAATCATCGCCAAATACACTCAACTGTTCACGTATACCCATTGCTGTCTGTGTGATATAGGGCACAAGATTGAGGGGCACACCTATTGGCAATTCACCTATCAATGATGATGGATGAGCACCAATTGGATTGAAATAACGTAGCAAAATACTCTTAACAGGCACACCAGCAGCTACTGTATCACGAATAATCTCCTCACAAATCTGTTTAGTATTACCATAAGGGCAGTTTGCCGGCAGAATAGGGCTTTGTTCATTTACAGGCACCTGCTTGGGTTGACCATACACTGTACAACTTGAAGAAAAGACAATACCTTTCACACCATACTCCGGCATCAAATCAAGCAAATTCAGTAGTGACACCAAATTATTACGATAATACTCACGTGGTTTTTCTGTTGACTCTCCTACAGCTTTATAGGCCGCGAAATGAATGATCGCTTTTATATCACCATATTTTTGGAATACATTTGCCAAAGCCTCTTTGTCACAACAGTCTATCTTTTCAAAAACAGGTTTCTTACCTGTAATCTTAGCGATATTATCAATCACATCAGCCGAAGCATTGAAAAGACTATCTACTATCACAGGCTCGTAACCTGCATTCTGCAACTCAACAACGGTGTGAGATCCAATAAATCCAGCACCACCAGTAACTAATATCTTTTTCATAATAAACCTTTTTTATTATTGTCATTAAACCAATCTGCTAATGCGTCTTCGAATTTCCATTTCATCTGATACCCAGACGAAGCCATCTTCTTACCACAGATATTGGTTGATATCTGCAACTTCTTCACTCTAGCAGGACAGATACCCATAGGGCTACCAACCATCTTAGCACAAGCAGCCATTGGCATAATGATACTATTGGGGATATATGGTACTGATTGCGACAGACCTGTTACCTTTTTCATTGCCTTTACTATCTGCTCGATGGTATATGCTGGTTCAAAGGTGCAATTAAAAATATCAAACGATGTCTTACGTTCCTCTACATTCCATAGGATAAAGCGCACCAACTCTTTTACATATACACAGGCCTTGATGGTATCCTTACGTCCAGGATAAGCAAATGTATGCTTGCGGATGCCCCAATACAGACGCGAGAAGTTGCCGTTCTCACCACGACCGAATACCACTCCTGGGCGAACAATAGTCAGTTTTCTACCTTCACCACCTTTCTGCCATGCCATGTGAATCTTCTCTGCCACAAGTTTCGATATGCCATAAGGTGTGTTTGGTGTTGGCAGCGTATCCTCTGTCTTCAGTTGTTCAGAGGCGCCATACGGTGCAATGCTCGATGTAAACACCATATTCTTGATGCCATACTTCTCTGCAAATGCACACACGTTCTCTGCTCCACGGATATTCGTTTCAAAATACTCAATATCCTCGTGCCCAGGTGTACGATGCACGGCTGCAAAGTTAAATATCACATCCTCTACTGTAGGTGTAAAAGGCAGTTCACCTATTGGTTTTCTGATATCACACTCTATATAGGACGATCCTAGCTGCTCACCATCCCTAACCGCAGGCTTATAGTTCTTCACCACAGGGTTAGGAGTTCCAGGCTTTACTATATCCAGATTCCACACCTTGCCCTCAGGATGTACTTCATTCAAAAGATTCGTGAGGTGGGTTCCGATGAATCCTGTTCCTCCAAAAATAATATAGTTCATACTTTGATTACTTACTCATTATATTTCTTATCATATTCCATTGCCATAACGTCAAGGTTATATTCGCGTTCAACATCATTATGAGCAAGCTCTGTCATAATCTTTGCATCAACCTTCCCGTCAACTATATCCCTGAGTACTGTTACATATTCACTCAAATTGTTGCATATATATCCGTTTCTACCAGAATCTATGACATCTCTGTTACCTATCACATTGCTTACAACACACATTTTTTTTAGGTACATAGCTTCAAGCAGTGAAAGAGGTAACCCTTCCCAAAGTGAGGGCAAAAGAAAGACATCGCACTCTTCCAATATCTTAAGTGCATCTATCCGACTAACCCACCCTGTAATTTTTATGTTTGGTGATGTCAATTCTGCTCGCAAATCCCCTTCACCAATCCAAGTAAACTCCACATCAGGTAATTTCTCAGCAATCTGGTTGAATAAAGCAGGATTTTTTTGACATAATATACGCCCACTCGTACAAATCTTAATAGGTCTCTTTTGGGAATCATAATCTCTTACATATTCCTTTATAGCATAAATATTGATGCCATTGTTCACATATGTAGAATTACCCGAAAGTTTTCTTGCCTCTTCATATTCTCCTTTTCCACAAGCAATGGTCTTTGCTCCTGTCATAGCGCACATCCACTCCAAAGTCCAATAAAGTTTTCGTTTAAGGAAAGTACCTCCTTGCATCAAGAACGAATAGCCGTTTGGCGTATAAAATACATTCCCTCGCGAGCAGTCCAACGCGATACGACCGACAAATCCTGAAGCCGTAGAGTGAAGATGTATAATGTCTGGACGTATTTCTTTGCAAAGTTTCCTTACTTGAGTATATGCATTTGGGTTTAAGACCGTACCAAGAGCACCTTTAAACACATTCATCTTAATCATGTGTACACGTCTATCAAACAAGTTCTCAACATCTAGAGGTGTCAATGGTCTTATACCATAAGCGATATACACCTCATACTCATCAACTTGCCTTTTTACAAGATCTTGTACGAATGTCAATACTCCTGTAGCGAAAGGCTCTGCAATATGTAAAATCTTCTTCATAAAGCAATTCTCCTTACATAATAACACTCTGATAACGAAATCATACCGATTCCCATCAATAACGCATTTTTCTCGTCGTTAGCATACATTACATTCATATACAAACACTTTTTATTAAATTTCGTAGATTTATAAAGTAAATATGAAAAATGACGTATACGCTCAAAAGGGTACCATTGAGGCACCAAATCGGGCTTTTACGCTATATTCAAATTAAAAATTTAGATTTCTTTATCTTTTGAGCCAATCGTCTGTGGAAGAAGACTAGCACAATTTAAACCGCGATTAAATTAGCTTTCAAATAGAGCCTATAGTAGAGCATCTTAAGCCTTTTCCCAATTTCCCGTCAGCATAGCTATCAGCTTCAGAAAATTCTTTATATCGCTTTGAGACTCTTTATAATCTTTACGCATTACATCTATAAAGTACCATAAGTTCTCAATGATATTGCCTTGTCCTTCCATGAGTTTACGATAGAAGTCTAGTTGCTCCAGTAGTTCGTCCCTGTTTATAGCCCCCCCACAATACGTTTTTCACGCTTACTTATCTCAGGGCAAAACAAGAATCTAACAACTCAAATCTTTGAAGGTATTTATCTATATATGAGCCAGCTATTCCTCAAAATACCCTCTTTTTAATGAGAGAAACTAACAAATTCCCCCTTTTGGTAATAATTTTATAATATAGGCTATTATTTGACTTCTCACCTGAAGAGGTTACATTAGTACCATGACGACGATATAAAATAAGTATATCATCCATAAAATGATACTTAAATTTTGTCATTCCAAGCATTCCTATCCAATAATCATGAGCAATAATCTTTTCTGGGAAAGGAAGACAGTAATCGAGAACTTCTCGTTTGAATGCCATACAACAACCAAGCCATCTTGTTTTCCAAAAATTAGCAAGAAATCCAGGATTATGATGCATCGTTGAATAATACGATTTACCAAGACTTCTTCCCAAGCCATCTATTAGCTCTGCATCATGTACAACCAAATCATAATTATTCATATTATTCAATACAACATTTACTTTATTTGGTTTCCATACATCATCCTGATCGGCAAGAAAAATCACATCACCATGTGCATGCCGCATAGCATTCTCGAAGTTCTGTACAAATCCATGTTTCCCTTCATTATTATACAACCTTATTCTTTGGTCATTAAATGATTGAATAATACTTATAGTATTATCCTTACTCCCATCGTCAGAAACAACAAGTTCATCTTCATTAGATAGTTGAGATAAAATACTTGTTATTTGTTCCCTTATATACTTCTCACCACAATATGTGGCCATACAAACGCTTATCATCGCTTTATAAATTTGTATATTTTCTTTAAAACATAGCTAATGAGACCAAGATCCTCTCGAACCACAAAAAAGAAGTCCTTGGTATACTTCTCGTCACGACTTCCAGTGGCACTAACCCCCATGCAATTGAAATATGAAACACAAACAGGAATATAAGTAAATTTCACTTTGTTCCATATTCTAATATTATATATATAATCTGCCAAAGTCGGGAACTTAAGATCGTATTGATATTTTTTATAGATATTTTTAGGATAAAAAATACATTGATGACAAATATTCTCACAAGAAAACATCAATTTTGAGAATTTACCCTTATAAATATCATTCCTACTATTTCGAAATACATTCCCATAATAAACACTGTTGATGTCATTAAAATATTTCACCACCTCTGATAACACACTATATGACATAAAATGATCATCAGCCCCAAGAAATATTATATAATCACCTGTTGCTAGTTGCAATGCTTTATTCATTGCGTCATATATACCAAAATCCTTTTCACTTATCCATTTTATATACGGCATATTATTAGCATATTCTTTAATAATGTCTACCGTAGAATCTGTTGATTTCCCATCAATGATGACAAGTTCTTTATTGTCGTATTTTTGATTAACTACAGACTCTATAGCCTCTCTTATGACTGAAGAGCAATTAAATGTAACTATTGCGACTGATATCTGAGGATTATTCATTTTTAATTATCGTTTTATTACTAATCATATATGAACCAAAGGTAAAAACAAACAGACTTGTTATAGGATATTCTATAAACTTTTCATTCGACTGCATTGCTAAAATTGCAATTAGAATAAAAAATATATCTTTTTTAAATCCCAATTGACGCAGTCTTAAAATGAGAACGACAATGAAAACAACAAGCCAAATTAAACCAAATGCTGCAGAAAATGTTAACAAGCCCGAACTATTGGATGTATTTCCTAGATTTGTTGACGTTGTCCAAAAATCATGGGTTCCTAATCCATAGCCCAGAAAAGGTCGTTCTATTGTCATTTTGTATAATGCCAAAGCATCTGCGGCTCTTGCAGTTGTTGAGACTTGTGATTCCACAGAATCATTTACAAACAACTTGTTTTGAACAGTTTCACTTGAAAAAATAAAAAGAGCTATTATAAACGAAATTGAAATAATAAGCAATTCAATTATAAATTTGTGTCTTGATTTTATTTTCAGTGAAAGAACAATCGACACTAACAACAACATCAATGAAATATAACTACCCGTTGAAAAAGTCATAACAGATCCAATTCCAATTACAAGAATCTTCACTAAATCTCCTTTATACCACTTCCATCTTCTGAAATTATCAAAGTACAACCACAAGACAGTATTTAGAACGATCTGGCATGCTCCTGGTTCATGCCAAAAGCCACTAAACCTGTGAAAAATATAAGGCCATCCTAATGTATAGCAATAGAACATTGTATAATCATTTGCCTTTTCCAGCTTAAGAGTTGTCGTAGGTATAAATTCCAATTCATTCAATAAAAAAATAGGTATACCTAACAATGTAATGACAAAAACAATGTTTTTTAGAATATTTCTAAAATAGTAAAAATTATATGAAGAGATTATATAATAGGCAGCAAGTAAGGCAACTATATACCCCAACAAATTCCTATCATCATACTGATGAGAATAATATGAATCACCAATAATAGCCAAAAACACCACAAACATAACAAACCACCAAGAAGAATTTCGCATAATTCTAGGATAACATCTACTATGATTTATACGGAATTTGTTTAAAAAGCCTACTGTCAAAAGAATTATATATGTAACAGCAGGTGACAACAAATACATATAAAAGATTGACCCAGATGTTAATACAAATAAGACAACTATGCTATAATCAATAATCCTATCTTTAAATGAAAGCATAGGATTATGAATTATTAATCGCATATCATTTAACTGTATTGTTTTGTTAATTTCCATTCAAAAGAATTAGTCAGTGAGTAATATCTAATAAAACTTGACGATATATGGTTAATCAAATACAAAAGACGTATCACTTGATTTGATCATATGAAGTTAGCATTACGACTCTCCCTTCTCCATTTGCATTAACCAACTCATAAAAATAATCATAAACATCTCTATTTATTATCTTGCACATTGGTAAAACACTATATGCTTTGGTATATTTTGTAGCTTGACAAACACTATTAGAAACAAAACCGATAACAAACTCCACCGAAGAAAGATCCAAAAATTCAGAGGGAATGTATGCAGGAATTATATCATCGCATATATTTTCCAACAAAGGATGATTTCCAAGTCTAGGATGACCTTTCATTATGACCCTATATCCTTTTTCTTTTAAAACCTTTACAATCTCAATATTCATACTATCGTAATTCTCTTTTGTCTGAAATTCGAATCTATATGGCTCAGTCATTAGAAGAACAGTCTTTTTACCACTATCACATAATGGGAATTGATATCTTTCATATATACGAGTATCTTCACAATATTTTTCTTTGTATTTATAGTAATCAACATCTAAGCAAAGGATATGAAAGCTTTCTGTCCATGAATATCTGAAATGATAACCATATACTAAACTATAAATAAATTCCAAAAGATAGTGTAATTTGGATATATTAACTCTATTAATATATTTTCCTCCTAAAGGAACCATGTAATTCCGACTAGCCCTATCATGCAAAATGGTTTGAGGGTATTTCTCAAGTTCTTTCAAATACAAACCCATAAATACACTATTTGTAACCCAATCGGAAAAAAATACTTTGACATCAGATTTTTCATCTATCCCAATCATCTTTATAATCTTCTTAGCATTCCTCTTGTTCTGGAAATAGTTATAATTGTGATATTTTATATCATAATCCTTTGTGTATATAATTCTAGCATTTAATCCTAATTTTAAGAAGAATGTATAAAGGCCAATTAATGGAAGAAGTATGTAAACTTGGCGTTTTTTTCTTTGTTCTTCCTCGAAACACTCTAATGTCATACCGATTTTGGCCGGTGCCAAACAAAAAATCACACTTATTTTGTTCTCCATCTTAATTTATTATTTAAATAGTTTATACAATACAATCTAACTAACTTTTTTTCATCCTGTGTAAGCACTATAACCCAAGCACATAGCAAGATAATTATAATAGTAAACAAGACATGTCCAATAAAAACAAAAAAATCCGGATTTTCCGGTTTAAAACTATATGCTATTAGTAATGTGACAATAACAAACATAACCAAACGCAAGTACACCGAGTAAAGATATTCAACAAATCTAACTCTAATTATCAAACAACTATAATATGATTTGAACATACTTATAATTAATGCAGACAATACATATATCAAATAAGGAATATAGATTGGCGATTTAGCCCAAAATGAGAAAATAAGAACTACAAAGAACCCCGCAAAAATACCATTTTGAATCAATTCAAAAGACCTTATTTTACCACTAGCACGTACCAATGTATTTGAAGTTATTGCAAAAAAAGTCATTAATTGACTAAGCATTAACAAAACGATAAACATATCTGTATATTGAGGAGGATCCAAAAGCCACAAATTTAAAATATAACGAGAATCTATTATTAAAGGTATAGCCATTAATGAAAGAAGTACATAAGCAAGTTTTGTACCTGTAAAATGTAATCTCTTTACAATATCATAATTTTGGGATGCGTAATTTTTGGTTATCTGAGGAAATAAAGACAAGATAAAATTATTACACAGATTTTGAACAGCACCGTTTACTTGATTTGCTATTCCAATAGCAGCATTTATAAGAACCCCATAAAACATATTATAAAGAATACTTATACCTTGTATAATGAGCAAATAAGATATGCCACTCAATGTCGTCCATGAAAAAAAACCAAATATCTCACGCACCAACTTCTTATCAATAAAAAATAAATATTTCGCTTCTGAATAGTACTTAACGCAATAAAGAAAATATAAAAACCTAGTAACAAATTGGATACAAAAGAACAAAAAGGCATATATAATTAATTTGTCTACCGGCAAAAATTCTATAAAAGACACTATAATGACATTCAATACATATCCCAATATGTCAATATAAGCAAACGACTTCATATTCTCATATGCGACAAGAAGTGAACTATAAGGTATTGCCAAAGTATTTACAATTAATGTAAAAATACCAAATTCCATACAGAATAATGCAGCCTCAACTCTGTCAGTAGGTATATTTAGATAGTTATAAAAGAACAATAGGCCTATAGTTTGACAGAGAAAAAAAACCAATAGTGAAATCAGAATCTGTATGTTTATTATTGAAGAAAAAACTCTTCTTACTCCTCCATGCTCTGGACTTCCCATTTCATAATTCAAGTATCTCTGAGAAGAAGCGCTCATTGAAGAATTAAGAAAACCAAAAAGAATAACAAATCCCCCCACAACACTATAAACGCCATAATCCTCAACACCCAAGACTTTTAGCAACTGTCTCGAGGTATAAAGATTAAGTACCAGAGCGAACAAAGATCTTATATATAGATATATTGTATTTTTAAGAATGCGTTTTGACGAATATTCCATTTTCTCAAATCAAAATAATCATTATTTGATTTCACCTTCTTACCCTGCCACTTGAATCACCATTCATAAGACTCTCAACCTCATCTGTAGTAACCCAATTAAAATCACCTTTTAATGTATGCTTTATGCAACCGGCTGCAGTAGCAAACTCCAAAGCTTTACGATCATCTTTATAATGAATCAAACCAAAAATCAAACCACCCATAAATGAATCACCACTACCAACACGATCAACTATATCTGTAATTTCATATCGCTTGGAAATAAACAGTTCATCACCATTGTATAGTACAGCACTCCAAATATTATGATTTGCATTAATTGCACCTCTAAGTGTCACCACCATTTTTTTACAACGGGGGAATCTTTCCATCATCTGCTTGCATACACTCATAAAACCATTTTGATCTATATAACCATTAGTCTTTGATGCATCAAAATTCTCAGGCTTTATTCCAAAGACCTTCTCACAGTCCTCTTCATTGCCAAGAATAATATCAGAGCCAGCCACCATTTCTGGCATAACTTCAGATGCCGTCTTACCATATTTCCATAAGTTCCCACGATAGTTAATATCGCAACTGACTGTAATACCAAGTTTGTTGGCCGTTTGTATAGCTTTCATGCATTCAGACGCAGCATTTTCAGACAATGCAGGCGTTATGCCTGTCCAATGAAACCAAGTGGAATCCTTCAGGATTTCCATCCAATCTATACTTCCTAATTCAATCGAGGCTATGGAACTTCCCTCCCTATCATAATAGACTTTAGAAGGCCTAGCATTGCTACCCGTTTCCAGATAGAGAATACCAATACGTTTGCCACTACGCTGAATATGATTAACCCCCACCTTATGACCTCTTAAATCCATAATACAACGTTCTGCAACAGGATTATCTGGCAAACATGTGACGTAGTCTGTATCAATCCCATAGTTTGCGAGAGACACTACTACATTAGCCTCTGCTCCCGCATAACTTACATTAAACTTATCTGTTTGTATAAGTCTGAGATAATCAGGTGCGCCTAACCGCACCATGATTTCTCCAAAGGAAACTACTTTCATCTCTATTTTTTTAAACTCTTACCTATCAATAAAGGAAAATACTTGTAACATAATAAAATTGGCAAATACGAAATTGCAATTATGAGTGTAGTTAATATAAATGGAGAGATATAATCATCATATTGGAAATAAGGCCAAAGATAGTACAAAAGCGTCTGATGAATACAAACCAACAATAATGTTCCCGTTGAAATACGTACAATAATGGTATTATTCATTTTAAATAACATCTTAAACAGTTCTATTAAAAGAAAAGCAATACCATATGAAACAATGACAAACAAAAAAACATTTTTTCCTGCGACATTTCTAAACAAATTAACCTCTCCAACAAAACAATAGCCTATAATAAAAAAAACAAAAACACCCGCTATATACGATAGAACACTTTTTTTAAAAGGAATCTTATTTACTAAAGTAATTCGCGGGTTCTCCTTCATCAAAAAACCAAACACAAAATAGTGATAACATAACAACGTTGTAAATAACTGAAAATAATCATTATCTAAATCTAATATTCCTAAGAACAGAATCACTATGCTCAAAAACAACCCAAGGATTGAAAAAAAAATCATTTTCTTAACATCAAATATAGAACTAATAATCCTCATTATTATCAATGATACCAAAAACCACATAGCTCTATAATTGGATGGTAATTGTTCCTGATTTCCAAAAACAATATTAACAAACGTACATTTCAGACATATGGGCGGAGTAATTATTATTAACAGTATATTATATATTAGATATGGAATATATAAATATATAAAAGACCGTCTCAACTCTTCTTTAAAAGACCTTTTTTTATACAAAAGTCCTGATAAAATGAAGAAAAATGGCATATGAAACAGGAAGCATAATTCGGAGAACTTTGCATTTGGAATATGAGCATAAATTACAAGAAAAATTCCAAAGCTCTTTGCCCAATCTATCCAAACAACACGATCTTTCATATTAGACTAAACTATGCTCTTTAAAGAACTCTATCACACGCTGTAAATCGTTTGGGGTATCAACTGCAATAGTATCAGATTCAACTTCAATGAACTGAACCTTGTAGCCGTTTTCTATGAAACGGAGTATTTCAATATCTTCGACGGCCTCGATCTTAGCTTTACCATACTTCTTTCCGTATTCACAATAGAACTTCAGAGCCGCCGGAGTAAATCCATACACACATACCTGCTTGTAGTATGCATAATCAATACTCCCCTTAGGATATGGAGCTGTAGATCGAGTCAAATAGATACCAATACCCTCTTTGTTAGTTATTACTTTAGGTACAGTAAAATTCACGACATCAACAGGGTCTGTAATTTTAGTCATCAAGTTAGAAACCTGCAAATCTGGATTACTAAAGAAAGGCTCTATGGCTTTCTTCATTACCTCTGGCTCCATCAGGGGCTCATCGCCTTGTATGTTCACATAGAGATCCGCAGGAATCTTCTCTGCGACCTCACCTAAACGGTCAGTACCTGTGCGATGGGATGTTGAAGTCATCACACATTTCATGTTATTTGCCACACATGCATCATAGATGCGCTTATCATCTGTTGCAACATAAAGTTCATCAAAAAACTCAACTTCTGAAGCATGCTTATAAACCCACCATATCATAGGTTTACCACAAATGTCTGCTAAGGGTTTCCCCTGAAATCTGCTCGATTCATAGCGAGCTGGAATTACGCCAATAATTTTCATATTCTTTTAAATAAATTGATATACTGATTCTATATTTAATTCTGGATAAATAGTCGGTGTTAAAGAAATTATCTTTTCTCCTCTTACTCTCTCAAACTCATTGAACAGGGTCATATTCTCATTACTAAGAGCCACCTCTTTTTCTGAGAGGACACTGCCTGGATAACCATCGTATCCAACCACATAGACCTTTCTACGGCTTAGATTCAATGCTGTTTGAATTGCCAATGTTGTGCATGAGTCCGCATATTCTTTCGTAAAATCTATTGACAAGAGTTCAAAAGTAGACTTCTGTGCAAAATCTGGGACATCAGTACCTAGCTTTCTAGGATAAGGCGGCAAAACGCATTGTCCTTTATATTCTCCCGCACTGACATTTTTTATCAATCGCTTAGCTTCCTTTCCTATCAGACAGTAATACTGAGGGATATCAATATTTTTGAATAATCCTGCATGACGTGCTGTCGCAAAAACCAAAGCTATAGATTTTTGACTTTCAATAAAAGATTTAATACCTTCATAATGATCATGTGGCGTATTACCTCCGCCAATAATCAAAACATCCTCAACCTTATTTGTTTGAAGGATTGGATATTTTGCATTATCCATGACATGATCCTTTCGGTTTTGCAAACTACGGACAATGGCATCAAATGAATAGACACGATTTGTCACCAATTCCATGACTTCTTTTTGAGGAATAGAATTTGCTCCCGATATCATATAAGGAAGTTGCGTTCCCCAGCGGTATTTTTCGTACAAGGGTGTGAAGGTCGTGATGACATCTCCCAAAACATTAAAATCCACCTCAAGCCCTTCCTTATTCAGATATGTCAACAGTAATTCCATATTTAGATTACCTGCGCCACGTCCCATACCGAGAATTGTTGCATCCACAAAGTCAACTCCACAATCTATAGCAGTAATCGTGTTTACTAACCCCATCTGAAGATTATTATGTCCATGAAATCCTATTGGACATGTGGTTTTACTTCTTACTATCTCTATAATATCCTTTACTTCTTTCGGTGTAACACCACCAAAGGAATCAACCATACAGAATAAATCTGCGATTCCATTAATCTGATTGAGTTTATCAAGAAAAGCTTTATTAGAAAGCCATGTTGACATATACATAACATTGAAACCGACTTCAAATCCATAGGTCTTAACTGCCTTTGCAAGTACAATTGCTCTATCGATATTCTTGGGATCAATGGCTAGTCGAATCATGTCGGCATAACCAACAATAGGCTTTAGAAGATTATCTAGATCTGATGGCAGTGTACTTTTCTCATTGATCATAACTGCAATCTTCTTTGTTGAGAGGTTGCGAATCTTCTTCAACTCTGCCACAGGCGAATACCCAAATTTACCAAGATATTCTTTGGACGGATTGTTTCTATAACCAACTTCTAGATAATCGACTGGGAGGTTATTCATTGCATCAATATACGATTCAACAACGCCCTCATTAAAATCCCAATCCGTATAATAGCCCCCATCACGGAGCGTACAATCAAGAATGTGATAATATTTCTTCATATGTTTATAGTTTAACAAAAGGAGATGCACAGGGAGTATAAACAATAATTCTACGGCTGTAACCTCACAAAAAATATATAAAGTAGATCAATTAACTAATTTCAGACATGTTGGACATACATATGCGCTGGGAATCTGTCCAATAAGGAACTGTGATAACAAAGGTTTCTTTTACTTTTGTTTTATCAAGAACAGAATATGCTGGGCACTTAACGGGAATTGGGAATTCATATTAGTGGCAAGGGTGGATGTCGCACTCTGTAATGCCTGCAATCTCTGCTATCATCTTTGTGAAGTCAAACCTAGAACATACGCTCCCAATTACTATAGCAATAAACACCTGTATTCTAGATATTTTGTTCGCCATAAAGTATTGTAAGGCCATAAACACCTGTGGGAGTGCATTTCTGTTCCTCCTTGCATGGCATGTTATAGGGTTCGCCACCAAATACATCATCGGTACTGGTATGGACCAACAGGCCATTAACTTCCTTCATGACAATAGCTAAGTTCTCTGGAGCTGTTGCATTCAGTTTCTCAACTAAAGCGTACTTCTCTAGATCCTCAGCTCCATCCACATTCGTGCATGCAGCAGAGTTAACAATCACATTGATATCATTGTCGACTACCATTTTTCGGATAGTATCAAGGTTTGCAATTTCAAGAATTGAGCTTTCCAGCCCTTCAATCTCGACAACATCAGCAAAGAAGTACTTATCCTTTAAGCCCTCAGTAACAATGCGCAACTCATTGCCCAACTTTCCATTGGCTCCTGCAATATAAAAATCATTAAATATTTGAATCTCCTGTACGTTTTATATGTACAAATCTATTTTTATATCAAAAGGACTATCAAAATCCTTTAATAAAGGATGTTTTATATCTTTGTCACTCAGGATGGCTTTATCTTTGATGTGCCAATCAATGCCAAGTGAATCATCAAGAATACTGATTCCGCCATCAGCCTCGGGATGATAAAACTCATCGCACTTATACTGGAACACTGCTGTTTCACTAAGTACAGCAAAACCATGAGCAAAGCCCTTAGGAATGAAGAACTGACGATGATTATCCTCGGTAAGCTCTACAGCCACATGCTGACCATATGTAGGTGAGCCCTTACGGATATCCACAGCCACATCGAGTACAGCACCCTTTACACAGCGTACCAGTTTGCTCTGAGTATAGGGAGGGCGCTGAAAATGCAGGCCACGCATCACACCATAACTTGATTTGCTCTCATTATCCTGAACAAAGGTAATAGGGCGTACTTTCTCATTGAACACTCTCTGAGAGAATGACTCAAAGAAGTAACCACGTTCATCCTTAAATATACGTGGCTCTATGATTACTACGCCATCAATATTAGTTTTTATTACTTCCATCGTTATGTTGTTTTGATCCTTATTGACATAGGGACAGGTGTTGTGACAGGTTTAGGATTATATGAGTTGGTATCTGAGAATCCGGGTGTGGATTAAATTATCCAATAAATAATCTTGGCCGGGATTAACCAACATGCGGTCAAACTCAGATCTTATCAATTTTATTATCAACTACACATTGTAATTATCTCGTTTATCAAATTTCTGACATCATCAAAAATCTCGGCATCAGTCATTTCTTTGGCTATCTTCTTCTTGTCAATGCCGAAATGATTACACAAAGGAAGAAATACTTCTTTTGCATCAGCATCAAACAGACGACCATTCGATGTCGTCTTATTCGATTCTTTGTAATCAGCAGGATAGACCAGACCAATGCCAGCCATATATGTATCGAAATCTGCTTCAGCCTGTTCCAAAGTCTTGCCAGGACTCTTGACTTGTATCATCCGTGTAATGGCAGGTTTGCAGAATAGGTAACTCTCCATCTCCCATCTCCGCCATGTCCTATATCTCAACTCACATCCATTACTATCATGCCTATCAGGCATTCCCCTCAAACTCATATTGGCATTTATACTAGCGTATGACTCATTATCTCGGTCTGAAAGGCTAATACACTTCAAATCGTGTATCTGCGCTGCCAAATACTCATAGAGTACCTTTCTTTCCTTATGATGGTCAGCTCGCGGCCAAACAACAAGATTAGAAGGCCAATGGCTATATTTTTCGCAGAAGATTTTAAGATAATCAGCATCGGTCTGATTTTCGACAAACAGAATTCGCTTATAACGCTGAATGGACTCCATAAGTGGATGATAATCTGAACCAAGCCCCGATAGGAGTCGAATCTTAATATTGTCATCTGACAAATAATGAATTGACTGTCCGTCGATAAAAAGTATCTTTTTAAAATCGAAGGTTTTAATCACCTCAGACGAATGAGTTGCTACCAATACCTGTTTATTCTTCTTTTTAGCAATATCTTCAAGTAACGAGAGCAACGTATTTTGAAGAGAACAATGCAGGTGAGCATCTGGTTCGTCTAGCAACAATACATCAATATCTTCAGCCAGTGCAAAGGTGTAGACACTCAGCCACTGAAGGAAGCCACTGCCTTCTACCATAATGTCTCGCTCATTATAGGTCGAAAAGGCCTTGAAGCGTTTATTAATCCATTCTCCTTTTCGAAAGTTTACTGTCACATGGGTATGGAAATTGGGATCAAAATTCTTGGGATAGAGTTGCCCCTTAAACACATTACCAACAACCTGTTGTAACAATTCATAAGGGTCATTGGCACGAATCCACTTGAGGTCAGCATCCAAGAGTTTGCTTCTACCGGCTTTTTTCTCTTCTCTTAACTTGAGGTTGTTCATATAGAACTGAACAATTTGGTTTCTCAGCACTGCACCAGCTAACCCCTGGCCTGTAAGTTTATTTCTCATTGCCGTAGGGTACCATTGTTCTTTACTGTCAATACCAGCGAAGGTGGGTAAATAGGCAACCTTTGGTATGGGCTGTCCAATAGCAACATCAGATGAGGTGTTTTTTATGAACAATCGTTCTTGTGCCAAGGCTAGACTAATCTGAAGATGCTTCTCTACTCCTGTAGCATCATCCCAATAACACGTAATAGATAGTGAATAGCTGCTATCTACATGAAGGTTGGTCCATAGATATTTGAAGTTGGGTATATTAAGTGGCGTAAAATCATCAATTGAGATGCCAATACCAGCACCTCTGAATCCTGTATACAGTGCTTCATGGCTTTTTTCGTAGTATAAGACCTGCTTGCAAAATTCCCATGTAGCAAGTGCATGAAGTAATGATGACTTCCCCGAATTATTACCACCTACAACCAACGACATGAGCGGTTGTAAATCTATCGTATGATTATCGAAACGCTTGAACTTATGAAGTTCGATTCTTTTTATATGCATAGGAACTAAATATCGGAAGTTGTAAGCTAAAAACTCTTGCCTTGTAAGCAAGCAGAGTAAAATCTGAAAAACACACAGAATCTATCTCACTTTAGCCCAGTACCTAAAGAAAAAAATCATGAGGTTCCTGGCGCACCTAAACCGCCAGCTATGAGTTCTATCTTGTTCTAAATCCTGTTAAAAACGTTAATTATCAGCTTTCTCATTTAACAATGATGACGGATATACTAGTCATCATGCTTCGTGGCTGAAGTGGTACTTTCGCGGGCGCGAATGCGCGAATAATTGGGGCTTTTTGCCCCGGAAAGTAACATTAAAAATTTAAAGTCACAATGAAAAAATTCAATGCAAAGATTCCCGTTTTGGGAGAGGGTATGGCAAAATTTGCCATGCAGCAGTTATTAACTCAAATCAGACATCAGCATGGGCTGACCAGATTTATTCAACGAAATGGTGTGAACGGCAGATGGCTACGTGCCGATGAGCCTTACGACATCCATATTTCAAGATTTTTCCAAATTGTACGTATCAAAGTACACTATCAAACCGATGATGAATTCCTAGATGATTGGAACGAACTCGGAGAGAATATTCTGGATGAAGCACGTGAGTACTACAAGTCACTCT
>JAEEGL014620267.1_pt1 | contig 18273 bp, 19 predicted proteins | sample 9134231 | NCBI WGS metagenome assembly JAEEGL01 (sample SAMN16246548, study PRJNA631951) | gut metagenome | biome: gut microbiome; feature: rumen; material: fiber-attached | host: Bos | place: Iran: Karaj | collected 2018-10 | reverse complement strand
CCTCACGCACCTCTTTAGCCTCTGCCTCCGTCATATCCGGCGGAGAGAAAGGAATATTCCTAAGTTTCATGTTCATAATTCTACAACTCTATGTTTTTATTTCAAATTCAATAATATAGGTCTCTTCATATTCCCAGTTGTTCCGGGATACCTTTTGCCCGCAGTTCCGTGAGTCCCGTTGCTATCTCATCCATAGCAACGCTTCCGCCCCAAGAACGGAATACATATTCAGGTGTTACGCACCCGAAATCCATGGAGCACGAGCGTGCTTCGTTTTCAAGAAACTCCCTTAATCTATCAATCATATCCATAAGTTAGCGTCAAGGTTAACGTTATCGTTGAAGGCGCAAAACGCCTTCTTCCTCGTGTGGCACAAACGGCCCTTCCTTACATTCAAAGAAGACGCTTCCAGACTCCAAGCATTCCACATTATGCCAAACACTCTTTGGGATGTCCACCCCATAGAGTCCTTCCTCTGGGCAGAGCACTACACTCTCTATTACAGAACCATCATCATTGTAGGTATTCACTCTAACTCTACCACGAAGTAACACAAATGACTCGTCTTTCGTCGGATGCCGATGTATCTCAACCTTCGTTCCTGGCTCCACAGCATTCAAAAACCGATGACATTTTTCATCAAGGCTCTGATGGAAGTTAAAGTTCATCCTCAGTCTTGGAGATTCTTTTGCCTGTGCAGAAACTTCGTTCAAAAGATTTTTATCTATGTTTTTCATAATACATCTTACATCAGACTTCTTACATCTGACATCCTTAATGTTGCATCAATTATCTTCATTTTAAATCTCATACCTCATACGTATCAAAGTTCTTGCTCCTTTGATTTACCCGCTACATAATCATGATAAAACACCAAAACGGCACGAACTATATAATAGCCTATCAAGCATCCTAGTGTATTATGAAACACATCATCAAATTCAAATGTTCCTCTTTTCAAACTAAACTGTAATACTTCGATTAAAGATGAAAGACTAATACTGAATAGTACGGCATGCTTCCATTTGATCTTTTCTGAACAGATTGCCAGAAATGAACCTAATGGTATAAATGCTACGATATTCATAATATTTTCTTCTATAATTTGATGTTTTGCACTTTCTAAAATGTAATAACTCCAAAAAAGAGGTCTCCAAACACCAAGTTGCTCCCTTTCTTCTCTAAAAATTACCGTAGTACAGATAACAATTGTGGAATAAACAATTAAAAGAAGTAAAGAAGATACTCTAAGTCCTTTTTTAACTCCCCTTTTGCATATGATGACAGCAGATAATATTATGACAATAAAAGCAAAAAGGGCATAGACACAGATAGGTGTCGTTGAAAGAAGAGAATAAATGTATTCTTTTGTAATCAACATTTTAAAGTAACATTATACAGAACAATATCTATAATGAATATTTTGTTTTCAATTCTCCTGTCGCAGAACAAATGCCGTTAACGATATTCTGAAATAGCATTTTTATAGAATCTACAGGAAATATTCTAATCTGCTTGGTTGTGTCTATAATATGGTAGTATAATGATATAGATTTATAAATAATAAATGGGTATCTGTAATAACTGTTATCGCGATTGTTACCGAAATTTCCTGATTCCATAACATATGATAATAACTTTTGGGATTTATTTCTGTAACTCGAAGAATTACAATATAAAGGACACGTATCTGCAGGTAGTCCTAAATATCTGACACCTACCATTAAAAACACGTGCCACTCTGTAAGCATTCGCATTTTTTTTAGTCTTTTATACAGCAATTCCTCATTTATATTATTTTTAAATGTCCAAACTAGTCGGTAGAGATCACACAGCTGTCTAAGTCCAATACCTTCTTTAAAAAAATGTTTTAATATATGAGTAAAGACAAAGATAATATCATTATCGGGGGAAGGCAGGTGAACTTCTGTTTTTTCATTATTCCACAACCTAACTTTGATTTCTCTAAACGTTTCTTCCTGAACTTGATCAATAACGCCATCAATTCTTCTGCCTAATTGTGTGCGAAGTGTTCCATGAAGTTCTACATCCCAACCATCTATCGCCATTGCTAAATGCTTACAAAACATGTCCTCTTCTTCTATTGTTGTAGCCATATTTTGCAGTATCGATCTTGCTTTATCATAATTGCTGTCACTGAGAAATAAATCAATATCTCCAGATGAACGCCATAGAGGCTTCTCGTAACACTGAGCAACACCTTGCCCTTTTACAAGTATTGCATAAATATCTTCTTTTCGTAGCTTTTCAATGAGGTCTGCAACAAAGACATTCATTTCCTTGTTCCGCTGCTCTATCACCTGCACCTCACCAATCCACTGCAATAGCAACTCTTTTGGTGGTTTTATGTCAGAATGCTCTAATCCAGCAAGTACAAGCCCCTGAACAGATTGCTCCTGTGCCAGCTGGTATATTTTCTCCCATTCTACGCCCTCAAAATGGTTATCTTTAGCGTTAAGGTTAAGGTTAGCGTCAGCCTCCCCCCACAGTCCAGCCCTTAACAGAGCGAAGAATGCTTCTATGGTATTACCTTTTCTCACGTCTTTATCTTTCCTTCACAATAACCCAAAACGTCTTGAAAATCAGGCTTAAGTCATAGAAGAAATTGTGTTTCTCTACGTACTCCAGATAAAGCTTAATCTTCTCCTGCATAATCACCTCGATATAGTATTTCTCCGGATCTTCCGCCTGCTCCATCAGTTCATTCTCATTACGGAACTTAATAGAAGCCGGATCTGTAATTCCTGGTCTTACGTCCAGCACATGCATCTGCTCAGGAGTCCAATAATCCACATAATGACGCACTTCTGGTCTAGGGCCAACCAGGCTCATATCCCCTATGAATACGTTGATGAGCTGGGGCAGTTCATCCAATTTGAACTTGCGAATCCAATAGCCAGATTTCGTAACGCGAGGGTCCCTTCCGCCAATGGTCACAAGACTTCCCTTATCAGCTCCTACCCTCATAGAGCGGAACTTAAAGATACGGAAGTCTTTATTATACCTTCCCACACGCACCTGTCTATAAAACACTGGCCCCTTGCTATCCAGCTTTATCCAGATAGCAAGTATTAAGAATAGCGGGCTAAGTACAATCAAGCCAAGCCCACTCGCTACTATATCAAATAATCTTTTCATCTTATATATGTCGCACTGGTTATTTAGTATTAATTATAGATTTTGACAATTTTCCAGACTTTTCTGTATATATACGGGATTCGACCCCTCCATCATAAAGCTTCACACCAGAATAAGCAACCATATTTCCATAAATATAAACATCATAGCAACGACTCCCGAGTTTTATCACGCTCTTTGGATTATCCAAAAAGGAATTATGATATAGCGACATATTTTGAATATACCCTTGACTGCAGTCCATAAAGGTTTCCATGTCGTTGTTTCCATACTTGCCTAGATAGCAAGTGTTTCCTGAGAAAGATAAGTTACGTATACGTTGGTTTTTACCAGTTAAATCCTTTGCAATTAAAACCCTTCGTATTTGCTCGAAGTAGTTGTTGTTAATTGTAATAGCTGTAATAGGAGCGGTTGAAACCCTTAATGCTATAGCTGATTCAGAGATTGACTCAAATACACTATTCGTTATCCTTGAGCCTCCAATAGCAAGTGTTCTAGGCGACAATTGAGAATCACCTGCCTCAAATAAAACCCCTACTTTACAAATATAAAAATTCACATCATCAACAGTGTAGTCATTGCTGCCAGGTCCTAGTCTTAAGCCAACTTCACCGCAATTCCATATTTCTGATCTCACAAGGCTTCCAGTCCAACACCACCCTTCTAAGTTTATTCCTATACCTGAGATGTTTTTTACAGAGATACGTTCTAATATAGAATTACCCTGTACCTTATGCAACAACAATCCCACTTTAGCCTTATTCTTTCCATCGAAACAAATATCTCTAACATTCAAATATTTACCATTTGATGTCTTCATAATAGCAGACAACATAGTGATACTCTTGTCTGTCTCAACAATAGTTTTATGCTGGCTACTTCCTATTAACTCAATATTATTATCGATAGTCAAAGACGACGTAATACGATAATGCCCGACTGGGAAATATACGATTCCTGATGATGCCACAGCCCAATCAATGGTTTTTTGAATCGCCTTTGTGTCATCATTTTTTCCATTACCTTTTGCGCCTAACCATTTAACGTCATAATTATCCACGACCCAATCACCCTCAATTGTAACTTCGCTACCAAATATCTGCATAGAGGGTGCTATTACTGAATTACCATTGCCATTTAACTTGTACTTCCCAGAAATCTTACCACCATTAAAAAAAAGCGTACATCCTTGAGGGATATTAACATCTTTATTTAAAACATAATTGTTTGTTATCACAATTGTAGTGTAAGGCGCAACATTAAAGATATTGGACGCATCAACACCATTAACACATGCAACATCGGGGGCAGCTTGTACAGTTATCAAACCGCTCAACACAAATACTATAAAGTAATATAATCGTTGTTTCATCTACAAGCCCATTACTTCTTTTCACCAATCATCAACCTAGTAAAATTTGTTTTCATCAACAATGTTGAAATAAGGTATGCGACTGTTACTGAAACAATAAAATTCAACAATATACACGGAACAGGAGCCCACCCTAATTTATAACAGAATAGATATAGCGAATAGTAAATAACCTGTTGATGAAACAAATAAATACCCATTGACCTGGTTGATATATTCGTAAAAAAGCCATCCTTCGATAAAACATCTGGCAACAAAGAGTTAATAACCTCTACTGCCATGACACACCCAACAATGCGTAAAGTGATTCCATTTAACAAATGAGTCACAGCCAATAATGTTGACGAAGCCTGAATAAACTCATATGTAACAAAAAGAAGAATGTCAATAAATAGCCATGTTAATGGATTTACCTTCCCCAAAATTTTATCACGCCATCTATAATAAATAAAACCCAAATAAAAGAATAAGACATATTGGCAAGCGGTCCATATCTGAAAAACATTAGGAATATAATTAGATCCAATTAGACCACAAGCATACAAAATAAATACATATATAACTGTCAAAAGCGGTTTCTTAATTGCAATTTTTCTGGCTGGCCAAAATAAAAGGAAAACACCAAGCAACATCAACAAGAACCATAATTGGTTTGGGTTCTCTCCTAAAACAAATGCATGAAGTATCGTTATTGTATCACACTCCTTAAAAAGAACCTCATTGGGGATTACCCATATAATAGACACAAATATATATGGGATTAAAAGCCTAAATACTTTTGACTTGCAAAAACGAAGAAAAGATTTGTACCCACCCCCAATTCTATCTATCTCGATGAAACCAAATATATAACCCGATATAAAAGTAAATGCATATATATGGAAAGAATTAAGCCAATCTGCTAAGACTTTTATAGGGAATATTTCTAGTCCAGCCAGAAAGCTAAAGTTCCAAACTCCTGCCCATGTAAGCATACTATGATATAATACAATAAGTAGAATTAGGGCACCTTTAATATATGGTATTCTATTTAGTAAAGAACTATTTGTCATTTTTTTATAAACATATTATCATCAAGGCCAAGCAGCAAGTCTTTTTTTTCTTTATCGGAAATGCCTTTAGTGTGAAGATCGTAAGACTTGTTTTTTTCGTAATACTCTTCAATTGTACATATAACCCGTGCTGGGTTACCTGCTACTACCATTCCACTCTTAACGGATTTCGTAACAACACTTCCTGCGGCTACCAGTACATTATCTCCTATAGTGACACCCGGCATTATCAATGATCCTGTTCCTATATACACATAATCTCCTATTTTAACTTTACCAAAACAGTCGAAATCCGGATGCGCTCTTCTAATAACCTGACCTCCGCCATGTGTAAAAATTTTACAATTTGTAAGTTGACAATTACTACCAATAGTAATTAAATAAGGCTCACTACTCCAATGATCTTTCCTTATCAAATTATTGCTACCAATGTTAACGCCTATATACCTTGCCCATCTTTCTGGACTATATAGCAAACGTCGTAATAAGTTTAACGCTTCACGAATTGACATATTGTTTTAAAAAATGGTTTTAAATATTGATTCCTTTCTTCTTTGAATGCAAATAGAGTCAATAAATAAGCTATTGAAGCTACAAGTATCACAATAATATCATAAAAGTATCCCCCCGTGTAGAAACCTGAAATGAGATAAAGTAATAACATAGTTGTAATAGATATCAGAACATGCGACATGTTTTTTATAATATCAATCGGGGAAATGCTGCAAACCCGCCACAAAACCAGCATCTCGGGTATTATAAGAAATAAAAAAGCAAAAGAACGGCCATATACCAATGGCCAAAAACCTCGATTAATACAGTAAAGGCATACTGGTATTAATATGCATAAATCTAATAATTGAAGGAAGAATGGAAGGAAAAACAATCCTTTCGCACGATAGACATCTCCGTACAAACTAACAAATAACAACCTTAACGAATAACAAAGTGACATTATCGAAACCACCTGTGAAGCTTCTAGCCATTTATCTCCAAATAAGATAAAAGTGACTAAATCACTTTTAAAAAAAACAGATAGACTAATTGGCAAAAGCAACATAGCCACCGTTTTTTGAACCTTCAGAAAAAAATGATTGAACTGTCTAGTGTCTTTTTGTAAATTTGATAATGAAGCAAATAAGACTGGAGTAATCGCTGCAAAAACAATATTAAACAGCGATAAAACTGTAGATGATGAATTTCTATATAATCCTAAATAATAATTCGACAAACTACGACCAATTAAAAATGCATCTAACCATGATGTTAGCCATACCGCAATCCCATCTAACAAAGTCCATATTCCGAAACTAAGCATATAGACTAGTTTATTTGAATCGAAATACATTATAGGTTTAAAGCCACCAATAATTAATAATATTATAGACTGAGTTAAAACTCCAGCGATATTACCAATTACCAAAGACCAATAATCCAAACCTAATAATGCTAGCGGAAGCGTTATTATTAATGGAACTAAAGCTGTTGAAAATCTAACAACAAATAATTTTTTGAATTCAAGTGTTTTTTTTAACTTGCAATTTTGTATTCCAATAATACCATACAAAGGTATTGTTACACCTGCAAGAATAACAGGAAGTTCGTAGCCTTCATTTCCAACAAGACGGGTAATCGGTTTACAAAAAACAATGAGAAGAATCCATAAAAAAATTGAAAAAAACAAATTTGACCAGAAGGCAACACTCATATATTTCCGTTCCTCATCCTCCGTTTCAAATTGATGTTGAATTAGAAATTTTTGAAACCCAGATTCAACAAATACCTCAGCAAAAGAGACAATCATTATAATTGTCGCCAAAACGCCAAAGGCCTCTGGTGCCAGGATTCTGGCCAGAAGCATATTAATAAGAGGTGTTATAACTTTGCAGAGTAACTCAGTAAATGAGGACCACTTAAATGCAGTTACCGCCCTTGTATTCAAATTATTATCCACGGACAATCTTCATTTTTTGATCAGAAATGTTTGCACATGCTAAAGCAAGCCCAAAGATTGCATAGTATGCTCGATTGTAGTAAGTCACGGATGCCATATCAGAAAATATCAGCGTCAAAAGAATACTTAAAATTAATACACTCTGTAAATTGTGTTCGTGATTCTTAAATAGCGAGCGTATAACACTAACAAATTTCGAATAATACAAGAACAACAAAACTAAACCGCCAGAAACCATAAGCTCTATATAATTATTATGAGCATATACTTCATGACCACTTATTTCACCGTAACTAACAGAAAAATAATTTAAGCCATACCCCCAAATGGGATTTTGGAGAAACAACTCAAAACCATATTCAATCATAAATGCCCTCGTAACTGTTGTATCTTCGCCCTTTCCACCACCCAAAACATCAAAGAGACTTGCTATTCTGTATCCGATTAAGTCATAGAGTGCATGTATCCTCATTATGGAGAAAAACACAACTACGCCCAAAAGCGCTACCCAAAAGGTGTTTATTAATAATTTTTTCTTATTTCCTCTTAATAGTATAAAGATTGCAGGACTTAATGTGCAAAACATCAAAGCACGCCTTGATCCAGAAAGAAAAGTAAATACTAGATTAAACAAAATAAGTAAAAGAATACCCCTTTCGCGAGTACGCCGATAGCGATAGAAAGATGCCATAAAAGCGAAGCCAAAGCAAAATCCCATATGATTGGACTGTAGACCGTAACCAGCAAGTAAATCTGTCATACTATCTACGTGGATTGACAATAAATTGTTAGGACCTGCTACAAGAGTTAATAGAATGCCCAAGAACAAACCAGCTATTGATATCCACCTGATTATTTTTTCCCTATGATATTCATTATCTGCATAAATATATATAGAATATGCATACAAAGAGGCTATAAAAACAGAAATTGCCGTTTGTGCATTGATACCAAACATATCTGACCATTCGCCTTGTATATACTCAGGTAACACAAAACAATAGATGGAGAATGCAAACAACAAAATTATTGGAAAATTAACACGCCTAACTCCGTTCAATAATAGTGTTAATATAATCAACAATATCATCATTCCTTTGAATACAATACCAATAAAAGGGAGGTTGTCAAAACCAAACACACCCAATATGGTAATGAAAACCAAAGTACTAAAAATTGATTCAGAACGTATATATGTCTTGCTATTACTCTTCAATTTCATTCTTTCTTCTTTTAACTACTCTACCGGGGTTCCCTGCTATAATAGAATACTCCGGGAATGTTTTTGTCAATACTGTACCAGCACCTATAATACACCCACGCCTAACAGTAACACCAGGAAGGATAATAACACGTGCTCCAATCCATACATCATCTTCAATGATCACTGGCTTTGGAAGAGAATTTCCTTGCTTACAAATAGGAATATCTGTATTGCTTGACTCATGATTGGTTGTATATATAAGTATATCAGGCCCCATCAGCACATTATCTCCAATTTTTACCCCCCCCCATTGAATTCTACAGTTGATACCAATAGCAGAATTATTACCTATACAAACATCAGTTGCAAAAGACGCCCCTCTCTCAATATTGATATTATTACCAGCTGATTGTAATACTCTGCGTGCAAAAAAACCACGTATAGCCTTAGAAGGCCTAAACTGCCATGAAACTGGAAGCCACTGGGCAAATATCATATAGGCCAAATACCATATTTTTTTTTTCATCGTTGTATTACTTTATTAATATAATCTAACCACTTATTGACAATTATTTCAGATTTTACTTTTTCACGTACCTTTATAGCTTCAATACTCATCATTTTCTGAAGATTCTCATTTCCCATCAAAAACGAGAGTTTCTCAACCAGAACATTCTTGTCGCCAATAGGTACGAGATAGCCGCTTACACCATCATTTATCAGTTCTCTCGCACCATAGGCAGGAGCATCTGTTGAAACGCATGCACAACCCATACACATTGCCTCCATTAAAGCATTGGGCATACCTTCATAATTAGATGATAAAGCAAAGATTCTCGAAGACGCAAGTTCATCAAAAGTATTATCCGTATGCCCTTTCAGATGAACAATGTTATAAAGTCCACCTTTAATTATTTGTTCCTGTAGCTTATCTTTTAAACTACCTTCCCCATATATATCAAGTATATAATCAGGGTGTTTTAGTTGCGCTTCGGCAAACGCATTTATTAGCAAGGAAAAATTTTTCTGTGGTTCCAATCTACCGACCGCAATAACCCTTTTCTGCCGTTCTCGAAGTGGCAATTGGAATATTTTATCATCAATAGGATTATATATTACAGTCCCACGTTTTTGTATTGACTTACAAAAATATTCTTTTGCATAATTGGTTTGGAAGACATAACCTTTTGCCAATGGATAAATAAGCCTACGAATAGTTCTGGTAATTTTGCTAGGAGGATCAATTGTAGGATTATTCCTCTCTGACACAATAACCGGTACATTTTTCCCTAAACTACCTAAAATTGAACATATATTAGCCCTAGTTATAAAAGATATCACCACTTCTGGTTTATACCTATCAATTGCAGTTCGTATGTTACCCGCGGATTTTAAAAAGAAACTAATCGTATTGCCACATTGACACCTCAAATCAAGAATCTTGATGTTAGGATTTAATCCATATGCAATAACATCAGTCCGTTCTGTTAAGCCAAGCAAAACTTCATGTCCTTTCTCGGAAAAGGAATTGCATAAAACAGACATTACCCTTTCAGCACCCCCGCTCTGCAATCCTTGAATAACAAACAATAATCTCATTTGAAAAATGTAGAAACAAATTTTTCGTAATTATATGATGCATCAAATCGTTCTTCCCAAAGACAACGAGCATCCCTTCGTTTCCTGGTATATAATTCATTGTCCATATCATAAAAGCGAATAATTTGAGATGCTAAATCTTCGTCTTTAAAATCTTTGGATAATAACGCCCCGTCTGCTTTATCAAAAAAAGCTTCTGAAGTCCCTCCAACATTTGTTGCGACAACTGGAATACCAAATGAAATAGCCTCCATAATAGAAACAGGTAGGCCCTCACTTTCACTAACATTCACAAATAAACTCACTGCATTATTCTGGTAGTATCCCATTAAATCTTTATTAAGGAATTGCCCTTTCAAATCAAATGTTATATATTTACTATTACCCAACTTTTCATCTGCCAATTTCTTAAGTTGATTATAATCCTGACCTGCCCCAAAATGTATCCAATGAATTCTTTTCCCCTGTATTATAGATAATGCTTTAACTATACGTTCAACCCTTTTCACAGGAATAACGAAGGAACAAGACACTAATACAAAAGGCATTCTGTCACTATCGGGCCCTACTCCATAATCTTTTGTTCCAAGTCTGCTCACTGCACATTTTCCTTTAAAAACGGGATAACGTTGAGTGATATAATTATATCCATCTTCCGATATGAGGATTAGCTTATCAAGTGATTCAAAAGACTTTTCTCTAAAAGGGATATATTGACAAGCATGCATTTCTTCGTATAAATCAACTCTATGAGCCCTCATAATAAATGTTCGAAACTTATCGCGTTTGACTCCCGTAATACGCTCTATGCTGCATGGAAAATTATTAAACCAGTATGAATATAAATAATAATTATCCTCATCAGATATTATAAAAGTCTTAAATAATTTATTGAAATGCTTTTCGTTTCGAATAGTAGGAGCAACCACTCTCATAACAGCTGCTATGGTGTCAAGTCTGAGATTCCCTTTTCGTTTCAAAATTCCACACTCCCTCCAAAAATCCTTAGCAAATAAGGCCTTTATGCACCAGGGTAGCATATACTTTATTGACCATATAATCCTTTTTAGCTCTGATGGTCTTCCTTTCGAATACAAATCATCTATATTTGCAGGGGGCAACACAATAAACTTTGAAGACAACTTCCTGCTTATAGATGTATCAGCTGTTAAAGCAGTTGGAAATATATATATCTTATCGAATCTATTTTCCAGGAAGGTTATCTCGTTCTCGATAAAAGCTTCCCCCTTCCCGTAGGGATATCTATCCGTTAAAAAAAACAAGACGTCCATATTATATTAATTTTCTAATGAATCAAAGATTTTCTTGAATTCATTTCCCCATGAATAATGCACTCGAGCAAATTCTCGCATGTTGTGCAACATTTCTGAGTCATCTTTTATTCCATCGTAGAACTTAATAACGGATTTTATATCAAGTGGAGTCTCATTAAGTTCTATCTTGAGAGCATAGGGATAAGTTTCATCAAAAGCAGGTTCTTTCCATCCGTATATGAATGGCAACCCCTTAGCAAAATATTCTTTAGTTTTTAGACTTGAGCCCGAAAACATACCAATCCGATGATGTGCCAACGCACCGATTCCTAAGTCGGATTTATTATATAACTCATCCAATTCTTTCCCAAACATTTTTCCATGAAATACAACATGGTCATCAAGACCAAGTTCATTAACAAGATTCTTTGTTGAAGGCATGAATACTCCTACAAAGTGAACTATAATTTTACGTGAACCGCCATTATCATAGTATAGTTTTAGACCTTTTATCAAGCGGTCGTAACCATGATAATTATACTCGTTAGATACACTTATTATTCTAAGTACATCTTTGCTTTTCTCCCAATTGCGTTCGCAAACAGTATCTAAATCGACTGCATTATCAACCTTAACAGTCTTTATGCCCCATATATTGTCATAATCTGACATGGCCGCTACTAAGGAAACATACTCTTTCGCATACTTAGAATAGACCCGATCCATATAGTTCTCGTATTTTCCGATGAGATCTGTGTATTTTTGATCTGGCGTCCAGGCATGTGCTTCAATTATGTTGGTTGCTCCTTTATTCTTAAGAGCTTTGAGCATCCTTAAGTATGGCTTATCAAATGTATGCCACCGTAAATAGCCATAATCAAAAGACAAGTTACTATTTACAATAAACCTAGTCGCAGTGCTAATCAATAAGAATCTACGGTAATAACGCTTATAAGGAGGCCAATTAAATTTGTATGCTTGCTTATAAACAACATTATCATTATTATCAAGTATCACAGCTCCATCGTCTACATATGACGTATAATAAACCTCAAGCCCCATTTTTCTCAAGGTCCTTATCTGAGCATTTATTTTTTTTGTAATTCCTATCGATTTGTCATCTTTGACAAAATTCACATATAAGAATAATCTCTTGCCTTTAACGTCCATGAATTAAATTTTTAATTTGAAATTAGCTTGTGGTAATACTATTTTGCTACCATATTCAGCATCAAGACTTGCAGGATAAAATCTATCGAAGCCACCACCGTGATGAAGTGTTACCTCACCAAAATACAAATCACCATCGCAATCGTAAAAATCAAGCCTTACCAAAGGAAAGTCCTTTGATAAAACATCGCCTATCTTTATCATTTCCTCAAGTGATTTTGGTGCCGGTACCGATGGAGTTGCCATGTATCGCTTATACTTTTCTTCTGTTGCGTTTTCAAGCAGTAGCCCTTCTATCCTATTCCAATTTCTATCATAAAGATGACGAACATTCAAGCCGCTACGATCTACAGAACAATATATAAATTCCAGGTGACCGTTTATATACATTAATTTGTAGTCATTGGGTAATTTACCATTAGAATCTAGCATCAATTTTTCCACCACAATATATGGGTTGTCAGGCAGATACTGGCTCTCTAAACTATACCTCGCACTATTGTTAGCCTCATATATCATCAATCTAAGTTTTTTCAAGATATACTCTTCTGAGAACTCATCTTTATGATGAAGAATAAGATTCTGTCCACTGCCATTAGAGATTTTAATAATACAAGGGTAGTCGGTTATTCTAGATAAACTGAATTCTTTTATATCTTGACAAGCAAATACTAATGGTGGTTCAATGTCACTCCCAAGTTTTTCTTTCAAATACTCTCTAACTAAGAATTTATCACAACTTTTCCGATAATATGGTTGGAAATAATACAATTTAAGCCATTGAATTTTTTCATTAAAACCCACTGGATTATCTAGGTTAAGTTTCTTACCAATCCTATTCCGGTATTTAATTTCGGTATATTTCCTCACACCCAAAAGATGAATTAGAGAACTTATAACAAATCTATGGAGCATTAAAAGAAACATACTATCCTTCTCCATTTTTTGGATTCTATTCTTTAATTCTATAAACTTTGACTTTTTCATTGCCATATTATTTCATTAAAATTCGTTTTATCAACCCACTTTTTATGTGCATGCCGTGAAATGACATATGCATTCTGCGCTATGCTTAGTATAGGGATATCGCTTCTACTATCACCATAGGATTCAAAAACATTAACCTGTGCAGGGGACAAAGCGTCGTAAAAGCGCTTCACCTTATTAGTGTATATACAATCTTTCCCTTTAAAACGACCTAAAAATCTCCCCTTCTTATCGTATAAAAACTGGTTTGAAACCAAAAGATCCACGTTATAGTCCTGGGCAAATAACTTTAAAAATACCTCATAAGAAGCAGAAACAATTGCCACATTAATACCTTTATTATGAGCGCTAGTTAGCCTTTGAAGTGTATCAGGAATCAGGTTGGGTTTGATTCTCTCTCTATAATAACACTCAGCATATAATTCTAAGGTGTCTTTTTCAATTCCTTTCAATTTCTCCAAAAGAAACCTTTTCCATAATGAATGATGCATTATATGCCCATACAAATCAAACAACACTATTATTTTAGACTTAATAATAATTTTTTCAACCAAACTAAGTAATCGTATTCTATGATTTGTTTCCCTCTGACAGACATATTCGACAAAAGCATCTGCTGTTTCAAAATTACACAACGTTTGACAAAAATCGAAAACAACTATATCTTTAATGGACTCCATAGAATTCATCAAATGCTTTAAGCACAACCTTCATTTGTTCAGTAGTTCCCACCGTAATACGGAAACAATTATAAACAGAAGGTGCTTCTGTTCTGTTTCTTACAAAAATATTCTTTCCTGCCAGGAATTCGAGAAGAGCCATTTTTGATTCATAATCCTTGAACTTAACGAGCACAAAGTTACCCGCGCTTTCTGCAGGTACATAAATTTCTTTATATTTTTTCAAAGCATCCACAAAAAATGCTTTTGCTTTATTAACCTCTGCCACATAGTTCTTCATATACTGGACGTCTGAGAGCACAGCCATAGCAGCTGTCTGTGCAAATGATGAAACATTTTTAGGATTGCGAACTTTATTGATAAACTGAACATTGTCTTTTGAAGCAATTAGATAACCGACTCGGAAATTTGCTATACCAAAAGCCTTGGAGAATGTTCGTGATATAAGTAAGTTGTCATATTCAAGCACCAATTCCTTTGCCGACTTATCTGAAAACTCAATATATGCCTCATCAAGCAAAAACAACGTATCTGGGAACTCATCCAGCAAGTGGCGAATGTATGACACTGGATGTAAATTACCAGTCGGGTTATTAGGATTGCAAATATAAACAACTGCAGGTTCTTTATCCCATATATCTTTCTCAAACTTGTTGGCATCAAAAGAGAAGTCATCGTTATAGTTTGAGAAATACACTTCTGCTCCATTAGCTTGACATGTCAATCGGAAATTATCGTATGACGGACCAAGAATCATCACTGGGTCACCTACACTTATAAACACCTTGCAGATATATTCATGGAGGGCATCTGAACTTGCAAAGTATTGGAGATTCTCCTTAGGTAGCCCAGTATAGTTTGAAAGTAATTCAAGGAGCTTTTCATTATAAGTAGTTGGATAAAGATTGAAGAATGAAGGCTCACTCAAAATTTTATTCAAAAACTCGGCAACCTTTGGTGATGGAGGGATGGTAGACTCATTCCAATCCAACTTTAAAATTTCAGGGCGTTCTTCCGGCTTTACGGTCCAAATCTTATGCGAAGCCAATTTATAGGGTTTAAGATTGCGCAAATATTTATTAGGAAATTTCATAATAATACTATTTTATTAATTCATCAATTTTACTATTATAAGCGTCGACTACAATTGCCCGTGAGAAATATTCCTCAATGTGGTTACGTCCGTTTAATCCCATTTGTCTACGCGCTTCATTAGAAAGAGATAGAAACCTCTCAATACAAGACGTTAATTCAGAGACATCTTCACCATGATAAATAAATCCGGACTTGCCGTCAACCACTGTTTCTCTGCACCCTGGGTTGTCTGTTGTTATTAATACCCGTCCTGATGATGCGCTCTCCAGAAGAACATTACTCATACCTTCTCCATATGTTGAGGGGTGAATAGTACAATGAGCACGAGCTATGAAAGGTTTCACATCTTTTTGACTACCACGATAAATAACAACACCTTTTTCTTCTAGAACTTTCAAATCATGTTCATAATGATTCTCTGTTGGTTCTATAAACCCAAGCAGGTTAAATTCCGTACGGGGATATTCTTCTTTGATTCTTTTAGCAGCCTCTATATAATCATCGACGCGTTTGTCATGCATAATACGTCCAATGTAGTTAAAAACTATTGGCTCACCATTTTTTCCATCACCGCCATCAGGATAAGATTGGACTGGATATCTATCAACATTTACTCCAGAACCTGGAATTAATCGATAATCACCCTTAACCATTCCAAGACCTAAAGCAACATTCATATTTGTTTCATTTTGAAACATCATACATGCAGACTTCCTATATGCAATCTTGAATAGCCACATTATAAATGCTTTCTTTATGCCCCTTTCTTTAACGACACTTCCGAGCCCAGTCAAGTTATTTATTACTGGTATGCGTAGCCAATTGGCAGCCAAGCTAGCATAAACATTAGGCTTAGCAGTATAGGTTAAGAGCACATTAGGTCGAAATTTCTTTAGGACCTTATAATAATGCAGAAGGAGAGAAAAATCTTTAAAGACATTAGTTCCTCTACGATCTATTAACGGATTGTCATATTCAAAAGGAATTCCCTTAATCAAATCAAATTTAGGGCCATACGGGCATGATATGAGTATCTTATAACCTTTTTCTACAAATGATTCTATTAGTTCTTTGCGAAAGCAATAAACATCATCATCATTATTCGTAAATAAGGCAATCTTTATTTCTTGTGCCATCTATCCTTCAAATATAATGATATTATTCCATTACCTTTTTCTGTTTTCTAGTTGTAAAAACACAAAGACTTGTAAAAAGTGCAAAGATTATTGATAAAACAAAAACTTCATTGTCTTTTACGCTTACGAGTGATATAAACGCTAAAGCAAGTAATGCCAATGTGATTATTATGAAAAAAAGCTTATCTTTCATATTGCTAAATTAAGATGTTAATTTAAATGTGATAAACTCCCTCCAGCGGGCAAATATTGTGGCAATCAAGGATTACTTTGCCCTTTAGCTTGTCCCAGTTCTGCTTAATATGATCGTGCTTCACCATGATGACTACCATATCTACTTCATCGAGGAACTGGTCAAAGTCCAGAATCTGGTTCTTAACAATCTCCTTTTGAGTGAAGAAGGGGTCAAAACTCTTAAGAGGACGTGCAAGATGGCGCTCCTGGATGTCAATCATCTGGAGTGTGGGGCTTTCGCGAACGTCATCTACATTCTCCTTATAAGTAATTCCGTAGAGACCAACCTTGCGGTTGTCAGTAATGCCATTCTCTTCCATAATCTCATGGATGCGTTCCAACACAAAGACGGGCTGGTAGTCGTTGGTCTTCATGGACTCATCAATCACCTTAGCTAGCTGAGGATAATCACCAACCAAGAACCAAGGGTCAACAGATATACAATGGCCACCTACACCAGGACCGGGCTGAAGGATGTTCACACGCGGGTGCATGTTACAGATCTTGATAATCTCATACACATCCATATTGTCGTGACGGCAGATGCGGCTCAACTCATTGGCAAAAGCGATATTCACAGCACGGTAGGTGTTCTCAACAACCTTGGTCATCTCTGCAGTACGGATGTCGGTTACCACAATCTCGCCTTGGCAGAAAGAGGCATAATACTGCTTTACCTTCTCACCAATCTCACGGCTGTCTGCACCAATGGTACGGTTGTTATGCAATAATTCATATACCATGTTGCCAGGGATAATACGCTCGGGAGCGTGTACAAGATTGATATCCTCACCAATCTTAAAGCCGTTAGCCTCAATAACAGGGCGTACAAACTTATCAATAGTTCCGGGGCTAACAGTAGATTCTACAACTACAGTTGCACCTTTGGGGCATACTTTCATTACTTCCTTAACGGCTGCTACCACATAGCAAGCATCAACCTTCTTACTGAACTTGTCGTAAGGAGTAGGAACGCTGACAATATACATATCAGTCTTCTGATACTCGGTAGTGAACTTAATACCTGCCTTCACGGCAGCCTGGAAAAGTTCATCAAGACCATCTTCCTTGAAGGTGGTCTTACCTGCGTTAAGAGTAGCAACAAGTTCCTTGTTGTAGTCTGTACCTATGACCTCTACACCATGAGAAGCCATCATCAATGCTGTGGGCAATCCAATATAGCCCAATCCAATGACGTTAATCATATTAATCAATTGTTTTTATTCTATCGTTCTTAATTTACTTAACTTCAGATCTATCTACTGCTTCACCGTTTAGAGCACGTACAATACGGGAGCAGGCTTTACCGTCACCGTAGGGGTTCACGGCTTTGCGCGTCTTCTCGGAGGCTACTGGG